>PPCM01000870.1_pt1 | contig 17832 bp, 15 predicted proteins | sample 1555541 | NCBI WGS metagenome assembly PPCM01 (sample SAMN05284479, study PRJNA326546) | Marine sediment metagenome, whole genome shotgun sequencing project. | isolation source: marine sediment | place: Germany: Wadden Sea | collected 2012-09-05 | reverse complement strand
ATCATCTCCTATTCTTTATATACCATGAATTAATTGACTTCAATCTTTTAAAATGCGTGTGGAGGGAGAACACTTTACTACGTTTTATTCAAATCTTTTGAAAACGGTTGTATAAAAGAAATTCTATGATAGAATGAACTTAAATTGTGTGTGCTATATTTAACTTGGGATGTTAAATTCCCACTGTTTACTGAATATATAATTAAATGATATTAAATTAATTTAATTATAATTAAATGCTATTTAATTTAATGCATTTATGATATTATAAAGACGATTCGGCTAAATATAGCAGGATAACCCTGTGTGGATTATAGAAAAGATGGAGGCAAGTATGCATAAGAGTTTATTTATTCCAGGACCGGTTAATGTAAGACCTGATGTCTTAGAAAAGATGGCAACACCGATGATTGGTCACAGAACGAAGGAAGCTTCAGTTCTACAAAGAAGTATTTCTGACAAGTTAAGAAAATTGATGTACACAAAGGAAGAAATTATTCTTTCTACATCATCAGGTAGTGGTTTAATGGAAGCTGCAGTAAAGTCTTGTACTAAGAAAAAAGTAGCTGCATTTGCAGTTGGTGCTTTTGGTGAAAGATGGCATAAGATGGCAACAGCTAATGGTATTCCAGCAGATCGTTTTGATTCTGAGTGGGGTCAACCAACAACTCCTGAGATGGTAGAAAAAGCTCTATCTACTGGTGAGTATGATGTTATAACAATTACTCATAATGAAACTTCTACTGGTATTATGAATCCATTAGATGAAATTGCTGAAGTAGTTAAGAAATACCCTGATGTAATTTTCTGTTTAGATACAGTATCTTCTTTAGGTGGTGCTAAGATTGAAGTAGACAAGTGGGGCGTTGATATTTGTATCGCTTCAACTCAAAAATGTTTAGGTTTACCAGCTGGTTTAGCACTTTGTTCATTATCACAGAAAGCTTATGAAAAAGCTAAGACAGTAGAAAATAGAGGTCTTTACTTTGACTTAGTATCTTTATACGATACTATTCAAAAGAAAGATTACCAATATCCTTCTACACCTTCATTATCGCATATGTTTGCACTTGACTATCAATTAGATAGAATCATGGAAGAAGGTATGGAAAATAGATTTAACAAACACTTAGAGCAAGCAAAAGTTGTAAGAGCTTGGGCTAAGAAACACTTTGATATGTTAGCAGAAGAAAAATATGCTTCTAACACATTAACTACTATTAAAAACACTAAAGAAATTTCTGTTGCTGATTTAAATAAAAAATTAGCTGAAAGAGGTTTCATGATTTCTAATGGTTATGGTGCATTAAAAGAGAAGACTTTTAGAATTGCACATATGGCTGATACAACAATGGAAGAAGTTAACGAAATTTTATCTGTAATTGAAGATATCCTAGGACTATAGGAGGAACTATGTTAAGAATATTAGCAAATGACGGTATGGACAAAGCTGCTGTTGAGCATTTAGAGTACCTAGGTCATGAAGTTTGTACAAACTCTTATTCAATTGAAGAATTAAAGACTGAATTGAAGAATTTTGATGGTATCGTTATCAGATCGGCTACGAAGATTAGAGAAGAATTAATTGATGCTGTTGCTGATTCAAGACTTAAGTTAATTGTAAGAGCGGGTGTTGGTGTAGATAACATCGATGTTAAATACGCTGAAGACAAAGGTATTAAAGTAAGAAATACTCCTAATTCAAGTTCAGCTTCTGTAGCAGAGCTTGCAATTGGTCATATGTTTGCAGTAGCTAGATTCATTGGTGTATCAAATGCAACAATGAGAAATAGTGAATGGAACAAAAAAGCATATAAAGGTACTGAAATTGCAGGTAAGACTTTAGGTTTAATTGGTTTCGGTAGAATTGCTAGAGAAGTTGCAAAAAGAGGTTTAGCACTTGGTATGGATGTTGTTTATACTGACTTAATGGGTGCTGGTGTTGGTATGGACGGTTGTAAGTTTGTATCAGAAGAAGAACTAATTAAAGCTTCAGATTATATTTCATTACACATTCCTTTCATTAAAGAAATGGGACCTACTTTACACAAGAAGAAATTTGACATGATGAAAGACGGTGTATATATCATTAACTGTGCACGTGGTGGTACTGTTTGTGAAGATGGTTTATTAGAAGCGTTAAATTCTGGTAAGGTTGCAGGTGCTGGTATTGATGTATTTGAAGAAGAACCTACTAAGAATGAAATGCTTGTTAATCATCCAAATGTATCTGTTACACCTCACATTGGTGCGTCAACTTCTGAAGCACAAAAGAGAATTGGTGTAGAGACATATACTGTTATTTTAGAGGAATTAGCTTGGGAAAAGTAATTGGGGGAACAAAATGGCAATAGTAAGAGGTTTTAAAGGTCTTAGACCTAAAGAAGACTTAGTTGAAAAAGTAGCGTCTTTACCATATGACGTTATGAACCGTGAAGAAGCAAAAGAGATGGCTAAGGGGAATGACCTTTCATTTCTTCATGTTGTAAGATCAGAAATGGATGTACCTGCTGAGGTAAGTCCATATGATGAATCAGTTTACAAAATGGCAAGAACAAATCTTGATAAGTTCCAAGAAGAGGGTACTTTAATTCAAGACGAAAAGCCAAAATTATATATTTACCGTCAATTAATGAACGGTAGAGTTCAAACAGGTATTGTAGGTTGTACTTCTATTGATGACTATATGAATGATATCATCAAGAAACATGAGTTTACAAGACCACAAAAAGAGCAAGATAGAATCAATAACTTTGATCATTGTGATGCAAACACTGCACCTATCTTCTTGACTTATAGAAAGAATGATACAATCAATGCAATCGTTAATGACTGGATCAAGTTCCATATGCCTGTATACAACTTCGTTTCAGAAGATGATATTACTCATATTGTATGGGTTATTGATGCTGATGATGTTGTGGCTAGATTAACTGATTTATTTGCTGGTATTGATTATCTTTATATTGCAGATGGTCACCATAGATCAGCTTCTTCTGTTAACGTTGGTAACAAGAGAAGAGAAGCAAATCCAAATTACACAGGCGATGAGGAGTTTAACTTCTTTATGTCAGTAATTTTCCCTGATGAAGATTTATTTATTATGGATTACAATAGAGTTGTTGCTGATTTAAACGGTAACACAACTGAGGAGTTCTTCAAGAAAGTTGAAGAGAAATTTACTATTACTGAAGTAAATGAAATCTATAGACCAATGTCTAAGAAGCATTTCGGTATGTTTATTGAAGGTAAATGGTATGAATTAAAAGCTCATGACGGTATTTGTGATGAGAATGATCCAGTAGACAGATTAGATGTATCTATTCTTCAAAAGAATTTATTAGATCCAATCTTAGGTATTGATAACCCAAGAACGAATACAAGAATTGATTTCGTTGGTGGTATCAGAGGTTTAGAAGCATTAGAGACAAGAGTTAACACAGATATGAAAGTTGCTTTCTCTATGTTCCCTACAACTATGGATGATTTACTTTCAATTGCTGATGCAGGTGAAGTAATGCCTCCTAAGTCTACATGGTTTGAGCCTAAGTTAAGATCAGGTATCTTAACTCACAAGCTTAGTGATTAGTCGACTGTCCTCATATTTTTTATGAGGCTAGAACAGTTCTTCGGAGCTGTTCTTTTTTTTCCTTAAATTGTAGAAATAATGCCATAAAAATGCCATATAATGAGACTATTATGTAACTATAACAAAGCAACCTACAAGAAAATGGAGGAAGTAAAATGAAAAAATTATTGGTTTTATTAATGGCAGGTGTTATGGTAATGAGCGTATCTGTATTTGCATTTGCTGATACAACTTGTGAATTATCAGAAGAAGATCAAGAGAAAGTACTGAGCGTAAAGAAAATATTCTTAGCTGAGAAATTAGATGCTGGTGAAATTGATCAAGAAGTGTATGATAGGATTCAAACAGATCTTGAAAATCAAGAACAAAACAATGCTATGAGAGGTTTAGGATTTGGTATATGGTTAAGAGATTCAGAATATGTAAATGAGTTAGCAGATATTATGCCACATAAAAATATGGGGAATGGTTACAATGATGGTAATCATACCGGCGAAAGACCTTTAAATGGTCAAGGTCACAGAGGTGGCAATAGAAAGTAAATATACACTGAAACCATACAATGTTGTAGTTTTGAGTAAACAAGAGTGACAAACTAAAGGATACAGATTAATCTGTATCCTTTTCATTAAATAGCACAACTTTATTTCGACCAGAATGTTTGGCAATATACATTGCACGATCTGCTTCATGATAATATGTTTTAAAATCAGAATCAGCATTTAACTTATTATGTGAAACACCAAAACTCGCTGTTATAGTTATTGTATCATCTCCATCGGTCAAAACTAATGATTCAATTTGCATTCTTATTTTCTCAGCTAAATCTATTACATTCTGTAAGCTGGCATCGGATACTATGACTCCAAATTCTTCTCCACCTAAACGTGCAACACATATTAAATCATCTTCAACTCCCTTTAATACATCAGCAACTGACTTTAAGACTAAATCACCTGTAATATGACCATACTGATCATTCACATCTTTAAAAAAATCTAGATCCATCATGATCATTGCAATACTCATATCACTGTTACTGTTATTTTCAGTTAATCTATTATACCACTCGGTAAATCCACGGCGATTTAGCATATCGGTAAGACTGTCTGTTATTGATAGACGTTCAAATATTTCTGATTGAGTTATATTTATTAATGCTATGGCTGTATACGATGATACAATTTTAAAAATCTCCATATCTTCATTTGAGTAAGCATGTTTTTGATAACTCTGTATAGTAAAGACACCAACAGTTTTATTTTTCACAATAAGAGGCATATACATAATTGAATTCATAAGATCTATTTCTTTATCATCTGCTCTTTTGAATCTGATTAATGGTTTGCTTGTGTATATTCGATAATCTTGTTCTATGTCATTAACTATAATTGGCTTCTCATGCCGTATTGCCCAAGCAGCTAAACTAGATTCATCATCAACACTTAAAGTCTTGTATTGATTCTTTTTACCATCTGTAAAAAAATGATCATAAATTATTTCAGTACCCTTTAACCTACCGATTCCAATGCTGTTTATCGACATATATTCAGATAATATAGCTGTTACTTCGATTAATACTTCGTCTAAATCTTTTAATGTATTAAGTTCCCTACCAACTGTTGCAATGGCTTCAAGTTTGGCTATATTTTTCTTATATTCATTTCTTAAAATGTTATTCAACAACTTCTCACTCTTTAAGTTGGAAGCTTCTTCAAAAAATTCATTATATTTAATAATTGACTCATAAGCCTTTTTATAATTGGCTGTCTGACTTGCTACTTCAGAAATTAATTTATACAATTCCATTAAAATACTTCTATGCTCAATCATAACTGATTTTTTCTCTGCTTTCATTAGTTCAGAAAGAGCATTATCATATTTTCCTTGTACTATGTAATTTTTTGATAATGCAATAATTGTTTCAACTTCAAATCGAGTGGCGTTATTATTACTTGCATATTTAATCGTGTCTGTTAGAATTTCAGATGCTTTCTTAAATTCTTTGCCTTTTGTATATAAACGTGACAAGCCAATACACGAATCCTGAATAATTGCTATTTCATTTGCCTTAATTGCTAAATCATGTGCCTTTATGTAGAAAAATTCTGATAATTTGAGATTACCCAAATAATAGTAAACATCTGCAATATTATTGTAATCATACATGATATGAAAGTCATCATTTGTAGCTTCTGAATAGATAATTGAATCTTTAAGTAATTCAAGTGCAACTTCATAAAATCCAAGTTCGGAATTGATAACACCTAGATTTGATTTAAGTCGCATAATAACTTTTTTATCATTAAATTTTTCAGCAATTACCAGTGCTTTTTTTATATATTGGATTGCTGCTTCGTAATCACCGATACTTTCATAATAATACATGAAATAAGCTCGATATAGATCCATCGTTTGAAGTTCGTCTAAATTATAAGCATCAATTAATTGCTCAGTTTTTAACAACTGTGATAATGCATCATCTTCTGCATTTTTCATTATGAAATGTAAAATAAGATTGATATATCCATCGCAAAGACCTTTGTAATATTCGTTATCAAGAGCAGAATTTATAGTTTCATTAATATAATCTTCTATACTAAAATCATTGGTTACAACTTTACCATAGTGTTTATTGGCATATTCATTTCTTTTATCAATATCAAGTCTGAGTTTTTCTTTTGATTTATCCATATCCTCACCACCATTCTATATGTTAATCATTATTAATCGTACAAGTATAAATACTATTATATCATATGAAATTAATTTGAATTATTTTTTTGTCACTAGTTCAAAAATTCTGCGTTACTGGTTATGCGTCTTATACAGTTGTCGAATTCTTTGAAAGCGGCTGTGTTCTAATTACTATTTTTAAAGGTTCAAAGTGTTTTATACTTTACTAATATATAAAGGCAGGGGATCGTTGGATATTCACATATTATATAAATATATTTTGACAATGTCACAAAATACCGTTTAAGATTGTCTTAACTAGTGAAAGGTAAATATATATTTTAGATATCTAATATGAGGAGCTCAGAACATGGTACTAGATAATACAATTTCAAATATTCTTGAAGGAAATGAGGATGAGTTTAATATAATTGTTCAGACTTATCAACAGCAGATATTTTCATATATCTATAGGATTGTAAAAAACCGTCAAGATGCTGAGGATCTTACTCAGGATACTTTTATAAAGGCTTATAAAAAACTGGATTCACTCCTAGATAAGTCAGTTTTTAAGAGTTGGCTTTATCAAATTGCTTATAGGACGACAGTGAATCACCTTAATAAAGAAAAGGTAAAGTCATTTATTCTGTTTTCAAATCCCAATAGCATCAATGAGATAAGTTATGAATTAAATGATCATGAATATGGTGAAAAAATTACAGAAATATTTGCAACATTAAGTTATAAGGAACATACCTTGTTAACTCTAAGAGTAATTGAAGAAATGAGTTACTTAGAGATAAGTCAAATTATGGGGAAATCACCAGCTGTACTTCGAAAGAGGTATGAACGACTTATCGGTAAACTTAAAGTAAGTTTCAAGGAGGTATAATATGAATAAAGACGAAAAACGATTAATAGATTCATACAAATCAGCCGAAATACCTACTGTTGATTTAGAATCAAGAATCAATCAGAAAATTAGAGGAAAAGATAAAATCAAATACAAAAGGAGTTTTAGAACAGCTTTGGTTTTCTGTATGGTTGTTGTAGTGACATCCACAATTGCGTTTGCTATCTCTGAAATAATACATAACTTAGATGGTTCCCATACACTTGTTAGTGAATCTGGAGACAAAGCATGGACGGTACATTCAGAAGATTCGAAAGAGAATTTTACTTATGATAGAAAAAGAATGTTTAATAAGCTTATGGAACAATTGGTTCAAATTAAAGTTGAGGGTGATGAAGCTAAAGTCGGCTATCTTAAGTATAGCGAAGAAGAGGATGCCTTATTTGCTGTTTTAGCAGCTTATGATACTTATTTTTATGATGAAGAAATGATGGCGTTTTTAGAGACTCATAAGGATACACCAGACTACTTAACTGATGTGGTAACAGAACTTAGTAAAAATTTCAAAATAGATAGATTAGACTATTTTTATTCAGTAAATCAAGAGACTCAAGAAATACTTAAAGTTAAGTGTGAAAATGAAAGTCATTTTGGAGAAGTTTATACAGATGTTGTCCCTGTAGAGAGAGAGCTATTTAATATAAATATTTCTTTATTATCAAAGGATATGGATAAGTATTACAATACAGCGGTGTCCTTATCTGAGAAGGGTGTTGTACATTCTTCTACTACAAAGGGTGTTGATTATGAAACAATTACAATTAATGATAGAAGTGCGATGCTTTCTAAACGTGCAGATGGCAATTATATATTGGTGGTAGAAGTAGATGGTATAGGTGTCTTTATAGATTCAAATCCAAGAGGTGATATAAACAATCTTTATGAGTTGTGTGAAGGAGTAATAGAGGTACTTGAAAATAAAATTGAAAGTGATTAACTCTTTTGAAAAAGGTCATCTTAAACAGGTTGACCTTTTCCTTTTGTTTGCAGTATGTAAGATTGTATAACAGATAAGAATATGACGATATATTTGTATTTCGGATATAGAAATAATAGTTACTTTCTGATATAGTTAGCCTTAGAGATTATGGAGGCTATATGGATAAAAAGAAATTTCTTAAACGGTTGCTGATTTTATCGGTTCCGATTATTATACAACAATTTATACAAGCAGCTTTGAATATGGTAGATACTGTGATGATAGGACGACTTGGCTCAGATGAGATTGCTGCAGTAGGTATTGCTAATCAAGTCTTTTTCTTTGTAATGTTGATTATTTTTGGTATTAATAGTGGGGTGTCTGTATTTATAGCCCAATTTTATGGTCGTGATGACCATAAAAATATTAAAAAGACAATGGGGGTTAGTCTAGTTTCAGGTGTTATTGTAGGAGCAGTCTTTTGTATCATTGCTATATCATTTCCAAGACAACTCATGAGTCTGTTTATTGATGATATGCACGTTGTTGAACTTGGTGTCTCTTACTTGCGAATAGTTGCCTATAGTTACATTTTTATGGCAGTTTCACTATCTTTTGGTGTAGCTTCAAGAGGTGTTGGTAAGACTGTTGTTCCAATGCTAGTAACAGCAGTAGCACTAAGTGTGAATACAACTTTAAATTACGGTTTGATATTTGGTAATTTTGGATTACCTGAGTTGGGAGTTGAAGGTGCTGCTATTGCAACTTTAGTGGCTAGAATTATTGAGTTTATCTTGATGATCACAATTATTTATGGTTCAAAATCACTTTTAGCAGCTAGTTTTAAAGATTTATTAGCGTTCGATACAGAGTTCTTCAAGAAGATTTTTATTAAAGCTGGTCCTGTATTAATGAATGAAATATTTTGGTCATTAGGTACCATTGTGTATATGTGGAGTATTGGACAAATTGGTGCTGAAGCAGTTGCGTCCTACCAGATTACTTTATCGGCCTATCGTTTCTATGAAGTTGCCTTTGTTGGTTTTGCTAGTGCAGCATCAGTAATGGTGGGGAATAGTATTGGAGCTGGTGATGAAGAATTAGCCAAACATTATGCTAAGAATATTTCTACTAGATCAATTATATTTTCTTTTGGAGTGAGTTTGATTATGTTCATCTTGGCTCCTCTTATACTTAAGTTCTTCAATGTTTCAGAAGGAGTTATGATAGATTCTTTGAAATTATTTAATCTATACTGTGTTTATGGTGTCTTTAGAATGTATAATCTTATGAAGATTGTTGGTGTTTTCCGAGGTGGTGGCGATACAAAATTTGCTATGTTCACGGAAATGGGATGTGTGTGGTTGATTGGTGTACCAATGGCCCTCATTGGATCAAGAGTACTTCATTTGTCTGTATTTTATGTTGTATGGATGATTCTTACTGAAGAAGTTGTTAAAGCTGTGATTTGTAGACATCGTTTTAAAAGCGAAAAGTGGGTACATAATGTTATTCATCATATTGAATAAAGAATAAGAGAAACCGCCTTAATTATAGGCGGTTTTTTAAAATAAGCTATTTATATGTTCACATAAGTCATCGATGACTTTATCTGGTATGAATTTTATTTCTGCATCAGTTGAAATATCTAAATCATCCTCGACAAATGCAATGATTTCATCCATTGCTCTGTAAGTGACTTCATCACAATAATCAATCAAGTTTTCTGAAAAAGTGTCTAAGTCATAATCGTTGTAACCATCAACACTTCTTACAATATTTTTAAGTTCTTTTTTGTTTAAGACTTCCATTTTATCCCCTCCTATTAATTAACGAAAATCTATGGTTAATGAACATTTCTTGAGAATATTATAAACAGTATTCTTAAACTTGTAAATATTGAATTTTGTATACTTGAAATTGTATGTACAATTATGACAATTAGAAGAATAAATTTCTTTTGTAAGCATGATAAAGATCTCTTAATTTTTTAATTTCTCCATGCATTTCTACTTGAAGTTCAGAAACTTTTGCGTAGTTTTCAACTTTTATTGCTTCTACAATACTTGAGAAGAGTGATTTACTTGAAAGACTATCTTTCATCAGCTTCAGTCTTAGATTTTGAAGTTCTTCCCAATGAATGACGTCTAAATCACTTGCATCTGTATCATGTAATTTCTTCGTATTCCTGATAACTTCCATATTTTCTATGATGATTCTATTTTCGAGTTCAAATGTCCAATTGCTTTCTATTGCTGCAATATACGAGTTAATGATTCTATCGGTAAAGACTTCACCTGATTTTAATGCTGACAGTTTACCATTAGCAGCTTTTAGTTTTTGGATATTTTCCCAAACTGTTTTCGGAGGTGTACCAAATAAAGCATTTCTTTCTTCTTCAGTATAGTCTTCAAATACATCTTCTTCAGAACGATAAGCACGATCAGTTTCTAAGTAGAAAGCTTCTTCACCAGCTTTTTTATCGAAATTCTTTTCAATAAATTCTATTTCATGTCCAGACTCAATAACTGCCTTGATACCATCTAGCATACATTGATAAACAGCAGCAGTACATAAATAAGTATTTGTTAGTGGATTAGGTGATCTTAACTCGAATCTTGTTGCGTGTGGCGTTTTCATATCTCTTACAAGACCTGCAAGAACAGTTCTATTTCTAGATGGTGATGCAGGTGTATGTCCTAAACTTGTTACGGTACAAACTGGTGCTTCAAAACCTGGCTTCAATCTATTAAAAGCATCGTTCGTTGCAGTTACAAACGGATTGATGATATCGTAGTTTCTAAGTAAGCCCATAATGGCACCATAACCAGCTCTATTTACAAAATGCTCATCCATTTTAAGTGGTGAAAATAAATTGACAGTTTTTCCATTTGTAAGTCTTAATGCAGCCCCGACATGGTGATGTTCACCACTACCAGCAACGCCTTCAATTGGTTTTGCTTTAAAAGTAACTTCTAAGCCATATCTGCTAAAACAATCGGTGATGATATCTCTCGCAAACAATTCGTTATCCGCAGTTTGTATAGCCGTTGAGAATTTCCAGTCAATTTCAAGTTGCTCCATAACGTGTGAAAACTTATTGCTACCTTCTAATTTTGATGGTACACCACCGACTTCCTTATGGGCCATTTCTGCATCAAAACCATAGTGGTCTAAAAGAAGAAGTGATTCCTCCATAGCTGATCGTACATTTCCAACAGTTCTCTTCCAGTATTGTTCTTTAAGTACTTGAGATACAGACAATAGCTTTTCTTCTGCTCTAGAATCAGGTGATTTTACCCAAAATTCTAATTCTGTAGCAGCTGTTAACTCAACGCCAGATATATCTTCTAGTTTCACTCCAAGTTCTTCACAGAAATCTTCATGTTTGGTAAGAAGTGACATTACTGTTTCTTCAAAGTGTGTTGTAGCAGCTTTTAGTATTGATCTAGAGTCACAGTATTGACCACTATGAATAAGCGTTGCTGGAATAAGAAGTGTACCGATAGGCAATCCTGTTTTCTCATCGATATGACCGTAGTTATAATCAATTAACCAATTTACTTCTGAATCAGGGATTAAATCAACTTTTGCATCGTTGATTTCAGCAATAATTGGGAGAACAACCGAAGAACCATCTGTCTGAACACCTTCTTCAAGAAATTTTTCTACATCATTTAAAAATACATGCATTGGAATGCGTTCGTCTGTATGGTTATTACCTAAGTCTACTGCTACTAAAGAAACAAATTTAATTTGTTTATTTGCCTTGAGCTCTCTCTTTATTTTCTCAAGTGTTCGTCCTTCTGATTTGATTACATACAACATATATCCTCCTTACGTTTTTTAAGAATACAACTACAATGTTCGTATTTATTTGTTTTTCATATGTACATGATTATAACAGATAGAGATTTAACGTCAACAGTTTTTATGAAAACAATACGTGAAAACCATTGCAAATACAGGTGTTTAAAGATTAACTAAATGTGTTTATAAGTTTAAAAGACTGAATATTCCTATTTAAAAAACCGAACCTAACTATAGATTCGGTTTACTGTAATCAAATCGACTATCAGTTAGTTTAATTTTAGCAACTCAGCTTTTTTTATTGCGAGCAAAGTAATCGCAATTAATGGTGCAATTATAATTCCTGCAACACCAAATATTTTTATTCCTGAATAAATAATCAGTAATGTAATCAATGGATGAATACCAATTTGAGTACTAATTATTTTTGGCTCTAATGATTGTCTTCCAAGTGTAGCCACAAGATATACAACAAAGATACCAATTGCTAAAGAGTAATTCTTATAGAATAATAAAATGATTACCCAGGGAATAAAAACTGTTCCTGTACCAAAAACAGGTAAAGCATCAAGGATTCCAATTCCTAGACCAATGAGTATGGCATAAGGTATCTTTAAAATAGTTAATCCTATAGCAACTTCTATGAAAGTGAGTGTCATCATAATTAGTTGGGCTCTAAAATATCCTAACAGAACCATCACAACATCTTCCTTAAATATTTTTACTATAGACTCTCTAAAAAATTTATGAGAGAGTAACTGCATTTGCATTTCTTTTAGTTTCATTTTATCTTTTGTCATAAAGAATGAAGCAACAAAAGTTACGATGATACCAACCAGTAGATTAGGAATAAATGCAACAGTCCCTACCAATGATGCAAGAATAGTTGAAACAGATAAATTAATGTTCTGCAGTATACCAGGGATATCTAAATTTAAATTCTGTGCAAGTAGTGCTGGAATATAAGTTTTGAAAGTAATCAAATTTTGTGAAATAGTAATAATGTTATCTTCTAGAATATCACTGATTTCAGGTATTTTGTCTAGTATAATTCTTGCTTGATTAATAATTGTAAATCCTAAAAATGACACGATTAATAAGAGGATGCTAATAAATATTATTAGAATAATGAAAGTTATTAGTCCCTTATGAATATGAGTCTTTTTGTGTAAGAGTTCTACAACTGGAGAAAGTAAATTCGATATCCACCATGCAAATATAAATGGCATCCATAATAGGATTAGTTTAAAACCATAATATGCTATACCAACAATAGCTAATAGAACAATTAGTAGTAGAACGAGTTTTGATGTAAAATGTCCCATAATGCCTCCTTATTTAGATTCTACCATTATTATGACTGATTTAATCTTTTTTTCAAAAATGTAAGAAAGGTTTAAGTATTTAATTGCCATATGATATATTAATGAGGAGGGGGTAAATATAATGATAGATTTAAGAAGTGATACTGTTACTCAACCAACTGAAGAGATGCGAAAGGCAATGATGACAGCTGTTGTTGGTGATGATGTTTATGATGATGATCCTACGATCAGAGAATTAGAAAGTTATGTAGCTGATTTACTTGATAAAGAGGCAGCATTATTTGTTCCGAGTGGTACTTTTGGGAATCAACTATGTCTAATGACACATACCAAGCGAGGCGATGAAGTTATTGTAGGTTACGATTCACATATTATGGCTCATGAAGTTGGAGCATCTGCGGTAATTGCTGGTGTACAGCTTAGACAGATAGAATCTCAAGGTGGAAGATTTAATATAGAGACTTTAGAAGGATATATTAGAGAAGAAGATATTCACTATCCTGATACAGGTTTAATTTGCATGGAACAGGCTCATGGTGATGGTTCCGTAATGCCGCTTGAACATATGAAGAAAATTTCTGATGTTGCTAAGAAACATAATATTCCCGTTCATTTAGATGGTGCAAGATTATTTAATGCTGCAACTGCACTGGGCGTTGAAGTTTCTGAAGTTGCTAAGTATGCTGATTCGGTTACATTTTGCTTATCAAAAGGGCTATGTGCACCAATTGGTTCTATGGTTGTAGGTACTGAAAGTTTTATTAAGAGAGCAAAAAAATATAGAAAATTAATGGGTGGTGGCCTAAGACAAGCTGGATTTTTAGCTGCAGCAGGTTTGATTGCCTTAAAAGAAATGGTACCAAGATTAAAAGAGGATCATGATTTAGCAAAGTACTTAGCGAGCGAATTAGATAAGTTTTCTAACATTGATGTGATAAAAGAACGTTTAGATATTAATATGGTGTTCTTTAAAATGACAGGTGTGGATGAATATAAGTTTATTTCTGCTATGTTACAAAAAGGTATTAAGATTAATGGTATTGAAGATGGCGAATGGCGTTTTGTTACTAATAACGATGTTTCCAAAGAAAACATAGACTATACAATTGAAACAATGAAAGTACTTATTTAGACACCTTATGGTGTCTTTTCTTTATATGATGGTGAAAAATCTATTTAGATTGTGATGAATTAAACAAGGCTTGAAAAAGATATGATATTCATTTATACTATGTATTAGTACCAGGTGATAATCAGGAGGAGAAGTTATGTTAAATCTTAATAATAAAAATATTGTCGTGATGGGTGTAACGAATAAATGGAGTATAGCATGGGCGTGTGCGCAACAACTTCATAAGGCAGGTGCAAACCTAATATTTACTTACTATGGTGATCGATCACTTAGAAGTCTTCAGAAATTAGCTAAGTCAGAAGGTGTTGAAGGTAAATTCCATGTATCTTGTGATGTAACGAGTGATGAGGATATTGAAAACGCATTTAAAGCTATTCATAATGAATGTGGTGTGATTCATGGCGTGATTCACTCAATAGCATTTTCAAACAAAGATGAATTGACTGGTAGATACTGTGATACATCACGTGATGGTTATGCGTTAGCACAAGATGTTTCATCTTTCTCACTAGTAGCAGTTTCGAAATATGCATCAGACTATATGACTGAAGGCGGTGGAATTGTAACTATGTCTTATTTGGGTGGAGAAAGAGTTGTTAAGAATTACAATGTAATGGGTGTAGCAAAAGCTGCATTAGAGATGAGTGTACGTTATTTAGCACATGATTTAGGAGTAAATCAAATCAGAGTAAACGCTATATCTGCGGGTCCAATTAAAACAATTTCAGCAAAAGGTGTTTCTGATTTTGACAAATTATGTGCAGGTTATGAAGATAAAGCACCATTAAAGAGAATGGTAGATCCAAAGGAAGTCGGTAATTCTGCTGTATTCTTATTAAGTGATATGGGATCTGGTGTTACTGGTGAGATATTACATGTAGATTGTGGCTTTAACATTTTAGGTTATTAAACTTGAAAGAGTGCTTAAGATAGGTTAGAATGTATGTAGGCGAAAGCCACTTAAAGAGGTTATAAGTATCTAGGTACTTTAATAACATTATATATCCTCAAGAAAGATCGATTGTCCTTATCGATCTTTCTGTTTTTTTGTCAATGTATCATTGACATTTAGACAGATGCAAAGTACAATGAGCATGTTACAATATTTCGCGACTCTAAATACTTTTAGGAGGTACAATGTTTCAAAATGATGATCCTAGTTATAAAATAAATTACAAATTGTTTGTAGCATATGGCATTATGTATGAACTGATGATGAGATTGTATCAACCCTTTCAGGCAAAATTTCTGCAAAGATTAGGGGGAACAGATGTACATATAGCACTTATGAGTTCTATACCAGGATTCGTGATGGCTTTTATTGTTTTACCAGGTGCCATATATTTAAACCGTTTAGAAGACAAACATAAGGCTACAGGCAGACTTATATTTATCAGTAGATTTTTTCTTTTGCTTTTTGCAGCCATACCGTTTTTACCTACCAACATCCAACCTATTTTATTTGTAGCATTTGTTGTTATGATGAGTGTACCAAATTCAATATACCTTACAAGTTATCAATCTTTTATTGGTGATTTATTTGAGCCTGAAGCAAGAGCTGATGCAATTGGAAGAAGAAATATGTTTACAGTTCCAGCAACCGTTGTACTGACGTTTTTTACCGGACTTGCTCTTAATCACTTACCAGGTACTGAAGCAGAACGTATTCAATTGTATCAAGTATTTTATGTGGTGGCTTTTGTATTTGGTATGGTAGAACTTAACATCTTTAAAAAGTTTAGAATATCGGATACACATATGACTAAGAAGTTCATTAAGTTTAGCTTCAAAGAATTTATGAGTAATAAAAAGTTCACACGTTTTTTAAAGAGTTCATTACTATTCCATTTTGGATGGCAGATGGCTTGGCCACTATTTACGATTTATACAATATCTGTGTTAAATGCACATGAAGCATGGTTAGGCTACTTAAGTATAGGTCAGTCTCTAGCAATGTTCTTTGGTTATATGTTTTGGTCTAAAAAGATTAACAAGTATGGCAATCATGTTATTACAGCAGTATGTACCATGGGTATGGCACTTACGCCAGTATTTTATATATTATCACCCAATTTATCAGTTCTACTGATTTCAGCATCAGTAAGTGGTTTTTTTACAGCTGGAACAATCTCTGTTTTATTGTCAGATTTACTCGAAGTTATTCCACAGGAAAAAAGTGTTTTATATATTGGTTTGTACACCGTATTTACAAATATAAGTTTGGCAGTGTCACCTTTAGTTGGTAGTTTTATTAAGGAAACATATGGTATTTATGTTGCACTTGGAGCTGCTGCATTTTTTAGAATGATGGGTTCGCTTAGTTTTTTCAAAAGAAGTCGACATGAGCAGGGAGAAGCTTTGTGATAGTACTTTCAATTTTATCTAACTTATTGTATGATAGTAAAGTAATGGTTATTACAAATTAAGATTGGAGTCGGGATGATAGAGAATAATCTCCATAAGAGATTGGCGGTATTAATAGATGCGGACAATGCATCTCCAAAGATTATTAATGGTCTTTTAGAGGAAATTGCCACATATGGTATTGCTAGCGTTAAGCGAATCTATGGAAACTGGACCAGTCCTTCTTTAGGAAGTTGGAAGGAAGTTTTATTAAAACATGCACTTCAGCCAATACAGCAATTTGAGTATACAGTAGGTAAAAACTCTACTGATAGTGCGATGATAATCGATGCTATGGATCTTTTATATACTGGAAAATTAGATGGTTTCTGTATTGTATCGAGTGACAGTGATTTTACTAAATTAGCTTCGAGACTTAGAGAAGAAGGATTATTCGTATATGGTTTTGGTGAAAAGAAAACACCAAAGGCATTTGTAGGAGCTTGTGACAAATTTGTTTATACTGAGATTCTAAGAGAAAACAGTCAAAATTATAAGCAAACAAGAATGACCAAGAAACAACTATTAGCAGATAAGAAACTCATTGATATGTTATACAATGCTGTAGAAGATGCTGCAAATGAAAATGGTTGGTCTCATCTTGGTACTGTTGGTCAGACGATTGCAAACAAATCACCAGAATTTGACCCAAGAAACTATGGGTTTAAGAAGCTAGGGGAGCTGATTAAATACTTGGGATTATTTACAATTGATGAACGAATGTCAGATAATTCTCCAGCGAAAGCAGTTTACATTAGACGAAAGTAAATGAACGTTAAGTTCATTTATTTTTTTTTGACAATTAACTTCTCATTGTGGAAATTTATCCAGTTAAATGTTATGATTAACTTGGAAATAAAGGAGTAACGATGAATGTTATAAATACAGATAAACTCCGGGTCGGTATGACATTAGGTGAAAATATCTATCGACATGATCAATTGGTGATTACAGAAGGTGTGCCTTTAACCTCTAGGCATATCGATATGATTAAGCGATTGAACATACCAGAAGTTAAAATTATTGAAATCCAAAAAAGAAGAAATATCTCTTTTTCGAATAATA
>PPCM01000869.1_pt1 | contig 17839 bp, 11 predicted proteins | sample 1555541 | NCBI WGS metagenome assembly PPCM01 (sample SAMN05284479, study PRJNA326546) | Marine sediment metagenome, whole genome shotgun sequencing project. | isolation source: marine sediment | place: Germany: Wadden Sea | collected 2012-09-05 | reverse complement strand
CCCAGCCCGCCGATGCCACACTGGCTGACGTCCAAACCCCAGCCCGTCACCCACACCCTGACCCCGCTCCAACCCTCCACCCTACTGGGCACTCAGCCGCGCTACCCACTGAGCGACGCTTATATGAGACAATACAGAGAAGGCCGACGTCTGAGCGCGTACCGCCAGATGGTCATCGCCAAGGGCAGGGAAATCGGACCCATTGCAGGCAGGTATGTATAGATGATTGAATAAACACAGCATTACTCGTTGCCTGCGCTTGGAGTGGCAAACGAAGACAATAAACGTGTTTATAATGGGTACTGTTTATATGCACGTTTTGAAAAGCGTCGTCGTTTGAAACAGATATCGCCTTCGATGGCACAAGCTTCAGCTAAACCAGATGCAAAGATCAACAAATTCACTTCTGGTGACCGTGTGATCTCTATGTCAAAGGACGGCGTGTATTATGTGGCAAAAGTGATGAAGATCGACAAGAAACGCGACAAGCTCCGGATCCACTTCCACGGATGGAACTCTCGGTACGATGAGTGGGTTATCACGGACCACGTCCATGAATACAACGATGAGAATGAGCTAGAGTACATCACAGAGCCCAACAAGATCAAGGAAGAGGCCGAGGCTGAGTCACGTGCCACCGAGGAGGCCCGGCTACAGGAAGCCAAGGAAGCAGCTGCAAAGGAGGCAGCGGAGAAGAATGCAGTGGAGGTGGTGGTGAAGGACGAGGTGAAGGAGGAACCCAAGACAGAGAAGGTGAAGGAGGAGGCCGAACACACCGACACGGAGGTCACCCCACCCGCCCGGGTAGAGGCGATCGAAAAGCCCCCGCCCCCCGCCCCCGAGACGCCGGCCACCCCGACCCCGACGCCCCACCCATTTACCTTGCCGACCGTGACCAAACCCACCAAGCGCGGCCGGAAGGGGAAACGTAAGAAAGGCAAGCAGGCGACCCCGTCTACCATCATCACGACGCGTCTGACGGAGCTGTGTGGGTCGGCCAGGACCCACCTCACGTGGCCCGAGACACTCAAGGCCGCGTTCATTGACATAGACCGCACACTGGCCACGGAAGGGACCCTAGCCCTGCCCAAACCCGCCGGGGAGACCGTCGACGCCATCATCACGGCCTATCTGGAGTCGGGGGTCCCAGACGAGGCCCGTCTCTTCGCCAGGGGCATCCCCGGGGTGTTCGATAAGTTCCTGCACCCCCTCCTCCTTCACCCGGGGGAGGCGGCCATCGACGGGCCACCCAGCGAGGTGTACGGCATCGAGCACCTCCTCCGTCTGGTGGTCCGTATGCCGGCTATCTGGGAGAGCACCGCAGAGCCCGTGACGCTGGGGCTGTTGGTGCAGCAGGGAAACGAACTGCTCAAGTGGATGGATAGTGCCGAGCTGACGTTCGGGCCGTGCTCCTGAAAGGGCCCGGGGCCGATCTCATTCGATGTTCACTGGATAAACCCACCACGCTCGTCTCGTTATTATGCGTGTTATATAGGATCCTATTTCGATGAACAATGAGACCACGTACGACGTAGCGAGCAACGTCATAACTGCGTCACTCCTGTGCGGGAATTATGCGAACGCTGGCAAGCTCATTGAGCTGGTTGCCACCCAGTATGGTGCGCTAGACGTCCAGTTCTGGGCTCTGCTTGCTGAAACTGCCGCGCATACAGAGATACACGATGTTGGTGACGTCTTTCAGCTGTGTGACCTCTTGAAAACCCTCAAGCAGCACAGAATTGGCCAGTTTGTGCCCCAGGAAACCAAGCACGAGATCAACTGCCTGATTGCCAATCTTGCCCAGCACGCCGCCGTCCAGATCGACCGCCAGCCGCACCCAGATCCCACCGACACGGCGGCCATCCGGCAATGGGCGTCCAATCTGGTGCTTGTAGCCAATGCCTTCCACGAGGCTGCGGCCCCCGGACCCCGCGCCCTCGTGCCCATCCCGTCGAGGGTCAACGCGGTCGCCGGGACGCTGTACTACTACGCGGGGCTCACCTCGCCAGTGGACGGGGACCTGCCACTCGAGTGGGCCAGACTGGCGACATCGTTCCTTCGTGAAGCACTGCATGACAATCCCAAGACTGGTGCCAGTTACCGACGACGGAAGAGGGGCGGCCAACGGGCACCACACGGTGTGGCCCGCGTGACCGACGAGCTGCCCGTCCCGTACGCCATGCAGCTTGTGGAGTATCTCTGTGACATCTACGACAGGAGCGGGGCCATCGATGAAGCCGCCGCCCTACTCGACCGAATGCGGGATGAATACGGCGCCGAGCCCGACCTACAGCGGTGTGAGGCGCGGTTCGGGCTGAGTGACGTCCATTGTCACCCCGACCACCTCTCCTCGGGGCCCGTCCCCGTCGAGGCGATCGCCAGACTCCCTCGGGGCGATGCTGGTAGAGCCGCGAGGACTCTCATAGGCCGGGCTGGGGCCGCCCTGGTCGGGGGTGGGGGGTTCGTCCCCGATGAGGTGTGGGGGGGCCTGGCGGTGGCGTTGGGGCGGGTGGTTGGGGTCGACCTGACCCTCACCATCCGGACTATAAATCAGGGGGATGGGGTGGCGGTCGACCCACCCGACCCTGCCCCCTGTCGCCGCCTGTCCCCGTTTATTGACGGGGTGACCTTCCTGGTGATGGCTGCCCCGCTCACCACCCCCATCCAGCACGTCGTGTCGATTCTGGTCCTTGGGGAGTGGTGGGCGGGCGTGCCGGAGACTGTCACTCCGGCAGTCGTGGAGGCAATAGATATGGTGACCGGGGCTGGGTGATGCGCTGCTTTACACATTCAGCGGCCTGACTTATCTTTTTGATAACGGATAAACGGATTTCATTTCTTGCCTTTCCGAAAAGTCTTTATAAAATATTTTCTAACCCGGCCGATCCCTTGGGAAGAGCATCCGTCACGTTCCCAAGATCAAGCTTCCATCGCGGGCCCCGGCGGCGGAGGGACCGACTGGCGGCCCGGACCATAGCTGACAGGACAGACGCCTCGGGCAGGGTCTGGCGCTGCTGCTGCATGTCCCGCACCATGGTCGAGTACATCGATGATTGCCGGAACCTCGTGAAGCTGTCCTCCAGCATGTGGCTGACATCGACAATCGAGGGCTGGAAGACGGCCATCGAGACCACCGCTGAGGGGTCCGCCTCGCACTGCTTGGTGAACTCGGCGTGGTACTCGGTGATCGCGCGCACAATGGGGTCGGGCAGGTTGATCATCTCGGCTGCTGTCGGCCGGATGAACGACGACATGATGCGGTCCAGCAGGGAGCGCGCGGCGACGGTGTCCTTGGCGAGCAGCTGCAGCCTGCGGAGGGCCAGGATGTAGCGGAGGTTCTCCCCTGAGTACTCAGTCTCAAGGAACGACAGGAAGGCGCGGCACCCGATGGGGTTGTGGAGCACGGGTGCCATGGTCGTGGGCCACAGAGCGACGGGCATCAGGAGCATCAAACCCATCACAACGATGGGCATGGCTACGTCACAGAACGCACGGAGCAGCATGACTGGTAGCCCTGACAATGACGTTGAGAGCGTTACTGCTACCAGATACACGAGACAAAGAAAGATGCACACGACGTACGTCTGGGGCACGTGGTGGCCCCGCAGCCCGTAGCCCACGATTAACATTGCCCAAAGGAAGATCACGAATGCCCTGTACCAAACCCGGACCGAGTTAACGTAGGGGTTCATGATGCCGTCGAGGACGATGTGGTACGTTTCCCAGGGCCAAAACGCGGCGTCGGGATTGATGAACATGACGATGAACACGAGATGGGTGATGATTACCATAGTCAGCATCACACCGACCGATATCCAAAGGTCGGGGATGTAGCGGAGGGCTCGGTACTCAACAAGCGCTGTTATGACAACGAGGTGCATGAAGGGGAAAGCTGGCGCTAGTAGGAACAGTGTGCCCGATACGAGCGACTCGTACGCGAGGATGGCGGGCATCGAGTAGGGGTCGGAATAGTCCCCAATCAAGGTGGGCAGAGAGTTGAAAAGAAGCTCTACAAAGGTAAACAGGGGGAGAATGGCACACGTGAGAACATGCGTGACCATAATGGAGCTGCGGACAGACTTAGTGAGCAGCACGACGGGAATTAAGATCGCAGTGGTGATGGAGGTGACGATGAGCACCACATCCGCCAATAAACGATTCACGTCGCTAAAGACTTCCATTGGATCCACCATTGTCACTCAAATGGCCAATTCGGCCAACGTTTGACGGATTCCCTTTTCATGAAGATTCCGCAGGAATATTAGATCGCATATTAACTCGGCAGTAACTGACACTGGATGTCCCCGGGGGGACCGTGGGCTCAGGGTCACTTTGCCTAGAGTTTTTTATCGCGGATATGATTTCATCATTGAGAGGATCGGGGGGGAAATGGGAAGCAGCAGAGAGAACGAGACAAGTGGCGGAAAGGGTTGACACCGACCGGGACCAGCAGAATATGAGCAGGGGTGACTGTGAGGATGAGATCGTGACGACTCTGGCGGAGAGCCACGCCATCATGAACAGCAACACCCTCACCGACGTGCCGTGCTCGACAAGGTCATTGGGAGCCGCTGTCGAGTCAATTCGCCCGTGAGCTGCCCCCCCGCGCCTCTCATGTATCCTGCTCCCACAACGGAAAGCTCATTTCCGACTATCCGCACGGTCACCCGCACGTTCCAGCGGGAGCGGGCCTGGCTCGAATACGACGGCACCCTGTGAGGTCCCGTTAGGATCCATTCGTTGTTAGATGACTTCCGTTTACTATAAATCAATGTTCAGGCAGGGTGGTCCGATCAGGGTGACTGTGTGAGTCAGTCCCCGGCACACCTGGACAAAAATGTGGTTCAGAAGGCCTATCGCCGGTTCATAAGGAGATTCGATCATACTAAATCGAACGAATGAATCAAAAAACAACACTTTTTCTAGAGTAATTCAAATGGACGACAAAGCTTGCCGAGACAAACCATTCTATAATACTGGTGCGAAAGCACCAGGGTTTGCTGCTGATCGAGATCGGCCTGTGAGCGTTACTGTCGACATTCCCGGTCCAGAACCGATCCCCAACAGGCTCTTCACGACGATGTTCTCCACAATCGTGACGGTGCTTATCCGCGCCGATGTTGACGCCACCACGCCCCAAGTCCTGTTCTTCCTCTGCCGCAAGTTCCACATGGCCAAGAATGCCTTCGAACGTGACAGACAGACAGTGATCTTCGCCTCCTGGGTAGGCCGGATAACATCGACACTGTACAATGGCCGCATGTTCATCTCAGGCAACAACCGGGCGGGGCAGACGGGCACGGGATCCCAGGCCCGTGTGGTCCCCGTCCGCTGGGTCCGGGCGCCCCCAGTCACGGACGTCTGGCACTACTGCGCTGCCATGTTCGTCAATACAGAGCGTGGGCTGTATGCATTTGGGTATAATAACCGTGGCCGACTCGGGGTCGGCCACGCAAAGAACGTCTTCAGGCCCTCACGAGTATTGATCGACGGACCGGTGATGGAAGTCGCCCCGTTCAACGACACGACGTTCATCCGCACGGACGCGGGGTGGTTCGGCTGTGGCGACGGTCAGTACGGCCAGCTCGGAGTGGCGGAGCAGGTTGAGGTCTACACCCCACTTCCCATCCGGGGCAGCGAACGGGTCACCCGGTGGCACAGCCAGGGCATGAGGACGTTCGCATGGACCCCAAACCAGATGCTCGGTGTCGGCATCAGCGGCAACGGCGAGCTCGCCGGCCTCGCCTCCTCCGACTGGCGGGTGGTCGACCTAACTCCCCTTCCAGTCAGATATGACGACGTGGCGACGTGCGGCGGGACTGTCGTCATGCGGCGCGGCCCCCAGGTGTGGGGCTGTGGGGGGAACTCACATAGGCAGATCGCGGCCACGGACGAGGAGGTGGTCCGCGCCCCCGTTCGGCTTGACCTACCGTGCCCGGTGACCAAGGTTGTGGTGTTTCGCGAGTCCGTCTTTGTCAGGCGGCCCGACGGGGTGTGGGTTGGGCGGGGGAAGTTTGACCATAGTTACTTCGTCTTCCCCGATGGCGACGCGCGTCGAAACATCTCGATTGAGGAGCTTGGACGGACGGCGCTGCCTGGGTGGACGGGTATTAACGAGAGGCTCAAGGGCGAGCTGGAGGGGAAGAATGACGTCGACACGATGGAGGTTCCTGTGGGGTGATGGAGAGGCTATACACGGGCCCGCGGACCCACGACCCGATTGTCAGTTGGACAAAGATGGTAAACCAATTCACGAGGCGACCATGCAAAATGCCAGCATGCAAATAAGAAGAAGTCATTATTTTGTTTCGAGACTCGGATTGGCTGTTATGTTGTCCATCGTCACAACGATCTGCATGCGTGTACGCTCGCACAGCAGTAACAAGGTCGAATATATAAAAAAATCGACCGTGACGAAATAGATGAGTACTGGCTATTTCCCGCGGGTACTGGTGTCATTCACGCGTGGACAAGGTCACGCTTTCGAGTGGGAACCGTCCAATGACCGCATTATTTGCTCGTTGTCCTCTCAAGTGGATCCGACGAAAACAAAGAAGGATCGACCGTATGTGCCCCCACACCTTGATTACACAGCATCACGTCCATATTGCAGCACGGTTCTATGGTTTACGGTGTGAGCGAGAAGTCCATCTTCACGTGGCATCTCGCACAGAGCCCCGCGATCTCAGCCTCGACAGAATCCATGCAATACAAGACCATCACAGCTCTGGACACGACGCCCGACGGCCAGCTACTTGTAGCCGGTACTGAGGATGGCGGGCTCTGCGTCTGGGACATCCAGACCGGCACCATGCTCCGCCAACTCCCTCGGGTCCACCAGAACGGCGCAGTGACGGCCGTCAAGGTCAGTGGGAACGGTCTCGTCGCCACGGGTGACGCTGCCGGTGTGGTGACTATCACCCCCCTCTCCGCGCTCATCAGTGCGTCTGCCATCGCCAGCTACACCCCCGACGCCCCATCCCGTCAGACCATCGCGTCCGTGACGCACTCGGCGGGCAGCGACCGCGTCGTTGGCCTGCATTGGATGTCCGAGACGGCCGTCGTCGCCGCGTTCCACGGTGGCCCGGTCCACGCCCTCGGCGTGACGGCCGCCACCCGGTCGACACCCCTGTTAACGTTTAACGTCGGTGGGGTGACCTCATCGACCATGACACCAGCCAACGTCCTGTACATAGGAACCGACGCCGGCGCCATATACTCAGTCCACCCGACCCGGCCCGACGACCACCGACTCGTCAGCACGGTCGAGGGCACCGGACCCGTCCTCGGTCTGTCCGCCACCCTTGATGGATGCCATCTGGTCGGCCATAGAGGGTCGACCGTGTTCATGGTCGACTCCATCACGGGTATGGTCCGTACTATGGGGTGTAGCGGGGACAGGGGCGACCCGATCACCGTCGCCCCCGTCGCCCCCACCCCGACCGACCTGCAATACACCACGGCGGACCCGGTCGCCAAGAAGGGCATCATCCTCCGGTCCCGCCCCGTCGCCCCCGCCGCCGCCCCGTCCGACCCCTTCATTCTCGGCAGGGTCCGGATCCCGGGCTACAGCGTGACGGACGAGCTCTACACCCCCGAGCCCCCCGCCACGCCCGAGGCCGTCGAGGGGCTCCTCGGGCCGGGCCTGGAGGACCTCGACGTCGACACCCTCGCCTCGGTCACCGCGGCCCTCTTCACCGATGAGGACGTCCACGCCCTCTTCCGGGACCCCATCCACCGGGCGGCCCTCCTCACCGCCTGGCTGGGGTACATTGAGACCGACGTCCATAGACTCCTGCCTCTGCTCGATCTCCCGGGTGCCGCTGGACTGCTCAAGAAATGGGCCAAGAAGCTCGCTGAGAAGACTGTGGCACTCATGGTCGACGAGGAGGCCGACATCGACACCGATGACGCCATTGACCTCCTCGTCAGACTCCCCGCCAGTCGAGGCGCCACGATGGCCGACTGCCTGGAGTCGGTGGTCGGGGCCCTCATCCGGTCATCATCCGCCCAATCCGCCGTCATTGACTACCTCACCACCAACGACCCTATGGACGACTGGCCAGCCCTCACGTGGCTTGACGGGGGTGTCGGGGGCAGGGCGTGGGCCGTCGCCATGCCCCTGTCGGATCGCACGGCGCGCCTCCCGCTCCGGATGATGGCTGCCCTGCTGTCCCGGCCCCTCCCCACTCCTATCGTGGCCGGAAGACTGGCAGTGTTGCCTGGGGTGGAAGTTCCGGTGAAGGAGATCCTAGATGTCGTGAAGAAGACCCTAGATACGTCCTGGACCGCCGCAGATCCCGTGCTACAGGCCGATCTGAGACAGGACGCCCTCATTGTGCTCCGCACGCTCGCCCATCAGCAGGCCCTCGTCCCCTACGCCGAGCCTGTCGTCCAGATGCTTGTGGATCACAGCACCACGCGACTTCTCGCCTGTGACGACGCCGGCCGGGCCACCACCGTCATCTACTGCGACACGATCGTCCATTTATTCCGGGACCCCCGCCTCAACCCGCTGCTGCTCACCACGGCCGTCGAGGAGGGCCTCACGCTCCTGACGATGCTGGTGTCCGTCCTCGCGGGCCTCCTCGGTCTCGCGGCCCCCGTGTCGGACGTGTACACGATCACCCCGTCGGCCGCGCCCTTCGACGACGTGCCCACCCTGATGGCTGTCTCCGACGCCCTGCGGTCCCTGCTGGACGTCGGGGCGGCCCACCTCTACCCGTCTCCGGTGTTCACTGCACTCATCACTGGCATATTGGGACGCGCGCTGGCCTTCTCCAAGCGGTACCACGCTGCGTTGGATAACTGCCGTATGGCGCTCCCCCAGATCAACACGGCATGCTTTGGTGTCGCCAAGGGCCGCAAGAACCGCCAGGGCCAGCTGCCCGACAAGATGACCACGCGCGCGCTGTCGCAGATCGCCGAGCACCCCGCCCTGGCCCTCAGTCTGGCACGCGCCGCCTTCTCGCTGCTTCGTATGAACCCCATGGGCGTGGCCATGCTCCACGGTCTGCTGGCGGAACTCGTGCACGTCCCCGCGATCGCTGGACAGGCTATGGACCTGCAGCGGGCGGTTGGCGACATGACTTGCCGCGTTGAGGCCACAGCCCGGTCAGGAGCGGATGTTGTGCCTGTGCCGGTGATGGTCCCGGTGACCATCAAGTATGGGACCGACGAGGTGGAGGAGGACAGCAAGATGGAGGTCACAAAGAATGTTGTTAGTGAAGAAGAGAAGAAGACTGAGCCTGTACCCGAAGCCAAGCCTGTAGAGCCTGAGATGCCCGCCCCCGGAACTCGTCCTGCGCCAGTGGTCACAGCAGAGAAGCGGGAGACGGAGGAAGAGGAGGAGGAGGACAGCGACGATGAGATAGAGTTCATGTAAATAGCTGCGGATTCTTTCCCGTGGTGGTTTGTTGGCCGTCTTCAAGGCAAAAGAGGATGAGGAAAAGGGATCATCAATAAATGAGGATGGCGACTAATTGGGACTGTTATCGGACCGCAAAGAAGGGTAATCGAAGATCAACACGCAGCAAAGAGCATCCTATCTCGCTGGGCAGTCTGCACAGCATCATTTCAAAAAGATGGCAGTTTTCTCAGATTTTTAATTAATTGGAGGCTCTTCCTGGCCGCAGTCTGTGCTTGCCATTGTGTTGGTAGGGATCTCAAAACCCTAACAATGCTTGATTTCATTGGGAGCGGTTTCGTCCAACCTCCCTTTTTTATAAACAGTTTTTGAAGCTTTGTTGCGTCGCTCGATGTCTACGACTGTGATCGATTGTAAGGTATGTGCTAGTTAGATACGTTTTCCTAACCTAGGGCCACATCGTCGGCCGTCTTGCCTCCATCGTGGCCAAGGAAGCTCTCAAGGGCAACAAGGTTGTGATCGTCCGTGCCGAGGAGGCCGAGATCAGCGGTGACTGGCAGCGTAACCTCGCCGAGTGGAAGCTTTTCTGGAAGAAGCGTTGCGCCTACAACCCCAAGAGAGGCCCCTTCCACCACCGTGCCCCCAGCAAGATGCTGACCCGCACGATCCGCGGTATGGTCCCCCACCGTTGCCCCCGTGGCTCCGCCGCGCTCGCCCGCATCGAGATCCACGAGGGTATCCCCCCCATGTACCAGCGCACCAAGCGTATGGTTATCCCTGAGGCTCTTAAGATCAACACCCTCGGCCGTTACACCAAGACCACCACTCTTGGCTTCCTCGCCTCCAAGGCTGGCTGGAAGTACGGTGATGTTGTTGAGAAGCTCGAGGCCAAGCGTAAGGACCGCTCTCACGAGTTCTACCTCAAGAAGCAGGAGACCCAGAAGGCTCGCGCCGCCGCCGAGAAGTCTGTCACTGCCATCGACGAGAAGCTCGCTGCTTACGGTTACTAAATCGTGGTCATATAGACTCGCCCCTGAACAATAAGTTTAATTTTGTTGTCGCCTTGTTCCAGCTTTGACAGCCGGGTGAACTGGAGTCCCACCCGCCACTAATACAACAACTTCTCCCTGGACCAAGTCATATCACAGGTAACACCGTCCGACATGGGATATTTATCGGCAATCCCCAACTTTGCTCTTTGCACTTTGAAAATGGCAAACTTCACATTCCCACCTTACTTTGACCTTCCTCCGTTCTTCACACTTCAGCCTGTCCTATCCACCCAAGCAAAGCAACTGGAGATGTGGTCCACGTTGGTACTGTCCTACTGCAAAGAGAACAAGCTGACGCACTTCCCTATTGTCGACATGATGAGCTCAGACCTGTTCCACAACAAGAAGATCTCGCGCCAAGTGTCAACAGAGCTCGCACGAGCCATCATAGACCACATGGTGACACATGGAACTGCCAAATGGGAGGGGAAGGACAAACTGCGGGCAACAATTATTCTCCGCACCCTACAGGGCTGGGCCGACCTCATTTACAAGTGGGCCGAGCGCATGGGTAACCTCAACACTGTCACCACCGTTTTCGAGATTCTGGACGGCGATGACACGACCGAGGAGGAATTCCATGGAATGGATAGAGACCTCTTCCATCGCACAATGGCGTTGTTAGAGAAGGATGGCAAGGCCAAGCTATTTGACGTTGGCGGCGCCGGCGAGGGTGTTAAGTTTGTTTCCCAGTGAGTGGTTGTTCTTTTTTAAAACTGCTCAGTTCTCATTCGTTTTTTGTTTCTCGAACGCCATGTATTGCACACGCGCCCAACTTCCATCGGTATGTGCGTAGCTGGGCTAGTTTAGCAACGCTAAGCCCTTATTCGTTGGTGGTATTTCGGCCACTCCCCAAATGGCCAATTATAAATAAATTCGTCCTTTTTGTGAGCTCCTTCGAACGAACCATAGCATGGCATTCACGATCCGTCCTCGTAAGGTATGTGCTAGAAACAGTGTCCTTTATTACCTAGTTCATGACCAACCCCGTTGTTGGGCGCAAGCAGTTCATCGTTGACGTGCACCACCCCGGTCTCGCTAACGTGTCCAAGAAGGACCTCCGCGAGAAGCTCGCTGCCATGTACAAGGTTAAGGATCAGGATCTCTGCATCCTTCACGGCTTCCGCACCGCCTATGGTGGCAACAAGTCGACTGGCCTCTGCCTCATCTACACCGAGCGCGAGACTATGATGAAGTTCGAGCCCAAGTACCGCCTTGAGCGTATCGGCCTCTACAAGAAGCCCGAGACTTCCCGCCAGCAGCGCCACCAGCGTAAGCGCCGTGCCCTTAAGGTGCGTGGCACCAAGAAGGAGGCTGTGCTTCAGGGCAAGTAAGTTCTCGTAAATGCGTTGGTACCACTGAAGGTCCAAACCCACTCCCACTTTGTTGTTTTTGTGTCACTTCACCTTCTATGGCAGGCGTAGGCAGACTTTATGCAAATTGTCACATAACGCCAGATATTTATTCACAATGGTATGTCCAGCCACCGTGCAGGCTGTGAGAGTGGGATACAGCCTGTCACATGGAGCGTGCGCAAGGTCTAGTCTGGTTGGCTTAATCTAAATCGAACTGCTCAGAGCAGCGCATCGCTGCGAGAACAATCATTAATGGAACAATTCGTCAAGTCACATGCCAAGGTGAAGGTTTGTTGTTCGGCACATCAGTTACCCAGCCGTTTTCGGAGTTTCTCGCCAAACACGATGAGGACGAATTGTCCCTTACTCTCATATACGACGATAGCGATGACCAGCTGCACACGGCCGCGTCATTCATCCGTCCGTGCTTTTTGGGCTCTAATGAGCAAGTGTTATGGATCTCTAGCCACCAGACATATTCGTCTGTTTTGAGCAACCTTCGAAAGCAGCAAGTGATGCCCAGCGGCCATGTTGTCAGCGGCCGTCTGACCATCATTGAGGGCGACCAGTTTTTTGCGGATCCCAAGACGGGCCAGACTGAGAAGTCCATCATGACGTTCTCCGCCATCCGCCAACGCCTCGCGCCCTTCAAGCGCCACGTGGAGGCCGCTGAGAGGCTCGGTCGCGGTATCCACGTGGTATTCGACACGAGCTGTCTGACGCCGCTTTCCCCGACCGACGACGAGTTCCCGTTCCGGTCGCTACTCCAGCTTCAGTCTGATTTGCATCAATGCAGCTCCAAGATCAGCATCAAGTCCATGTTTATGTACGACACTCGGCGTGCCCCGACGGCCAGTATGGTCGGCCTCATCGTCATCGTGCCCCACTTTATCTACAACACCACTTTCTACCAGAACGCCTACTATTACCCCTTCAACCAGATCCGACTCTCCCGCCTGAACGCGCTCTTCATGAGGCTGTGGGTCCAGCACATCTCCACTGATGCCGAGGACGATCTCGGCACCGAGACGCCCCTCCTGGCCGCGTCCGTCAGCGGGGAGGCGTCCTTTGAGAGCCCGGAGAGCGCGACAGCCACCATCAACCCGTCAGACGTGGATAGCGAGGACGACACACAGGAGGATAGCGACGACGATTGGCTCACGGAGGATGAGGATAATTGAGGGCGGCGTTCAGGCATCCTGCATCCACACACTAAACGTCATGCCGGCAAATGATTGGGCCGTTTATATTGTTTTATAGTACGGGAGATGGCAACTATCGATAAGGTCAGTATGCATCGGACCAGTACCACTTGTGTAACAGCCAAACCCATCACATTTTCAAAGTTTATGATTGATTTGATCTGGAAAAGGGAAACTGCCAATTGCAGAGGCTCTGCTTCCCCGGTACGCACATAAAGAATACCACGAGCACACATGTCTACGCCCGACACACATGATGTGAATGAATCGGTTCAGCTCTCAGAGCTGGATGACTTCTTATCCCAAAAGCCGGCAACTCCAGTATCCACTGCTGACCAACCGAAGCAGCTCATTGATTCGCTCCAAACCCCGACGTCTGTCCAGGTTCTGCCTGTTGACTCGCGGCCCGAGTTCTTTGGGCCCCAGGACATCGACGTTCTCCCTATGACAGACCTCCATGACGGCCGCTCGACCCCGTTGAACGTCGCTGACCAGCCCGAGCTGCTCGCGTACCTCCAAGAGACGACGCCCCCCCGCAGCTTCCTCGGAACGGTGACCCCAGCCCGTCGTGCCGTCCCTAGGAAACGTGTGGAGCTGAAGCGGGGATCCCTGTCGATATCGAGGCATCGGTCCCCACTCACCATGCCCACACCACAGGGCCGCAGCAGACGGAACGTCGCTGTCAGGCTTCACGTGAACTCGCCCTTCAGACAGGCCAAAGCCCGCCGGGACAGGCCCGCGCCCGTGCGGCTGGACCTCGACGCCTCCAGCAAATGAGGGGGGTCCCCGTCCCCGATCGTGGAGGTTACGTTGACTTGACTTGGGTTGGGTTGGGTTGAGAGCACTGAAGCGCTTCATGTGCTGTAAATGATGTAGACTTTGGGATTTCGCTGGCAACAACAGGGTAACCGGCTGTCCGCTGCTGGAGGGCCAGCACGACCCCGAGGCGGGACCCGGCCGGCAGGATGGCGGTGATCCACGAGCGCTGTACCTCGACTTTCCATATATATATAGTTTCGCGGTTGGAAAATCATTTGTTTGGGGTGCTCCGGTGTAGCCAGTAGGCTCCGCACGCAGTATAAATATGTGTTTGGCTTCTGGGATTCCTGTGTTTATAGGGCGCATTTATAAGTCCTGTGAAATCCTTGATTCAGTTGTAGTGAAAGCAGTGAAGCCACAGTTCCCTAGTCGCTCGGAAACACCCAGCTAGATGGTGGCGCAACAACCGAGAACAGCCGAGTACCCGGGAATAATCTTTGTGGAAGTGCTTCTTCCAGTTCGACTCCGAAGAAGCTTGTTTAGTGACTTTGAAAATTAAACTCCGGTGAGGATGATGTAAATATGTGCATTAAGTTATTATAGGGTTTCTGATGTTCTAGATTTGTTTATCTAGTTAACTGCATTTATATTGACTTTGACATCACAATTAGTATTCGTTGCGCTATTCGATATAATAGCATGTATTCTTCCCGGCTAGCATACTATAGTTTCAAAAATAATTGAGGCGACCTTTAAAGTTACCTACGGATAATTTCATACATTCGTGGAATGACGAGTTGCTGGTGTATCCGTCTTCTGGTATTGTTGATTACCATTGCGGTTGCTGTCTGCATTGGTGATTCCATGCAAACGCTGACATCATGTGATCCAGGCTTCTTTGATGTCGATTCCATCTGTGTGTCATCCCCTGCTGGGTGTATGGCTGCTGGTGGTGCTCTCACGGCACCTACGTTGTGCAACAACGGCCAATACCAGCATGCTGTGGGTCAGTCTGGCTGCATCGCTGTAGACAATGGGTTTTATGTCCCGAACGACGGAATGGCCCACTTCAGCCAGATGGCGTGCCCTGTCGACCAGCATCCCAACACCAACAAGAATGGATGTGAGGCTGGTGCCGTCACGCCCTTTGTCTTCGCCCATTCCCACCCTCTGGGCGCCGTCATCGCTGGCAGCCAAGCCCTCTCCGGCGAGCAGTACAAGACTTTCGGCACTGCAGTCGCCATCCACGGCAACACCCTGGTCATCACCTCGCGAATGGGGGGTAACCCCGGTACGTCCGGCATCTCTGGCACAGCGCTGGTCTTCACCCGCGCCACCGCCTCATCCCCCTGGACCAAGGCTGCCCTACTATACGGGTCCGACATCGAGAACGAGATGGCCGTGTTCGGGCAGTCGGCGGCCGTGACAGAGACGGAGATCCTCATCGGCTGCGTTGCGGGCAATGGGCGGGTGTATTCCTACACCAAGCCCGTCGACGGCTGGGTCGACGCCTCCGAGACCGAGATGTTCGCCCCGGCCGACCTGACCGTGGGCGCCAAGTTCGGCACCTCGATGGCCGTCTCCGGCAACACCCTCGTCGTTGGGGCGGTGGAGATGGGCGTGGCGTACGTCTACACCCGGGCCACCTCGACCGACCCTTGGGGCACCGCGACAAAGCTCACGCCGACCTGGGGGACGGGGAGTGACGACGCTGGGTACTCGGTGGCCGTCGATGGCAACACAGTCGCGATCGGCGCCCCGGTGGCCAACAGCGGCGGCGTCAAGCGGGGCCTGGTCGCCATCTTTGTTAACGACGGGGGCTGGACCGAGCAGGGCGCTGCGGGGATCGCCTCGGCATCCGAGGGGGATAATGACAGCTTTGGCATCTCGGTGGCAATCTCGGGCGACACATTAGCGGTGGGCGCCACAAACGACAATGACCAGGCGACCAAGACCGGCGCCGTGACCATCTTCACCCGAACAGGATCGGTATGGACGGAAAAGACCAAGCTGCACCCCGCCAATAGCCTGTCCCAGAGCCTGTTCGGTTCCAACGTCGCCCTCGAGGGTGACCTGCTCCTGGTGGCCACCCCCTACGACACGACGAAGGGCTCCTCAGCGGGCGCGGCGTGGGTCTTCCGTGTGAAGGACGGGGTGTGGTCCGAGGGGGCCAAGCTGCACGGTGCAGACGGGTCGGGTGAGAAGTTCGGGTCATCCGTGGCGATTGACGGGGGTTACATCGTCGTGGGGGCCACCACTACGGACGGGGGCCTGCCCGGAGAGGGTGGGGCCTATACCTACGTCTACACCGAGGCCGCGGGGTACGCGGTGGACAATGGAGGGATGGCTACGGTGTGTCACGATGGCAAGTACCAGAACGCCGCAGGTGCCCCGTACTGCAGGACAGCTGAGGCGGGCTACAGGGTGCCGGCTGACGGTCAGCCCCACACCACCCAGACCGCGTGCGGCACCGGCGAGTGGCAGGACGTTGCTGGTCAGGCCGAGTGCAAGAACGCCGACGTGGGTTATTTTGTGGCTGACGACGACCACACAGCCCGCGTCAAGTGCCTCGGCGGCGAGTACACCGACACAACGACTGCCAACGCGTGCACCAAGACGGGCCTAGGCACCTTCATCCCCGCCGATGGGCTGGTTCACTCGGCCGAGGGCAGCGCGTGCGGCACAGGCAAGTTCGCCAACGAGACGGGCCTGGCCGCTTGCTACGACTCCGAAGCCGGGTACTACGTTGCTGATGGCGACAAGACGCAGCAGCAGGTGTGCGACAACGGCCAGTACCAGGACGGGACGACCAAGAACGCCTGCAAGGACACGAACGCGGGCCACTACGCCGCGGCCGACAGCCAGCCCCACACAGTCGAGACGCCGTGCGAAACAGGCAAATGGCAGGACCAGGGCAAGCAGACCGAGTGCAAGAACGCCGGCGCTGGCTACTACGTAGCTAACGACGACCACACAGCCCGCGTCAAGTGCCTCGGCGGCGAGTACACCGACACAACGACTGCCAACGCGTGCACCAAGACGGGCCTAGGCACCTTCATCCCCGCCGATGGGCTGGTTCACTCGGCCGAGGGCAGCGCGTGCGGCACAGGCAAGTTCGCCAACGAGACGGGCCTGGCCGCTTGCTACGACTCCGAAGCCGGGTACTACGTTGCTGATGGCGACAAGACGCAGCAGCAGGTGTGCGACAACGGCCAGTACCAGGACGGGACGACCAAGAACGCCTGCAAGCCCTGCAGTGACCTTGGGGCCTTCCGCAGCTCCCCGGCCGACGGTCACCCCCACGCTACGTGCGGCACGTGGATGCCGGCCTCCCCCGCGGTGGGGGCCTCGGGCACGGTCACCCTCGACCAGCAGACCATGGCGAAGACCGTGACGTCCGTCAAGGTCGACGGGGAGGCCGCCCAGACCGTGGTCAACGACGACGGCGACGTCCTCGTGGTCCCCGTTGTGTCCGGCCTCACCGTCCCGGCGTCCTCCGTGTCCATGGAAGTCACCCTGTCGGACGGGTCCATTCAGACCGCCACCGTCAATATTGAGGCCATGACGATCCCCAGTCCCACCACCATCATCACCGGGACGTCCGCCCTCGCCCAGACCACGTCCAACGTCTGCCCGGCCACCATGGCGCTGGGGTCCCTCGGCACCCGACCCCTCGCGGCCGCCGCCATCGACGGGGGCAAGGTGGTGTGCCGGTCGACGGTCCGCACGGTCACCCCCGCCGACATCAAGGACGGCTTCAACGCGGGCATCGAGGCCAGCGACGTCGAGGCCGGCGCCACCGCCACGCTGTGCCTGAAGATGTCTGGGGCCGAGTTCGGGTCGACCGCCATGGTCACCCTCACCCTCGGACAGACCTCCCTCACGCCCGTCCTGACCTCAGGTATGGTGTGCGGGGCAGCCACCATCACCGACACCACCGTCACCCGGACGCTGGACCTGTCGTTCGTCGCCCGCGTTGAAGGCGTGGTGGTCGCCGAGCAGGTCTTCTTCCCGTCATCGTCCCCGTCCGACCCTTTCCCCTGGGCCGCCGTCATCATCGCCGTCGTCATACCCGTCCCTGCCGCCCTTGTCGCCGTCGTTGTC
>PPCM01000868.1_pt1 | contig 17880 bp, 14 predicted proteins | sample 1555541 | NCBI WGS metagenome assembly PPCM01 (sample SAMN05284479, study PRJNA326546) | Marine sediment metagenome, whole genome shotgun sequencing project. | isolation source: marine sediment | place: Germany: Wadden Sea | collected 2012-09-05 | reverse complement strand
CATAGTTTAGATATTGGTGCTGTAAGAATGCATGATAAATTTGTTACAGAAGAACCAGTACCGCTTTTAGAACAACAAGATATGGCGGATTATATTCGTAAGATTGTTAAACCAGAATTAGATAAAGTTAGTGAATTCGATTTAAAAATGATTATTGGTATTGGTGGTACCATTACAACAGCAGGATCGATGGCTCTTGAAATGGAAGATTACAATAGAAAGCGCATACACAATTATTATGTGCCTTTGGATACTGTTTATCAATTAAATAGAAAACTCTTGTCACAGACGGTTTTAGAGCGTCAGAAGCATAAAGGATTGCAGCCTAAGAGAGCTGACATTATCCCTTGTGGGTTTATGATTTTACAACTTATTCTATTAGCTTTAGAAAAAGATGGTATTACTATTAGCGAATATGATAATTTGGAAGGTCTTTTCTATGACAAACGATAAAATGCCATTCTTAATGGAAGTGTTTTTTTAAAAAAAAGTTGATTTGCAATTAAATTAATAAAAGTAGTTGACAAATGAATGGGATTGCAGTAATATATAACTTGTTCGCAGCCAGTGTGAACGAAAAAAAAGATGCCGAGGTGGCGGAACTGGCAGACGCACAGGACTTAAAATCCTGCGATCATTGCGATCGTACCGGTTCGATTCCGGTCCTCGGCACCAAGAATTAAGATGTACTTAGGTACATCTTTTTTTTATGGATTTTTATTTGGATATGATTTATGTAAGCAAATATTTTATCGTGTCGTTTTTTTAGAATATTACGAAAACAATAAAAAATTCTAAATAAAAAAAACTTAGAAGTATTTTAAAAAAAATGTGTATAAGTTGTTGACAAAACGATGAGTTTGCAGTATCATATTATTTGTTCTCAGGAAATGTGAACAAAGCGTAGAGATGCCGAGGTGGCGGAACTGGCAGACGCACAGGACTTAAAATCCTGCGATCATTGCGATCGTACCGGTTCGATTCCGGTCCTCGGCACCAAGAATTAAGATGTACTTAGGTACATCTTTTTTTTATTTGGAAAATCTGTGGATAACCTGTGGATAACTTTAATGTATAATCTGTTATCACGATTGAATTGTTCAAATATTACAAATATATATTTTGACACAGTTTTAGTGATGTGATATTATTTAAACGAGAAAAAAAGTTTAACGTTAATTAATAATTTGAATAATAAAGGAGGAGAAATGCTTAAAGAGAGTATCGTAAAGGAAGTGCTTCAAGCGGCGTTATCAACAGGGGGAGATTTTGCTGAAATTTTTGCTGAAGATCGACATGATAATTCAATCAATATGATAGGTGGCAAGATTGAAACTTCCAATGCAGGTAGAACATATGGAGCAGGTATCAGAATTTTTAACGGAAAGAATTCGATATATGGTTATACAAATGACACATCAAAAGAAAATCTGATAAAAGTAGCCAAGGAAATTGCTTCTTCAATATCTGAAGTAGATAAGAATCTTGGTATTGATTTGGTTAAGAAGTGTGTAGACATTATTAATCCTATTAAAGTGATGCCTACAGATGTGAGTAAATCTGAAAAAATTGACTATTTAAGAATGGCTGCTACTGAAGCAAAAAATTATTCGAATGAGATAACACAAGTAACAGGTTCTTATCTTGATTATGTACAAAATATTTTAGTAGCAAACTCAGAAGGTGTTTATGCTGAGGATAGACGTGTTAGAACAAGATTGCGTGTTGGTGCTGTAGCATCTGCGAATGGAGAAATGCAAACTGGTGGTGCTGATATCGGTGCACACGTTGGTTTAGAAATATATAATGACGATGTTCTTAAAGATATTGGTCGCGAAGCATCTAGAATTGCAACAACAATGGCTCATGCTGAATTATGCCCATCTGGAAAAATGACAGCTGTTATTGACAATGGTTTTGGTGGTGTAATATTCCATGAGGCTTGTGGACATGGTTTAGAAGCTACTTCTGTTGCAAAAGGAACATCTGTATATTGTGATAAGATTGGTCAAAAGATTGCATCGGATGTAGTTACTGCTATTGATGATGGTACGATAGAAAATGGTTGGGGTTCGTTTAACATTAACGATGAAGGTGAAGCTCCTCAAAGAAATGTGTTGTTAGAAAAAGGTGTTCTTAAAGGGTACATGATTGATAAACTAGGTGCAAGAAGAATGAATATGGCACAGACAGGCGCAGGACGTCGTCAATCGTATCAGTTTGCACCAACATCACGTATGACAAATACTTATATTGCACCAGGAGAGTCATCGAATGATGAAATTATTAAGAATACTGAATATGGTATTTATGCTAAGAAAATGGGTGGTGGTTCTGTAAATCCTGCCACTGGAGATTTTAACTTTGCTGTGTTAGAAGGTTATTTAGTGAGAAATGGTGAGATAGCTGAACCTGTAAGAGGTGCAACACTTATTGGTACAGGTCTTGAAGTTATTCAAAAAATAGATATGGTTGGTAAAGACTTAGCGCATGGTCAAGGAATGTGTGGTTCATCGTCAGGTTCTATACCAGCGTGGGTAGGACAACCAATGATTAGAGTATCCGACATCACTGTTGGTGGTAGAAAGTAAGGGGGAAACATGGAATATCAAAAGTTTGTAGATACATTATTTGAACTGGGTAAATCAGAAGGTTTCTCTGATATGGAAGTATACTATCAGCAAAACAAGGAATTTGAAACAACTGTTTTTAATCAGGAAGTAGATAAATTTAGTATATCTGAAGTTGCAGGTTTATCATTTAGAGGGCTTTTTAATGGAAAAATGGGTTATGCTTTTACTGAAATATTAGATGATGTTTCGTTAAAGATGCTTGTTAAAGAAGCAAAAGCCAATGCAGAAGTCATTGAATCAGAAGATAAAGTGGAAATTGCATCACCTCAAGGTGACATAAAGGAAATGCTGTTATTTAGTGATGAACTAGGTAAAGTTTCTAAGACTGATAAAATAGAGTTCTTAAAGCAAGTAGAAGTTGAGGCTAAATCATTAGATGATCGTGTAAAGTCATTGTCGTATAACTTATATATGGAATCGGAACAAGATGTTAGAATTAACAACACTAAAGGTATGGATTTAAGTCAAAAATCTAATTTAGGAATTGCTTATGTCAATGTACTTGCAGTTTCGGGGAAGGAAAACAAAACCGGTCATGTACTTGTATTAGATAGAGAGTTTAAAAACTTTGATTACAAGGCAGTTGCTAAAAAGGCTGTTGAAGAAACTGTTTCTCAGTTTGGGGCATCGCCAGTACCATCAAAATCTTATCCTGTTGTTTTAAAAAATGAGTGTGCTGCAAATCTGTTAGGTGCATTTGTGAGCGTGTTCAATGCTGAAAATGTTCAGAAAGACCTATCGATGATGAAGGGTAAGATCGCTGAAGCTGTAGCAAGTTCTGTGGTAACGCTGGTTGATAATCCGTTTATGGATGGTGGCTTTGGTAATAGTAGCTTTGATGCTGAGGGTACACCTACTATGAAAACTGAAATTATTAAAGATGGTGTTTTAAAAACATTCCTTCATAACAATAAAACGGCAACTAAGGATGGTATTGAATCAACGGGTAATGCTGCGAAAGCTTCTTACAAGTCGAGTATAAACATTGCACCATCTAATCTGTATATTGAAAAAGGTAATCGCTCATTTGAAGAACTGATAGAAATGAATAAAGGTATGATTATCACAAGTTTACAAGGTTTACACTCAGGTTTGAATCCTATCTCAGGAGACTTTTCTTTGGCTGCAAATGGCTTCTTGGTAGAAGACGGTAAAATAAAAAGAGCTGTAGATCAAATTACTGTAGCAGGTAATTTAAGAGATTTACTAATGGATGTTGAGGCTGTTGGAAATGATTTAACATTCTCATTGCCTGCAGGATCATCTTTTATTGCATCTCCTTCAATTAAGATTAAATCACTTGCTATCGCAGGTGAGTAATATCATTTAACTATTTTAAGTAGCTTCGGCTACTTTTTTTTTTGAATTATGATAGAATAAATTGAGGTAGAGTTATGATAAATAAAATGCTTGAAACATTAAAAAGGGAAAATCTAATAGAAAAAGGTGATGCTATTGTTGTAGCAGTATCAGGTGGTCCTGATTCGGTGGCGATGTTACATGCTTTATGGTCGTTAAAGGATTATGATTTAAAGTTGTATGTGTGTCATTTGAACCATAATTTCAGGGGGGAGGCTTCAGATGGAGATGCAGTTTATGTGAAGTTACTCTCAGATCAACTAGGATTAGAATCCTTTATTTTTTCTGAGGATATTGAAGCGTATTCAATTAAATCTAAAATGAGTTTTGAAGAAGCAGCAAGAGAAAGACGTTATGCATTGTTTGAGAAAGTTAAAGTACAAACAGGTGCAAGTAAAATTGCTGTTGCTCAGAATATGAATGATCAAGCGGAGACTATTTTGATGAGATTGTTTAGAGGTAGTGGTTTGGAAGGACTGACTTCTATTAAGCATCGTCGAGATGATATTATTCGTCCTATTTTAGAATGCTCGAGAGCATCTATAGAAAAATATTGCGAAGAGAATAATTTGCTTACGCGTACTGATCATACAAATTTTGAGACAGACTATACTAGAAACAAGATTCGCTTGGAGCTTTTGCCTTATATTGAGAAACACTTTAATCCCAATATTGTAGAAAGTCTTTATCAAACATCTGATTTGCTTAAAGAAGATTTAAAGTTTATTGAAAAAAACGTGGATCAAATATACCAGAATATCGAGAGATACAAAATATCTATTAAGCAATTACCCGTAGATGATTCAATACTTAGTAGATTAATTAGGAAAATTGTTTTAATAGAAACAGGATCACTAAAAGGTGTTTCGTATGATCAGATAAGAAGAGTTATGGATTTGCTCTCAATGCCTCATGGTAATCGTGTGAGTATAAGAGGACTGGTATTTCAAATTAGTTATGATCATCTGATATATTATACACCTAATAAAGAGGCTGTGAATGAAGAGTTAACGACTGAAAAGCCATTTGATGGCCTTTATGGCGAAATTTCTTTTTCTGAGGGCGGTATCAGTATTGATGCAGACTGTGTAAAGGGAAAAATATCTGTTAGAACCAGACAGCCTGGTGATGTATTTAAACCTCTTGGAATGAAGGGGCGTAAAAAATTAAAAGACTTTTTTATAGATATAAAAATACCTGCTCATAAAAGAGATCAAGTTTATCTTGTGTGTGATGAGGAAAATATCATTTGGGTTGTTGGTTATAGAATGAATGATGACTATAAATTAACAAAGGCCACAAAAAACAAAATAAATCTATTGTATAAACCGAAGTAATTCGGTTTATTTTTATGTAGTTGTTTTGCTAGAATTAAATATTTAAGGTTAATTTAATGCTCTTCTTTAATGTTACATGGTACAATTGGATTCCGAGATTAAGGGGGGGGAAATGAGAAAAGTTGTATTAATATTTTTGGTAGGCATTTTTTTGATGCCGATTGCTTTTGGTGAAGAGGTGGAAATTACTATACCTGAGTTTGATATTACGATTAATGGCAATGTTATCGACAATCAAACTGAAAAGTATCCTTTTGTATCGTACAAAGGCATTACTTATATACCTATGACATGGGATTTGTCTTATGCACTTGGATTAGAGCTAAAATGGAATCCTAGTAACGGTTTGAAAGTTAGCAAAAGGGATAAAATGAAGGTTTATGTTCAAAAGGAGAAGACATACAATAATTTAGGGAAAAGCTATTTAGCTGAGATTGTAAGTTTTCCTGTAGAGGTCAATGGTGTAGTTGTAGATAATCAAAGCGTTGAATATCCACTTTTGAATTTTCGGAATATTACCTATTTTCCGATGACTTATGATTATATGGTGAATGAATTTTCATCGGGTTATAAATGGGACGATGAATTAGGCCTGATGGTATCAGCGGATAAAAACTTGGATGTTTCTATTCCGGAGCCGTATAAGGTATCTTTAAAGGTTAATCATGACATTTTGAAGGAAAAAGGTATTCTATCTGAGCAAATGATTCATGTAGAATACGATGGTGAGTATGAACAAATCAGTATTAAGAATGGCTTGAATCATGATTACGATGGTTATTATTATGATGTTTATTTGAGTCACTTCAATTCTAAAGATGAATTGATATATAAGGAATTGCTGATGAATGGCTATATTTATGAATCTTTTGATGGTGAAGAAAACTCTGTATCAGTTCATGGTATTTTCTCGGATCCTATGATTACAGAAGCGTATTATGTACTAGATTTAGAATTGTTACCGATTCCTGTAGCAAGAGCGGAGTTCCAAGAAAACTACAAAAGTGTGTTGTTTACATATTTTGATGAAGTGACTTTGAGCTATAGTGATTTACAATATAAAAATGCAGTTTATATGAAAGCCAGCTTACTACCAGGAAGTTTTCATGTTTTACCAGATGATTTGATTCCTTTTACCGCTGCAAAAGGTACTGAAGCCTATTCAAGAAATGGCAAAGATTATGATGTGATGGTTTATAGTACTGATGATGGTGAAGTAAAGTTTGAACCTTATCATAAAGAGTTTATAAAGATCAATGCTTTTGACCGTGCTTACATTGATCCAAGAGAGTTGAATTGGGGCTTAAAGGTCTATAAAGGCAATGCATTGGTAAATGAGTTACAAAAGGGTTATATTAAGTTGTATGATAAAGATTATAAATTAATAAAAGTTATGATTAACAAAGCTGAAGTTGATGAAAGAAAAGGCTTTTGATAGCAACCCAAAATCTGAGGATTTTGAGTTCTTTTATGGCAAGATTAATTAAAAACTTGCAATTCTGATAATCCTCAGGTATACTCGTGGTATCAATGGAGGAAATTTTATGAGTGCGAGTGTTCTTAACTAAAAGTAATTTTATACGTCTAGAAGGTAAGTTGCCCATTCGGGGTTTTATTTGTGTACCTTTAAGACATACTGGTTGAGAACACGAATAGCTGATAAAACATACTCTTTTTTAGATTAAAAAGATATTGCTAAGCCGTGCTGTTGCATGGCTTTTTTGTTTGATTTTATGCTACAGGTGTATCCTGTAGTTTTTTTGTATTGTGTTCCCAGGCTTTGGGTTAAGAACGTAAGGAGGAAATATGTTAAGTGTAATTAAGTGCTATCATGCGATTGATAGGTTAAATAGTGATGAAGAAGAAAACATGGGTAGAAGAATAAGTGGAGGTCTGAAAAATGGACGACAAGACATTAGATATATTAGGTTACAATGAAATTAAAGAAACTATAAAAAAATATACAGCAAGTAATTTAGGTAAGAAACTGGCAGATGAGATGATGCCACAAACCAAACCTAGGGTTGTGCTTGATAGATTTGAAGAAGTAAAAGAAGCAGTTTCGATATTAAGAGAAGGGTCCGGTGTTAGTTTAGGCGGCATTAGTGACATTACACCTTATGTTACAAAAGTCGAAAAAGGAATGTTTTTACATCCTGAGGAACTATTGAAAGTTGCTGATTTTCTAAGATGCATAAGACATCTGAAAAAGTCGATAGAGGCATACGAGTTTACAGCGCCTAAACTGTACTCTTACTCGGTTGGACTTGAAAGCTTTAAAAGTATAGAAAGTGAAATTGAATACTGCATTGAAGGTGCTATAGTACATTCGAGAGCTAGTAGAGCATTAGATAAAATAAGAAAAAGAATGAATGTTCTCCATAGTAAACGTATTGATAAGCTCAACAAGTTTTTAACAGCGGATAGAAATCAGAAATTTATTCAAGAAAGTTTTTATAGTCAAAGGGATGATCGTTATGTTATTCCTATCAAAGCATCTGCGAGAAAGCTGGTGAATGGTACTGTTATAGATTCTTCTGCATCAGGTTCAACGGTATATATAGAAATCGACGAAATCAAAGATTTAACAGTTGAGATTATTATGTTGAAATCTCAGGAAACTGAGGAATGTAACCAGATTTTATGGCGTTTGTCTGGTATGATTAGCGATCATTTAATGGCTATAAATGACGCAGTATTTATTATAGGTAAATATGATTTTATCTTTGCTAAAGCAAAATATTCGATTGCAATTGGCGGAAATGAAATTGAAATAACGGATAATGAAGTCATTCATTTGAAAAAAGCACGTCATCCTATGCTAGGAGACGCTGCGGTTCCTTTAAATATAGAAGTGGGTAGCGATTATAGAACGTTGATTATAACGGGTCCAAATACTGGTGGTAAAACCATTACACTAAAGACTGTTGGCTTAATGGTCTTAATGACCCAAAGTGGTTTGTTGCCTCCTGTAGGTAAAGGTAGTAGTATTTCGATATTTAATAAAGTGCTTGTTGATATAGGAGACTCACAAAGCATTGAGCAATCTCTTTCAACTTTTTCAGGTCATATGAAATCACTAGTAGATATTGTTAAGAGGTCTTCTAGAAAGACTTTGGTACTGATTGATGAGATTGGAACCGGAACAGATCCTAAAGATGGTGCAGCTTTAGGTATTGCAATTTTAGAGGAAATATACAATAGAGGTGCAATAGCTTTATCAAGTACTCATTACAGTAAAATTAAGGAGTATAGTGAAGTACATGAAGGTTTCTTAAATGCTTCTATGGATTTTGATAAGAAAACATTAAAGCCGCTTTATAGACTTTTGATTGGTGTAGCAGGAGAAAGTAATGCTCTATGGATTTCAAAAGAGTTGGGACTTAACGAAAAGATTATTGGAAGAGTCAATAAAATCAATTCAACCCATGAAATTGTTGCTCCTAATAAAATATCAAAGTTTGCAAAGAAAAAGAGTCGAGTTGAGGAGATAAAGAATGCTTCAAAATCTGATTTAAGTGATCGTATTTACTTCGATAAAGGTGATCGTGTGATTTATAATGAAACAGGGGATCATTACTTAGTCTATGAACATCTTGTTGATCGTCATGTGGTCAATGTTTTTAAGGATGGAAACTATCAGGAACTTCCTGAAAAGAGATTATCTCTTGACCAAAGATGTGATAGCTTATATCCAGAAGGTTATAATTTAGATCAATTGTTTATTTCCTTTAAGTCAAGAAAACTAGAGAAAGACATTAAAAAGGGTCGATTTAAGAACATGAAAGAACTAAAAGAGAGAATAAGTGGATTAAATTAAAAAAAGGCGTTAGCCTTTTTTTATTGTTCATGTTCTATAAGCATAAGATCAAATGCTTTATTTCTTGAATAGTTATAATTGATGAGTGTATCTTCTTTAAAGTAATATGCTTTTTCATTAAGCACATTTTCTAAATCGTGATAAACGGCTAGGTGTTCAGGTCTGTCTTTGAAATCATCTCTATATTGTATTAAGGTTTCGGTTGCGTCAGCAGACATATTGTTATAATAATAAACATCGATTTCTTTGCCGTTTAAATAGCGATCCATATTACCTGAAATGATGATACTATCCATATTTACAAAGTTTAGTAATATATAAGAAAATAGATATATACCAGCGATGATAACACGGATGTTTAAATGTTTCCATAGGTGGATACAAGTGATAATCATAATTAAAATCTGCAGTACTGTAAATGACTGTGACACAATTCTTAACCAAGTATATCCATAAGCTTCGATGTATAGATTCATTCTAAAAATAGCTGAATAAGCAATGACCATAGTATTTAAGCTCATAAGCGTAAGCAGAAGTAAATTGATTTTTTTCTTTGATAGACTGTTAATAATGAGTGTCATGATAACTACAATAATAGAAATAATAACCAATTCAAAGAAGCCTTTTCTAGCGTATGATGAAAAGGTCATGCCTGCTAAAATATTGTTTGAAAATAGATATCTAAATTGAATAAAGACAAAGATGATAAACAGGGTGTTAACCAAGGTTAAAATTGTCGAAACGACGATATCAACATCTTTCTTTTCTTTGATGATGACATCTTTGTTTGTTTCAGTATTTTTGTCTTTGTAAAGTAAGTAATAAAAGTGACCGAAAATATAGGTAGCCGTTAAAAACCAAATAATGATTTTAGGAATGAGTTCTTCATCTATGTTTTCAAGGAAACTAAGATCAATTGAAATGAAATTCCTGAAAATATCATCAGCAGATGCTAATAACAAAGTAAAGATCATTAAAATAGGTAATGCTATTAGAACTCCTAAAAGTATTTGCTTGGATTTCGGATTAAGTTCTTTAATCTTTTTAAACTTAAGATGTTTACCGATGTGTATATATGGTACTGGAAAATCACCGAATGGCATTACAAATTGTTCTAGTAATTTTATAATAAGTGTATTGTCAATAATAAGCTTCGAAGTCTGTAACATTGAAATATGATATGTTGATAGTAAGCCATAAAAAACAAAAATGTTTAGTATTTGTAGTGCTTGCTGATCTCTAAAGATATAAGTGAAACTGATGAGTATCAGTGCAATTAAAATACCGAAATTCTTTTTGATATCCCATTTGCCAGCTTGTTTGTATGTAATGATTGTTATTCCTAACGCAAGCAAATGCAGGATGCTAACAATCAAACCCATACCACTTCCAAATAGAAATTGAATGGTAAGTGTTGCAAATAGAATGGATAAAATAATAAGTGTGTTTATTTTGTTGTTCATGATTCACCTCTGAATTCTAATATATCGCCAGGTTGGCACTCTAAAACTTCGCAAATAGCTTCTAAGGTAGAAAATCTAATTGCTTTAGCTTTGTTGTTTTTAAGTATAGATAAATTTGCTTTTGTAATTCCAATGCGTTCTGCTAGCTCTGTTGAACTCATTTTTCTTTTTGCTAACATCACATCTAAATTTACGATTATTTTCATAATTACCCCTTATATGGTTAAGTCGTTTTCTTCTTTTACACGAGCTGCTTCTTTAAACAATGCAGATAATGTCCAAGAAAAACAACCTGCGATAATCAGTACAAGTAACATGATGTAGGTTAAAAAAGTCTTGAAGATAAACAGTTTAACAAAAAAGACCAGTGCCAAAACAAAAGATGCTATCCCCATTCTATAAAGGCTTTTGGCATTTCCATATGTAAATGGTGTACCAGTTGTAATTGAATGATAGATACGTCTTAACTCATAAAGTACATAAAGGATTGCTAAATCTGTTAATATCCAAATAAAGTACATTAAATATCTTTGGCTATAGTTTCTGTATATATTCATTGGGCTATTAATTAGAAGTGGCATAACAATTAAAAATACAATACCGATTGCAAATAAAAAATCCAGTATGAATTTTACAAACTGAGGGAAGCTTATCCTAGGTAAAACAATCTTATTATAATTGACTATTAGATGTGTCCCTAATAACATGGTAATTGCAATCAGTAAGAATTGTTTTAACCAAAGCATATAGGTGAAGAATTCTCCGCCTGTTATTTGGTGTAAATTGGCATTGAATTCATCTAAGTATATGCCACTGTTATAAAATAACGTTAGTGATATGATGGTTGTCACAAGTGACAGTATAAAAAGAATACTGATTAGGTTTTTATTTTTCATGAGAACTCCTTTGATGTTTACTAAACTCAAGTGATGTATATACACTTAAACTCAATTGTATGAAACCGAGTAATGCCAGCTGATACGTTGCGAGATAGCTTTCTCCTAATATTATTATTTGTAGCAAGAGGCTCATCAGAAAAATGATACTCATTGATAATGGTAGTTTCCATACAAGAGAATTGTTACTTGTAAATACACAAAACGTTGCAAACACATTGCCTATTCCGTATATAAACATGCCTATGTAGGCGGGAGTAATCCAGTTGTCAAATGGAACTTTCGCTAACCATTCACTTGGAAACTCAGTAAAAATACCTTGTCCTCTAATCATAAAGTAGCCAGTTCTGAATGCGCCTATGGCTATTAAAAAGGTAAATAACCCTAATATAATTTTCCGTGTTTTGTGATTCATCCATCTCTCCTAACAGACTTAAGAATAATATATGACTTTACGCTACTATCCTAAATCAACTTTTATCCTTTTACAATAAAATGTTATCGTAAAACGATAAAAGATAATCTTTTTAATCAAATATTAAGATTTGTATCTTACATTCTGAAGTCAATTGGATTAATGGGGTGTATGTACATTAATGACATGTTATAATGTAAGACTAATGGAGGTTTTATGAGAAAAAGAGTTTTTGAGTATGATATTATTCGTACAATTGCAACTTATTCTGTTGTTTTTGTTCATATAAGTGCAATAGCAATTGGTCTTTATTTGCAAAACAGTTGGCAAGGTAATATGATGATATTCTTTAATAGGATGCTGAAGTTTACTACACCGATATTTATTTTTCTAGCAGGAGCATTGATTTTTGAATCTGTAAAAGCTAAACCTTTTCGATATTTTAAGTTTGTTAAAGGTAAGTTTACAAGAATACTAGTACCTTATGTTTTGGTTTCGACGATGTACTTTGTTTTGATTTCAATATTGTCAAAACAAGCGATGAATCCAGTGGCCTTGGGTAAACAGATTATTGCAGGTTCTGCTCAATATCATTTATATTTCATACCAATTATCATTCAACTGTATCTATTAACACCTGTTTTTCTGTATTTAAAAGATAAGTTTAAGTTGAAGCATTTGATAATAGTTATGACTGTGATTAGTTACTTAAGTGTGTTGTTCTTGAAATTCAATTTTAGTGATAGAATTTTTATTAAATTTATTGTTCCTTATGCAATAGGCTTGTATTTTGGAAGTGATATCATGATTTGGTTAAGTACTTTAGGGAAAAAAGTTTATGCTTTACTCTTGGCGACATTTTTAGTCGGTTTCTATTATTTCTTTACATTTTCCTCTTTCTTCAAGATACAAGAGTATAGTGTACTAGAGAAGTTTAGAGATACAGGTTGGTTTTTTTATTGCATAATGTCTATATTTCTACTGATGTTCATTGCTATGAAATTGGTTAGTATTGAACCCTTAAAGAAATTGTCAGGAACTTGTTCTAAAATATCTTACTATATCTATTTATTACATCCATTGTTTATTTATTTGGTTGAAAGACTACTCGATCGTTTGGGTGTGGTATCTGTCAGCTTGAGATTTTTATTAACATTGATTATTGTGATAGTTGTTAGTACTGTTGTGGCTTATTTAATCAAAGGGATTGGATGGAAGAAGAAATATAATATGTTGAATCGAGTTCAGAAAGTTGCGTTGATATGTATTGTCCTTATATTAGGTGGATCTTCGATTGTGTACGCCTATGGTGAATTGATGAATAGAGGTTATGTATCATCAGTTGATAGCGTCATCAATACTCAACGTGTTAAGAAAATTGCAGAAAGTCATGATAAAAGTAGTCAATTGTATGAGAATAAAAAATTTGGATTCACATATAGTTATACTGGCTTTGAGATGGACGATAGCAATGAAGTGATTAAAACCAGTTTTTATAATGATGATACAGTTGTAGATGTATATTATGAAAATCTGAATGGTACCATTCATAGTTCAATGCCATTTACCATATATGGTAACCGTTCCATTGTAGATGGGAAATATGTTGAGGTAAGTAATGACACATGGTTAAAGCATGGAGATTATCAAGTTCATTTATTAGAATGGGAAAGAGATGCATTAAAACATTTGAAGGATGATAAAACTCATTATGTATCTATAGATGTTATAAAAAACGATATGGAGATTTATAATGTTATGGTTAAATCTTCAGAAACGATTGATGCTCTGTCTTATCTTGGTAGACTTAAAATCATAGAAATCGATGAAAGTGCAGTTGTAAAGCAAAAACAGTTTCATCGAATTGAAAATAGTTATTGGAATGAAACGACCAAGAATTATTATAATGATGCATTTGTTGAATCGGATACATTAACTTGGGGAATTTTTGAACCTTCTACGATTAGAGGTTTAGAACCATTAAATAAATTTGAAGAAACGATTAATTATGATTTTAATTACTTACTTCAGTATTATAATTTGAATTCGTATATATCAGAGGACAATATTCAATCGATATATGACCAAGGCAAAGTTTTAGAATTTACTTTGCAAACTAGTGTGTATGGTGAATACAATCAAGATGCTACTTTAGATGTTCTTAATGGTATTTATGATGAAGATCTTGATAGGATTGTAGATCACGTAAGTCGTATTGATGGACCGGTTCTTTTCAGGTTAAATAATGAAATGAATGGTGACTGGTGTTTCTATAATGCTTTTTGGTATCAGAAGGATACTGATCTCTATAAAGAATTGTGGACACATATTTATAAGAAATTTGAAGCAGCTTCTGCGGATAATATAATATGGGTTTTCAATCCGAATGAATCAAGTTTTCCAGGCTTTAAGTGGAATCACTATTCGAATTATTTTCCAGGTGAAAAATATGTAGATATTATTGGTGTAACTGGGTATAATACGGGTAATTACTATGAAGGAGAAATTTGGAGAAGTTTCGAAGACATCTATGATGAGTTTATGCCAGAATATGAATATGCTTTTAATGGTTATCCGATGATGATTACTGAATTTGGTTCAAGTAGTATCGGTGGAGATAAAGCATTATGGATGGATGAAATGTTTGATGTTATCAACAAATATGATTTGAAAGCTGCAATCTATTGGAACAGCATCGATTACACACCAGAGAAAGAAAAAGCTCGGATATATAAATTTGATGATGATCCAATTATGGTGGAAGTATTTAAAAGAAGATTAAATGCTAAGTAACGCGAAATATTAGAAGTTTATAAATTAAATTGTTTGAATACCCATGATATGTTAAAATAATGAAGTATTCAATTGCTATAATAAGAATTTTAAATACATCAGGAGGAGTTAGATGAATAACAGAGTAAAAAATATTGTAATCGTGATTGCGATTACAGCATTTGCTTTGATTGCCTTTCAAAATCTTAGACCAGTTGAACAATCGCCATTTACTTATGCCGAGGTTGTTCGACAAATAGAAGCTGAAAATGTTACAACTATGCAAATATCTGAAGAAGGTTATGCAAGTGGTATCTTAAAAGATGGTAGAACATTTGAAGTATTTATTCCTAAGGACCATGATGGGGAATTATCAAAATTAAATCATGAACTTATTGCAAAAGATGGAGATTTCGAGCTGAATGGTACACCAGTATCGCCATTATCAGGTTTTGTGAATATATTCTTGTATTTAATTGTATTTGCTGTAATTATTGTTGTGTGGATGCTGTTTATGCAAAACTCACAAGGTGGCGGCAACAAAGTGATGTCATTTGGTAAAAGTAAAGCAAAACTTGTTAAGCCTGAGGAAACTCAAAAAATAGGCTTTGATGAAGTTGCTGGTTTAACAGAAGAAAAAGAAGAGATGGAAGAGGTCGTTGAGTACCTTAAAAATCCTAAGAAATTTATTGAAATAGGTGCAAGAATACCTACAGGTATCTTAATGGTTGGACCTCCAGGAACGGGTAAAACATATTTATCTCGTGCTGTTGCTGGTGAAGCTAATGTACCTTTCTATAATATGAGTGGTTCTGATTTTGTTGAGATGTTTGTTGGTGTTGGTGCTTCAAGAGTAAGAGACTTATTTGAAACTGCAAAAAAGAATGCGCCTTGTATCATTTTCATAGATGAAATCGATGCTGTTGGTAGAAAACGTGGTGCTGGTTTAGGTGGCGGCCATGATGAAAGAGAGCAAACATTAAATCAGTTATTAATTGAGATGGATGGTTTCAGTGTTAATGAAGGTGTTATTGTTATTGCAGCAACAAATAGACCAGATATTTTAGATCCAGCTCTATTAAGAGCAGGTCGTTTTGATAGAGAAATCACAATTGGTAGACCGGACGTTAATGAACGTGATGCTATCTTAAAGGTTCATACGAGAAACAAACCTTTAGCTGAAGATGTAGATTTAAGTGTTATTGCCAAAGGTACAACAGGCTTTACACCTGCTGATCTTGAAAATTTAATGAACGAATCGGCTTTACTGACTGGTAGAAAAAAAGAACGTACAATTCGAATGGAAACTATTGAAGAAGCTAAAATAAAAGTTTTAATTGGTGTTGAGAAGAAGAGTCGAGTTGTTTCTGATAAAGAAAAGAATTTAACAGCTTACCATGAAGGTGGACATGCTTTATTAGCTTATCTATTACCAGAAACAGATCCTGTTCATCAAGTAACGATTATTCCGAGAGGTAGAGCTGGAGGTTTTACACTTCAATTACCTGAAGATGATGGTCAATTTAGAACTAAGAAGACTATGTATCATGATATTATTATCAGTTTAGGTGGTCGTGTGGCTGAGAAACTTATCTTAGATGATGTTTCGACAGGTGCTAGTGGAGACTTAAAGCGCGTTTCTCAAATTGCTAGAGCAATGGTTGAGAAGTTTGCATTTAGTGAGAACTTAGCTTCAATGGCATTTGATACAAACGATGAAGTTTTCTTAGGTCGTGATATGACTTCAAGACAACATTATTCAGAGCATGTAGCAGCTGAAATTGATAGAGAAGTTAGAAAGTTAGTTGATGAAGCATACAATGAAGCAGAATCTTTATTAACTGATAATATAGATAAACTTCATGATATTTCAAAAGCACTTCTAGAATATGAGACACTTGATGCGAAAGATTTCACAACGCTTCTTGAAGATGGTTATGATGCTTTAGTTGAGAGAAGAGCTCATTTAGAAGAAAAACTTGAAGAAGAAAAGAAACTTCAAGCTGAACGTGCAGAAAAAGAAAAAGAAGCAATGGAAAAGATGTTAAAGGAAAAGAAGCCTGAAGAACACATCGAAAAAGAATTAGAAGATATTTTAAATAATTAAACTTGGTCTAGGCATTTGCCTAGACTTATTTTTTACAATGAGGAATGTATGCTGAGATTATACGAAATTTTAAAGACGAAAATGGTGCCTTTATTGGGTGTGTTTCTACTATTTGTATTTTTAGTGTTACCGATGACCAATGATTATTTAAATGATATGCAAACACCAGACCCAATGTTTTCATATTCACAAGAAGAGATTGTTAAAATTGCTGAGAATTTAGGTGATGAAGGCAGAAGTCATTATATATACTCTAGAGTTTTTATGGATATTTTATGGCCGATTGTATATGCATGTACCTTTTATATGTTATTAAGTATGGCATTTAAGGATACTAAGGTAATGGGTGTAATAGTACTTCCTTTCGTTGGTATGTTATTGGATTTTTTAGAGAACGTTATTATGATGCATCAAATGAATGCCTATCCTAATCTTAATAGTATGATAATTAATATAGGCAGCGCTTTTACCAGTTTGAAATGGATTGTTATGGTGAGTGTTGGGATTTTTATTGTAATAGGTATAGTATTTCGTCTATATGGCTATATAAATAAAGCCAAATAAACTATAATGAGTTAGAATTTATCTAACTCATTTGTTGTTTTTGTACAATCATAGATATGAGATTTGTAATCAGAAAGCCTTGTTTTATAGTTGGTTTGGCTTTATGATAATCAAGTAAAGGAGGCATTATGAGAGAAATTTCTGTAGAAACCATAATTGAACATATAAAAGAGATGTGTATGGAAGCTAACTTTGTATTATGTGATGATATTAAAGAAGCGTTGGATGAATATAAGGAACAAGAGGTTTCAGAAACAGGAAAGAACATTCTTTTTGATATCATTAAGAATGCTGAAATTGCTGAAACTGATAGAGTACCGATGTGTCAAGACACTGGAATGGCTGTTGTTTTTGTAGAACTTGGACAAGAAGTTATAATTAAAGATGGCCTTTTAGAAGATGCTATTAATGAGGGAATCCGAAGAGGCTATGCTGAAGGATATCTTAGAAAATCTGTTGTTAACGATCCTTTATTAAGGGTGAATACAAAAGATAATACCCCTGGAGTGATTCA
>PPCM01000867.1_pt1 | contig 17891 bp, 10 predicted proteins | sample 1555541 | NCBI WGS metagenome assembly PPCM01 (sample SAMN05284479, study PRJNA326546) | Marine sediment metagenome, whole genome shotgun sequencing project. | isolation source: marine sediment | place: Germany: Wadden Sea | collected 2012-09-05 | reverse complement strand
CGAAGTGAACGTAATTGGTCACGTAGAGGTCCAGGTGCCCGTCACGGTCAAAATCCAGGGCGGCCGCGCTGGCCCCCCACAGGCCGTCGCCGGTGCCGGCCTTTTCGGTCACGTCCCGGAAGGTTCCGTTCCCGTTGTTGAAAAACATCCGGTTCGGCCCGTAATTGGTCACGTAGAGATCCACGAACCCGTCGTTGTTGAAATCGCCGGTGATCACCCCCATGCCGTACTCCGTTGCCGAGATGCCGCTTTGATCGGTCACATCCGTGAAGCGGACAACGGGTTTTCCCTCCTTGTCGAAGGAGAGGTCGTTTCTGTAGAGCCGGTCCCTGGGATTGGGGTCGCGGGGGGGGAACAGGGCGTCCCCAAGGGTCTTGTCCTTGCCCAGCACCGCCCCCTGAACCAGGTAGAGATCCAGGTCCCCGTCGTTGTCGTAATCGATAAAACCGCCCCCCTGCCCCGTCATCTCGGGGAAGTAGTACTCCCCGCACATGCCGTTGAAGTGAACGAAATCCAGCCCCGACTCCCTGGAAATATCCCTGAAAATCTCCTCTCCCCCAAAGGCTTCGGGGGAGAGAAAGAGCATGGCGACCAACGCCCCTGCGGCAATGGATAAAAAACGCCTCCCCGGGTTCGTCCGCTCCACCCGGGTGCTCCCTTTCCCGGTTGAACCTCTTCTCATCCCGATCATCTAATCCCTCCCGAACCTGTAGCGTGTATTGTACAGCCGATTCAGCGCCTCCGCCGCCGGGGCTTTGTCTTCCAGTGACGGCACGGGCGCCACCGTGTCCCCCGTGTTGGTGAAAAGATCCATATCCTTGCACCACCCGTCCGTTTCAAGCACGTAAATCCGCTTCCAGCCCGGCATGGGGGGGGTATCCTTTGCCCCGAAGGAGAGGTGCACCCCCTCTCCCGGCCCGAAGATCGCCACCGCGCTGTCCCGATGCTCCAGAAGGGGTTCCGCCGGCCCCACCTCGGTGTAGTATCCGGCAAGGAAACGGGTATCCCATACAGGGGAGCGCCTGTTGAAATCATAGGAGGGAAGGCGCTGGGGGCCGTCGATCCGCATGGGAAATCCGGGCTGTTCCACAAGGGCTTCCGCAAGGGGAAGGGCGCTTTTCACCATCTGCCCGCAGGGTTCGGCAAATGCAACGGCCAGCCTGTCCCAGTAGATCTCCTGGTTGGTTCGGATGCGAATCTCCCTTGCGCCGGGGGGCAGGGGGGGCAGGGGCAGGGACATCTGCCTGGGCATCCCCGCCGGATAACCGAACTCCGCCGCGAGAACCTCCCACTCCCCGCCGGGGGAACGGGACTCCAGGGTCGGCGCATGGAACACGGCGCCCGCCTGCCATGCCGCGAAGCTGGTCTGTGAGTAGGGGTACTCCACCCACCCGTCGGCAATGAGCATGGGGGCCCCGGGAAATGCGTCAAGGGGTGCGTCGAAGGTCAGTGTCAGCACATGCTCCCGCTCCAGCATCCCGATAAAGCGCCGGTCCACCCGGCCCACGGGCGCTGCCGAAAGATCCCGGGACACGACGGTATCCGTCACCTCCTCGCCGCGATCGTTGATCGCTTCGGCGGGGAGCAACTCCCTTCTGAAGAAACGGGGCCCCCCCGTCACCTGCGGTCCCGCGATGCCCATTCGCTCGTCCAGGGTCATGTTCCAGCCCGGCGGCAGGTCGTAGGCCGTGAGGCGAACCGCATCAAGGTAGGTCACCTCCTCCATGGGTTCGGTGAGCTTCATGGAAAGGCGGCCGTCCCGCTCCTTGAGCAGGTTTTCGGGAAGCATGAAACTCTCCCGGGGACGGGGTTCGCCGTACTCTCCGTTGCCGATATTGTATCCGATCCCGCCCACGCCCAGAAGGTCGCTCACAAATGCGTATCCATCGCCGTCCCAGGCAAAGAGCACGGGACAACTGGAGAGCTGGCGCTGGGTTTCGGTGACGACATGCACCTTGCCCGGGAAAAGGTCCAGCTCGGTCTGGTAAACCCCGTCGGACCAGTCGATGGCCGCGAAATCGACCTTTGGCGACTTGCCCAGCCCGGCCCAGAGGGGCTGGAGTCCCTGGCCCGGCCCGGAGCTGTTTCGAATGCTCTCCATCACGGTCCAGCGCCCCCCCACCCGCACGGTTAAAAGCGCCCCGATCCCGGAGGCATTGCTCCTCCAGGAATCGTCGGTCTCCTTCACGCCGGAAAGGGAGATCAACGCAAAGGGATACCGCCCCGGGCCGGCGGGCATGAGCCGGGGCGCTCCCCCCGGAGCCCACCCCGCCAGAAGGGGCCCGTTCCCCGAGGCCACCGTTGTCCAGGCGGCCCAGGCGGTTTCCTTTTCCGCGAAAAGGGGAATCAGCCGCCCCCCTTCAGGTGTTGCCGCCCAGATGCCGCCGGCCCCGAAGGCGATCATCTCGAGGCGCCCGTCACCGTCCAGGTCCACGAGCCCCATGGAGTCGGCGGGTTCGAGCCCGGATTGTTCCAGGGGCCGGTCCCCCCATACCCCCTTTTCATCCCGTGTCCAGAGAACGGGCCTTCCCTCTCCGGAAAGGGCATAGAGCTCCTTTTCACCGTCCGCGTCAAGGTCTCCCGCCACAACGGCCCTTATGTCCGCGCCGGTGAACGCCTCGAACCCCTCGGCCTTTTCGTACGCCCAGAGCCGGTCGTTACGGTAAACCAGGTGGGGCGGCGCCTCGTTGATCACGATGATGTCGGCATCCCTGTCGCCGTCCAGGTCGGTGACCGCAAGGGAACGCCCCCTGCCCGTGCCTTCGAGCCCGTACTCGGATGCAAGCGCGCGGAAGGTGCCGTTCCGGTTGTTGTTGAGAAGTTCATTGGGGCCGTCTGCGTTCACCAGGAAAAGATCCAGGTCCCCGTCGTGGTCCGCATCGTACAGGGCGCCGTCAACGGTATTGAAGCTCCCGTTCCCGGTTCCGGTCTCCCCGGTCATGTCCCGCCATTCGCCTCCGGGACGCTGGAGCCACAGCCGGTTCTCCCCGTTTCTGAGAAGGTAGGCATCGGTGAGCCCGTCGTTGTCCACATCCCCCCATAGCACGCTGTTCACCGCCGTTACCCCCGAAAGGGGGTGGCCCGCGCTCACGCGGAACCGATCGGGGCCGGCGCTTCCAAGGAGAACGGCATTGCCCGCGCCGCCTTCGGTCTCAACGGCCCCGGCAACAAAGAGGTCCACGACACCGTCACGGTTCATGTCGCAGGCCGTGATGCTCCCTCCGCCATCCCCGCCCCGCCATTTGACTTTGGTTCCGCCGATCGGGGCAGCCGGACCGAACAGGTCTCCTTCGGGTTTCCCAAGGAGCGCCGGAAGCGGCGACCCAATAACGGCGGCATTGGCCTTGGGTCCCATCTTCCGGTACTTGAACTCCACCAGGTGGGCCCTCGGGTTGTTCTTCAACCTCTTGAAGGTCTTGATCAGATCCACCGCCTCCCTTGGCCTGCGAAGGTTTCGAAGGGCCATGACGGCGCCGTAATAGGCGCTCTGAAGGTAGGGGTCCCCCTTCATGGCCGTGCGAAAGGAGGAGAGGGCCTCCTCGTGGCGGGAGAGCTGCATGAGGCATTTCCCCCTGAAATAGGCGGCGGCCGTGTCCGACGGGTCCATGGCGGTCACCCTGTCGAATCGTTTCAGGGCATCCTCGGAGTGTCCGGCATGGAGTTCCAGCAACCCGGCCACGTAGAGTGCCCTCGGGTTGTCGGGGTTTTCCTCCAGCACCCTCCGCACCATTGCCAGGGCGGCCGGTTCGTCCCCCTCTTTCTGGCGGTTGAGCACCGCAACGGCAAGGTTGATCCGGAAGGTCTCGTTGTCCGGATAACGCTCCGAAAGGGCGGCAAAAACCTTCCGTGCAGGCTCATAGGCGAACTGCCCCATGAGGGCCACGCCCCTGTTGTTCTCCACCACCGCCGAAGGGGGCGTGGCCGAAGGCTTCGCGGCCCCGGAATAGATACAGCCCCCGATCACCGGAAGCACCAGAAACAAGAGGACCCGCATGGCCCCGGCCAATGCCGACGCCGCCCCTGAATGGATCGATAAATGGGATTTCATACCGCTCATGTCCTTTCTCTTTCTCAATTAATCCCCGGTTGCGGGCCTTACCCGTGATCCGGGGCGCGCAACCTTAACCCGCCGGCCTCCGGGGTTGCCCCGGCCTTCCCGGCCCTCCATCCCTGAAACGGGGACCGCAGCTCACCTCTCCCGTCGTTTTCAAGCGACGGAACCAGCCGTTATATCAACAAATACAGCACACGCAAGTTTTATTTATCACCCCGCCAATGAAGCGACACAACGTTTCAACACGACATACTTCATGAAAACAAGCAGATATATTAAAGCGGGGGGGGGGGTGCGGTTGCCGTTTTAACAACTCCATGATGATCGTTTATGGTGCGGGAGGGGCGGAAATATCCCCGGCGCGTACCGCCGGAAGATACCTCCCAAGGACGGGCTTTCCCATGTTGCTCCCGCCGTTGTCCCATTGAATCGTGCCGCTGACCCCTTCGTACCCGGAAAGGGTCCCGAAGCGCTCCCGTATCCCCCCCCGGGAAAGCCCTGCGCCCCTCACGGCTTCCACGATCAGGCAGGCGGCATCATAGGCATATGCGGCCGTGAACGTGGGCGCGCTCCCAAATCTTTCGCCGTACCCCTTGCGCCATGCCAGCAGTTTTTCCCTTTGGGAGCTCATATCAAAGGGCTCCGCCGTCACCAGCGCGCCGCCGTATACCGTAGACGCGGCCGCGCCCGAAAACCCGGGCAACCACGGCACAAAAAGGGGACAGTTTACTCCCGCCGCCCGCAGTTCTCCAAGCAGTTCCGTCATATCGGCCGGCGGCAGGTGCATGAGAAGGGCGTCCGGGGAAAAATCCACGATTCTCCGTGCCGCCTCCCCGGGGGCGTCCATCCCCGCGTCCAGCGCGAAGTGAAACAGGGGCGGCACCCCGGATGCGTTCATCTCGCTCAGCAGATCGCCTCCGGCGGTTCGACCGTCGTGATCCACCGTTGTTACAAGCCCCACCCGCCGGAACCCGGCGGGCTTGATGCCCCTTGCGATGAGCAGACGGGAGAGCGCACGGTCGTCGGGGGCGAGGCGGAAGGTCCAGGGAACCCTTGCGCGGGTCAATGTGCGGTCCGTTGAGACGGGTGAAACCACGGGAAGATATGCCTTGGTGGCGATCTGCTGGGCAATGTTGCTGCTGCCCGAAAGGGAGGCCATGACGGCCCACACCCGATCCACCCAGGCCAGGCGGACCATCTCGGAAGACCCCTGGGCCCAGGGTTTTTCATCCCACCTTCGGACGACCTGAAAGGGAACTCCCTCGTATCCGCCCTCCCCGTTCGCAAGCGCCATGGCCATGGAGATCCCGCGATGGACCTCCCTGCCCTCCGGGCCCTGATCCCGCCCGGGGGCAAACAGGCCCAGGGCAACGGAGGCGAGGCCGGCCGGATCGGCCGGCGCCCCCTCCCTGCCCGTGAAGGTCACGGCCTCGTCGAGCATTCGCTTGTAGGGGGGATTGGCCTGGATTCCGGGGGCCCAGAGGAGAATCAGCGAAAGGGCCCCCATGAGGATCTTCACTTCAGGGCCTCGTCCCGGGTCCGGAAGCGGAAGCTTCCCGACTCCAGGGTCGCCAGAACGGCGGGGGTAACGTTGTTGAAAATGGCGTCGAACTCCTTTTTCCCGGTCACCCCCCCGAAGGTTTTCATGGCGGCCAGCTCGTCCCGAATCAGGGCACGGTTCAGGCCGGCCCGGTTCACGGCGGTTATCAGCATGTTCATGCCGTCGAAGGCATGGGCCGCGAAACTTTCGGGGGCCTCGCCGAAACGGGCCTCGTAGTCCCTTTTGAATCGCCGGGACAGGGGATCGTCACGGGTGGGATCATAGGGATAGGCCGCCACAACGCGATTTTCCCCCTTTCCGGCGGCTTCGGCAAACTCCCTCGTCACCATGCGGTCGCTGCCGATAAGCCACTGGTCCATTCCCATGGCCCGCATCTGCTTGAGGATCAGCGCCGACTCGGCCCCGTCCCCGTAGGTGACGATCGCCTCGGGGTTCAACGCCTTGAGGCGTTTTAACTGGGAGGAGAAATCCCTGTCCCCCGGGGCATAGTTCACCTCGGCGAGAAAGGGGTACCCCATCCGCACGGCGGCATCCCTGAACTCGTCGATGCCGATCCTGCCGTAGCGGTTGTTGGCCCTCAAGGCCGCAACGCGGGTGAGCCCCAGCTTCTTGAACACGTAATCCGAAAGCAGGTAGCACATCTGGCGGTCGTCGGTGATGCACCGGAACACCCAGGGAATGGCCGTTTCGATAAATGTCGGGTCCGTATCCCCCGTGTTCATCACCGGGATCTCGATCTTGAGGGCCGCGCGAATGGCGATGTGGCTGTTGGCGCCGTCGATGGTTCCCAGGATCGCCCAGACCTTTTCCCGGTAGGCAAGGTCTATGACCTCCTCGCCGCTGGCCCCCCAGAGGCCGTTGTCGTTTCTCACCACCAGTTCGAAGGGCACGCCCTCTCCCCGGAATCCGTTCCTTTCATTGGCCTGCTCGACGGCCAGAAGGGCTCCGGCCAGCATCTTCCTGCCCAGCTCCTCTCCGCTCGAAACGCCTCCGGTGGCAACGGAAACGGTCCTTTCGATGGGCCCCAGGAAGCCGATCTTCACCGTCCCCTCCGCCTCGGGCACCGGGAGGTTCCTGCCGTACCCCCTGTACTCGTTCGGGGTGAGAAAAAAACGCTTATAGGGTTCCCGGAACTTCCCGTAGGGAAGGTACTCGGCGGGAGTCCGCGCGTAAACCACCGCCTCGTTTGCCCCGGTGTTCTCCTCCGCGATCTCCGCCGGCAGCGAGACAAGGCCGGACATGATCACCCCAAGGGTCAGGAACCCGATCCCCAGCACGGCCGCAAGCAGGAACAGCGCGGCAACGTTTCGCTTCATCATGATTTCCCCTTTTCTTTTTCAGCGCTTGCCGAGGGCATCGCCCCTCCCGTTTTTTTGAACACGGGCTTTTTCGCCCTCGCCAGGCCGTGACCGGTACCGATCCAGAGTTCATCGCCCATGAAATCGAGGCAGATCACGAAGTGGTTGGGCAGGGTAAGATCCGTGGGAACCCTGTACAGGGTCTTTTTACCGGAGATCACATGGGCGGTCCAGCTTTCCGAGGCATCCTCGTCGCGCTTATAAGTGACCCAGGTGTCCGAGGGAAAGTCCACCAGCGCGGAAAGCCCCCTGTCGGTTCCGGTGTAGCAGGCGCCCCCTTCCGTTCCCCTTATGAAGTTGATGAAGTTGCTGGACAAACCGCTGTCGTGGTCCATGTACCCCCGCCAGGAACGGCCGTCGTAGCGGCTCATTCCAAAGTAGGTGCCCACCCAGAGCAGGTTGGCGGCATGGGAAACACCGGTGGTGATCATATGGATCAGGCCGTCGTCCCTGTAGAGGTCGATCTCCATCTCCCGGTCCGGGTCGTGGTGCGCGTTCCACCTTTTTGTCCGCGGGTTCCACTCAAGAACGCCGCCCCCCCACACCGCCGCATAAACCCTCTCCTTCCCGGCGCTGATGTTGTAGCACCAGATCTCCTCCATGGGGGCGTTCTTCTCCGTGAAGATCTCCCACCGGCCGCTCACGGTATCGTAGACGCTGATCCCGGCAGTGGTGGCGACCCAGACATTGTCCCCCTCCACGGCGATCCCGTAAACCACATCGTTCACAAGCCCGCTGTTGAGCTGGTGAAAGTGGTCGAACCGCCCCCCCGAAAAACGGGCGATCCCCCCTCCGAAGAGCCCGAGCCAGACCTCCCCGGTCTTCTCGCTCACGGCAATCCCGCTCACCACGTTCCAGGGCAGGCCGTCCTTCTCGGTCCAGGAACGCCAGGTTCCTCCCTGGTAAAGGGCAAGCCCCCCCTCGGTTCCCACCCAGAGCCGGTCCCCATCCGCCTTCAGGGAAAAGATATGGTCGTTGGGAAGCCCGTTCGGGTCTTTATAAAAAGTTTCCCACTCCGTGTAGACGGGAACGGCGGGAGTTCCTTCCGCCCCGAAAACCGGGCCTGGGCCGGGCTGAAAGATGCCCGTGAAGAGCACTGCCGCAAGCCACAAGATCCTCAGCTTCACCGGGAGTCCGCAATTTGTCCTCTGTTTCATGGTTGTCTCCTGTCCTTTGAACATGCCCCAACCGACCCGGATGATCCGGCACCCTTTTCCCGGGGCGGGATCGGGGTGCCGTGCTTCCACCTAAAGGGTCTTGAGATATTCGATCAGGTCGTTCAGCTGATCCTTTGTCATGTCGTTGGTAACGCCGTGCTTATCATCGGGGTTGAAGCGGGTCCAGATCTCCTCCAGGGTCTCGGATTGCCCGTCGTGAAGATACGGGGCGGTCTCGTAGATATTGTTCAGATGGGGCACGTCGAACACCCCATTGGTATCCACCGGGGACCTTGTTCCCACGTCCATCTTTTTCCGGTTCGTGTAATAGGGTCCCGGGTGACAGGTATCGCACCGGTCCTTCACGGGAATCACCTCGCCCGTATTGGTCCGGGTCCTCACGAACATGAGCCGCCCCCTTCTCTGGGCGGGGGTAAGGGCATCCTTCTTACGATAGCGGTTGGGATTCCTTGGAATGGTGCAGATGTAGCGCTCCAGGGCCGTCACCTGTTCCGGTGTGAAGGGATCGATCCGGGTAAAGAACACCGCCAGCCTCGGTCCGCATTGACGGCTCAGGGAGGGGTTCTTTCCCGTCCACTTGAAGGGCGCCGTATCCAGCACGCCCCTCAGGGTGCGGTTGTCCACGGGGTTGAGCCCCAGCCCGTCCGGTTCGATATCGTAGGCAAGTCCGTCGATGCCGCCGTCCGGATGACAGGAGTGGCAGGAGAACTGTTTTCCGTATGTGATCTCCGCGCTGTGGAAGATCCGCTCCCCCTCCCGTATGAGGCTGATCTCCGAAGGCCCCCCCAGGTCCACCACGGCCGTCCTTTTCCCCTTTTTCACATCGATCACCGAGATGGTGTCGTCAAGGGCGTCGGCCACGTAAACGAAGCGCCCGTCCGGTGACGCCGCAAGCCCCCTGGGACCCCGGCCCACGCCGATCCTCCGGAGCACATAGTCGCCGGTGATTCCCAGGTGGTTGGGCAGCACCTCCCGTCGCTCCTCCTCTCCGGCCTCCTTCAGCAGGCGTTTCATCGCGGAAAGATCCACCATCGCCACCTGGTTCACCCCGCCGCCCGAGACAAAGGCATGGGCCCCATCCGGGGTGATCACCACGTCCGTGGGATCGGCGAAGTAATCGTCGTAGCGGTCCAGGAGGAGCTGGTCCACCCTGCCGTCTTTCCAGAGGATGCCCAGCCCGTTGGTGATCACCCACCCCTGCATGACCCTGACAACGGGGAGCAGGTTCTTGGTGCGCAGGAGGGTCACCAGGGCGAACTCGCCGTCCGGCGCGAAATCGATCCCCTGGACCAGGTTGGCCTCCGGAATCATGATCCTGTTTTCAACCGTTCCCCGCCCCCCTTCCACCACGGTGACCTCGGACCTTGAAGGCGCCCTGAAGGGAACGAAGTGGGAGAGGTTGTTGGTCACGTAAAGGGCGTTTTTATCCGGTGCCTTTGCCATGGCCCAGGTGCCCCTTCCGGCGGAGAGGCGCTTTTCCTCGACTCCCGTTTCAAGATCGATCACGGAGATGTCGTTGGACCCGGCATTGGCCACGTAGAGCCTGCCGCCCATGACGTAAAGGTCGTGGGGCTCGTCCCCCACCCCCAGGCTTGAAACGACCCGGCCCTCTCTCCAGTCGATCACGGATACCGTGTCCTCCCCCCTGTTGCTCACGTAAATCAGGCGCCCGTCGGGGGACAGGCAGATCCCGTTGGGCAGGTTCCCCACCCCGATCTCCCTGATCACCCGGCGTTTTTCCGTATCCACCACCACAACGCTGTCGGACCCTTCGCAAACCGCGAAGAGCCGGGCGCCGTCCGCCGTCAGGGCAAGGTTGAATGGGGTCTTGTAGACCGGCTCCCCGCTCTCGGGTGCCTCCCCCCCGGGGACGGGGTGGGCGATACGGGCCTTCATGGCATCATAGTCAAAGGGTTTCCCATGGGCATCCCCATGGCAGCGGAGGCAGGTTTCCCTGTTCACATCCATGAGCCCCGCCTCCCGGGCGGCTTCGGGGTCCCCCATCACGGCGGCATCCATGTAGCGGCTGCCGGCCCCGTGACAGCTCTCGCACTGAACCCCCCGGAGTTTCGAAAAGCCCTCCAGAAAGCCCTCCGCGGCCCCGCCGCCCGTCACATGGCAGCGCAGGCAGCGTTCGCTCTCCCGGGGCGGCCCCTCGACCCCCGCTTCCCCGGCGATTTCAAGCGCCCTTTCGGTGCCCAGCACCCCATGTGCATCGGCATGGGAGGAGCGCCGCCACTTTGAGAAGGTGTACCCCTTTTCACGGCCCCTGTGGCAATCGGCGCAAGCCCGCACCCCCGCATGGGCGGGCTTTTCGGAATCCCCGCGAACCTCCGGGGCGGTGGGCCCCGGAATGCTCCCTCCCCTGCCCTTATGGGCAATTTTCCTTGCGGCATCCCCGAACTCAAAGGGGGTCACGGTGAGCTCGGAAAGATGGGACCCCTTATCATTATGACAGATCATGCAGGCATCGGCATCGGGATACCGCAGGCCCGCCGCCCTTGCCCGCTCGGGGTCGGCCATGATCTTTTCGTCGCTGTAATCCCCGCCCGGGCCGTGGCAAAGCTCGCACTGGACCCCGTCGCCGTCAAAAAATACCGCCTCCCTCTCCCAGGTTTCAGTGTCCGTCGCCGTTCCGTGGCAACCAAGGCAGACGGGGCTCTCAAAGGGGGCGGCATCGATCCCCGAAAGCCTCGTGATCGTCCGGGAAACGGGCATGGACAGGGACGCAAAGGCCCTTGCATGGGGGGAGCGGTACCACTTTCCGAACTGATCCCTTCCCCCGGGGTTGTCGTGACACAGGGCGCAGCGCTCGGCCCCCACATAAATTCCCGGCTCCTCCCCGTCCGCCCCAAGGGCCGGAAGCGCCCACAGGAGAAGAAGAAAGAGTATCCCGGAACCTCCGGGCAACAATGATTTTACTGATCTCGGCATGGTTTCTCCTCGGCTTACTTTCCGGCGGGTTCGACAACGGTGACAATGCGGTCGGCGGCAACGTTTTCAAGGAGCTGGACCCGGCCCCCCGGCCACCTGATCCGCACCTTTTCGGCAACCTCGTGTTTCCCGAGGCCGAAAAGGGCCCTTGGATCCCCCTGGGAGAGGTAACCCGAGGCACTGACGATATCCCGCGTCATGGTAACGCCCCCGGCGGTGACCTTGATCCGCGTTCCCACGGCATCCCGGTTGCTCACCGTTCCTACGGCGCGAATCACGAGCCAGTGGTTGCCCCCGGCCCCCTCGTTCAAAAGAAGCCTGGGCCTGTCGTTCATATTCGCGATCACGATATCCGCGTCCCCGTCATTGTCCAGATCCCCCACGGCCGAACCCCGGCCCATATGTTTCTTCTGGAAATCCGCCCCGGCCCCGGAGGAGATATCCACGAACCCCTTTCCGGGCTCGCCCGCAAGCAGAAGGTCCTCCTCGGGTTCGAGAAAGCGGCTGTCGCCGTTCACCAGGAGGATGTCCAGATCCCCGTCGTTGTCCAGGTCAAAGAGGTTGCCGGACCAGCTCGTGTACTGGCCGCAGGCAGCCGCGAGCCCCACCCTTGCGCTCATCTCCTCGAACAATCCGTCGCCGGTGTTGCGGTAAAGGCACCCGTAAGCCATGTCCGGCACAAGGAGGTCCATGCGCCCGTCAAGGTCGAAATCTCCAAAGGCCGGCCCCATGGCGGAGGTGGCCTCGCCGTTCTGGCCGAATGCCGTTCCGTTGAGCATGGCCGTTTCGGAGAAGGTGCCGTCGCCGTTGTTGCGGTAGAAATAGTTCTCCATGGCATCGTTGGCCACGAAGAGGTCGACGTTCCCGTCGTCGTCCATGTCGGCGGCCGTCACCCCCATGGCCCTGCCCTCGGGGTTGTGCAGCCCCGCCTTTTTCGTTACCGCCTCGAAGGTGCCGTCGCCCCTGTTTCTGTAGAGGATGTCCGCGGCGCCCTTATAAGAGAGGGGCCCCGGAAATCCGTTGCCCTTGTAGTAATAGCGGTACCCGGGATCGAAGGTGAGGTAGTTGCCCACGAAAAGGTCCAGGAACCCGTCGTTGTCGTAATCCAGGAAGGTGCAGCCCACCGACCACTCCCCCCCGCCGACGCCGGCCCCTTGGGTGATGTCCGTAAAGGTGCCGTCCCCGTTGTTTCGATAGAACACGTTGGAACCGTAGTTGGCGACAAAAAGATCCGGGTCCCCGTCGTTGTCGTAGTCCCCGGCAAGGCTTGCCATGCCGTACCCCCCGTGTCCCACCCCCGCGGTTCCGGTCACGTCCGTGAACCGGTTCTTTCCGTCGTTGCGGTAAAGGGCGTTTTTCAGGCGCCCCCGGTTCGACCGCCCCATGGGATGGTTGATCCCCTTGAGCCAGGCGCCGTTCACGAAGTAGATATCGAGGTCTCCGTCCCCGTCGTAATCGAGGAGCGTCACCCCCGGCCCCGTGGCCTCGACGATATTGGTCATCTCCGAATCCCCGAACCCATGGACGAACGTGATGCCCGACGCCGCGGTGATGTCCCTCAGAAGGGGGGCCGCCCCCGCCCCTCCCGGAACCCGGGCCCCGAGAAGAAGAAGCATGGAAAGACAAACGGCGGTTTTTAATATTTTCACTTTATTCATGGGGTTCTCTCTTGTTTTGACAAACGCTCGCTGGTTGAGGATCGCGCCGGTTGCCCGCGCTCCCTTCCGGGCCCTTTCCGCGTGCTTCACGGGGTCGCCCCGGAAGGAGGGGGCAGCCTGACCTCGGGCTTCACGATCGCCTCGGTGAGACGGTTGGGCGGCACCCTTTCGGGGTCCTCGTGACACCCGATGCACCCCCGGGACTCACCCGGCATCACCCAGGTCCAGGTACGTTGCTCGGCAAGGGTTTTCCCCTTCCCGTCCAGGAGAAGAAACCGCAACGGCACCTGACTGGGCACCCGAATATGAAAGGAGCCGTCGAATTCAACGGGCGCATCCCCCAGGAGGCGCTCCCCTTCTTCGCCGGCAAGGGCCGCTTCTCCCCCCTTGATCACCCGCAACGTCTTCACCGTTCCTTTTTCCGCGTTTTTCAAGGCGGGGACCGTGCTGATACGGGAATCGATATTAAAGAGTACCCCCGTGTCCTTGTGGCGAAACCCCACGATGGAGGACCGTCCCCGCACCGCCTTCCGGGGCATGAGCACCTTTGCATCGAGCAGGTGAAACCCCGGCAGTTCCAGAAGCTTCTTCTTGATCCGACCGGTATTGGAATCGACTTCATGGAGGGCGAACACCCCGCCCGGCCCCTTACTCCGGAACGATGCCGCGAGCAGCCCTCCCGGAAGGGTGCAGGGCCCCAGAAAGGCTCCCTCCGATCCCCCTGTAAGGAGCCGCCGGGTGCGGAGGGGGCGAACGGTTTCCACAAAGGCAAGATCCCCTCCCCCGGGCCATGCTTCCTCCCGGGACTCGATGTAGTAAACCCTTTTTCCCCCAAGGCCCACGTGCGCCCCCTCCTTGAAACCGGGATGGGGTTCGCCGTAAGCGGCAAGATCGGTGCCGTCGATGTTCACGGCAAGCAGCGCGGTGTCGTTTCCAGGCCCCGGTTTCACGCTGCTGAACACCAGACGCCCGTTGGGCAGCACATCCGTCTGAAAATCACTCGCCCTGTTGAAGGAGATCCCGCGCTCGTTGGAGCCGTCGGCATTGGCGGCGAACAGCGCAAGCCGTGGCGGTTGTTCCCCCCCGGCCGTATTCGCCACATAGGTAATCTGGGGCACAGGGGCCTTGTCGTTGAGGTAAAAGAGGGTGCCCACCCCGAGAGGAGAGAAGCAGTCGCGCCCTCCGTCCGTGATCGGCTTCTTGTTCCCGCCGTCGGCATCCATGGACCAGATCCGCCACGGGTCCTTTTCCTTCAGCTTTCCGGAAAAGAGGACATTTTTGCCGTCGGGAGAAACCGAAGGGTCGCACGCGGCATGGAACTCCCGTGTAAGGGAAACGGGCGAAGCCCCGGGCCTCGAAGGGCGCCACCGGATGATCGAGGTGCCCCCCACCCTCCGACTCCAGGGGGGAACAACCCCTCCGCCGTCGCTCCGCGCCGCTCCGTCGGCGGGCACCCGAGCCAGGATCAAGTCGGGCAACGCCTCCCCCCGTGCGGGACAGGGCGCCGTTCCCATGCACAGCACCAGGGCAATAATGCAACCGTACAGCGACTTTAGAGAAACTGAGTAATTCATATCATCCTTTCTCTTATGGGCAGGACAGCACAACCGTCCCCGCCGAAGATCTCGTAAAAGCCCGAAACGGGAGGTTCTCAAGCCATTTGGGACATCACCGCCTATTACCAAACCCCCCCGCAAAACACAAGTCATTAAACCGGCGGCTGAAAACAGCGCCCTCTTACCATCTGCCGTCCGGTCATTAACCAAAGCGAAGCCCGGCCGGTTCGGGTATTTAACCCACGGGTCGGCAAGGACTCCCGAAAGCGGGTAAACGGGGTCTCGGAGTAATAATGTATTTGACTTGTGCCGTCGGGTATAATATTTGTTTTAGGCATATACTTTAAAATTGCCTTCTCCGGGCGCCAATACATTTACCGAGGACCGATTATGAAACATTTTTCTTTTTTATTCAGGACCCTGTTGTTGTTATTGCTGTTATCCTTGGCCTGGGCTCCCGCCCTGCATGCCGAGCCGGACAACGGCCGTGATCCCTACGCCGAGCCCGACCCCCTGCTCAAGGAGGATTTTGAACTGGAAAATGCCTACCGGGCGGAGGCCGAGCAGGAGGCCGCGCGCGCCGAGTTCGGCGATGAGGAAGAGGAAACAACCGCAGGGGAGGGCGCAAGAGCCGCCCAGACCAGGGATCATTTGATCCAGGACGACCTCATCGTTGTCGGAAGCGAATGTATCGGGCTCGACTGCTCCAGCGGCGAAAGTTTCGGTTTCGACACCCTTCGGCTCAAGGAGAACAACGTGAGGATCCGGTTCACGGACACGAGCGCAAGCTCCAGTTTTCCCACCAGGGACTGGGAGATCACCGTCAACGACAGCAGCAACGGCGGAGTGAACAAATTCTCCATCCAGGATATCGACGCCTCCAAAACCCCATTCACCATTCTGGCGGATGCAAACGCCAACGCCCTGTTTGTGTCAACCGGCGGCCGCGTGGGCTTCAACACCTCGTCCCCCTCTGTGTCCCTGCATACACTATCCGGCAACACCCCGACCCTGCGCCTGGACCAGGACGGGAGTTCCGGGTTTTCCGCCCAGGCCTGGGATATCGGCGGCAACGAAACCAACTTCTTTGTAAGGGACGTCACCAGCAGCAGCAAACTCCCTTTCAGAATCCAGACGGGTGCCTCGGCCGACTCCATCTTTGTGGCCAGCGACGGTGATGTGGGATTCGAAACCTCCAGTCCGGACGGCCAGTTCGACATCGCCCACTACAGCGACGCCAACAATCATGCGTTTTTCGTCTCCCCCACCTCCACCGTCGGCGTCAACATCGACAACGGTTTTCTTCCCAGGGGCCTCTTCGACGTCAATTCAACGGGCGGCATAAGCCGTTTCATGGTCAATACAGACGGCACCGTGGGGATCGGAATGGGCACCTCGGACACGCCTGCGGGCACCTTTCATGTGGGGAACAACACATCGGGGGATACCCTGGATGATTTCGTGGTGACCTCGGACGGACTGGTGGGCATCGGCACCACCGCCCCCGACTCCCGGTACAAACTCCAGGTTACCGCCGCCGACACCGCGCGCTTCGGCCTCGTGGACGGCAGCACACTCACCGAATGGGGCTTTGCGGCCTTTGGCAGCTCAACGGGCTACGGCGGCAGTTTCGGCCTGAACGCCCGGGGCCACGGAACCAAGCTGTTCATCGACAGGGATTCCGGAAATGTGGGAATCGGGACTTTGGCCCCTGAAGAGAAACTGCATGTCAGCGGCAATATCGTTGCCACCGGAACCATTAACGGCAATTTCGTTGCGAGTTCCTCGAGAAGCTTCAAGGAAAACATCCGCAAGGTCGAGAGGGCCGAATACAAGAAGATGCTCAAGAACCTCATGGATGTGGATATCTCCACCTACAACTATAAAAAGGACCATGGGGGCGACGGCACCACAAAGATCGGTTTTATTGCGGAGGAGCTCCCCGGGCAGGTCGTTTCCAAGAACGGCAAGGGCGTGGATATCTACGAGCTCATCACCTATACCATCGGCGCCCTCAAGGCGCAGCAGGATACGATCCTCAAGCAGCAGGAGGAGCTTGAAAGGTTGAAGGCGCTCATGGCGGACAGGTAACCGACCGGGTCCCCCAAGGGGTCCCGCATCTCTATCCAAAGAGCCTTTCCTCTCCGGGAAGGCTCTTTTTTTCCTTCCCCCACCCGGGAGTTCTTACCTCCTTTACGACTAAGCGCCGGAATATCGCCTTAATAGCCAGGGCAGAAGATAAAAAAACTGTTTCAGATGAAACCAGGCAACCTTGCGCGGCTTGTCGATCCGGTTCAATGAAATGGGAATTTCCTTTATCCGCCCCTTGTTGGCAATCACCTCCAGTGAAAAAATGCCGCAGATACAAGCCCCCCTGAGCTCCAGGCTTTTCGCCAAGTCGGTTCTCAACGCCCGCAACCCGGTCCCCGAATCCCCCACCTCCGCGCGGCGGGCCGCCAACCACGTCAACAGCCGCTCCGACGGCCTCGGCACCCAATCCCTGTGCCCCTGCACCATGTCGGCCTCCCCCCTTGCCACGGGAGCCGTGAGCCCGGGAATCACGTGAGCCGGGAACTCATCGTCGGCATCGAACGTCACCACGATCTTCCCCCCGGCCTCCCTGAACCCGCGCTTCACGGCCTCAATATACCCCGCGTTTTTCTTCTGGCGAAGCACCCTGGCCCCGGCTTTCTCGGCCACCTCCGCCGTCCGGTCGCAACTGGCGTCGTCGATGACGATCACCTCATCCACGTAAGGGCGTACATTGCGAATCGCTCCGGCAATCCGTTTTTCTTCATTGTAGGCAGGCATTACCACTGTCGTCGACACGGAATTCATATCTCCCCTTTTACCCATATGTTTTTTAATGTTGGCATAATAGGCCCAACGCCCGGAAATATTTCCGGCCGCCGCCCCGGCCCCGGGACAATAAACCGCGAAGAGAAGAAAAATCGCCAAAGCCCAGGATCATTCCCCATACCACATCCGTTGCCATGCCCGAAAGCATTGTTTTATATATTGAAAAGACATTCGCTTCCCTTCATCTCGAAAGCAATATCCACTACCGCCGGGGAGGAAGCGCCTTTGGCGGATTCAGGCGCCGGAGATCCACCCCGGCGCCTTTTTCGGGAAGAGGAAAACGGAGATCGCGGGATTGCCCGGAAACCGCTCCCCGTTTCGGCGCCTCGGGCATCCGCCCACATGCGTGCCGGAATTACGCCTGTTTACCCCGAGGGTGGCCGGCGCCGCCCCCCAAGGCGTCATCCTATTAATTCAGCGGGTTACATCTCGACTGCCGTTTATTTCAACGCCCCGGGCAGAAGCCTGCGGGCGTACTGAAATGACTTGCATTCAGCCGGCTGTGTGGGGGGGTATCCACCTTGACATACGACACTTCATGGTATATGACCTTACGGCGGTCACGGGACCTGCGACGAACAAAATTATTTTCCAATCCCCTGGTACATGAACCGGGTTTTGAAATCGGACAAATGTAACCGAAGGGGCGGAGCTGTGCCCGGACCACGCCCCGCCTTCCGGGGCCGTTTCCGAAAAAAGGCCCCGAAACCGCCGGCCCCAACCGCGACAGCTC
>PPCM01000866.1_pt1 | contig 17900 bp, 11 predicted proteins | sample 1555541 | NCBI WGS metagenome assembly PPCM01 (sample SAMN05284479, study PRJNA326546) | Marine sediment metagenome, whole genome shotgun sequencing project. | isolation source: marine sediment | place: Germany: Wadden Sea | collected 2012-09-05 | reverse complement strand
GGGCGTAGAAAATCGATGTGTACGTATGGTGTTTGAGTGGACGTGTTGGTGTGTGGCGGTCGTAAGTTTTCGCCGTGTTCGTGTGAGCACGGAATGCTGAGGCTTGCAATTCCCCCTGTTTCGCCATGTTTACCGGGTAGGGAGACGCGCGCGGTTCTTCATGCGCGGGAGCAGCGTGGCGGAAAGGCTGCCCGGCTTTACGGAAAAGGCGCTCCAATAGAAGCTTGAACTGTGTTGGGGAGGGACCGGGATAAGCCGAGTGCGGCAGGGCGCCGGTTTTTCGGTGGGAACGTCCGGTTGAATTTAGATGCCCGTGCAAAAAGTTGCCCATTGAAAAAAAGCCCACAACCCGTTGGTGTGCTGATTCGGCTGGGCCACCGTCATGCGGGCCAAAAATCCGACTATGATTTTTTTAACGGTTCATCGACCTTGGAACCGGGTACGGCGTCGAGTTCGGTTTGAACGGGTTTGTTCTGTCGCGTATCAATTATGTGTGGTAGTATAAAAACCGGCTCACGTGAACCACCGGACCGAAATTGGGAAGGATTTGATTTCACAATTATTGTCCATGCCGTCAGGCTCATCGTTAAAAATGTCCATGCCGTCAGGCTCATCGTTAAAATTGTCCATGCCGTCAGGCTCCTCGTTAAACAGGGGGGCAATTCGGCACGGTGTCTCCATATGCACAGCTTTGCAGCCTGTCCCAAATCTCCGAATGCCCGCCCGGTCAACAGTCCATATGGATACGACGAGCTGTTGATTGCCTTATGGGGTATTGCCCTCGAAACTTATGCGGGTAGTTGGACAGCCTCGCGGTTGGCGGTTGGGGTCGGTTGGGGTCGGACCACGGTAACCATTTGACTTGATAGGAATAAGGGGTGAATGTAGGCTCGATTATGCTCTTAAACGACTATTTTTGATGCGGAAAACGGCCGTTTAAGGGACACGGAACATAATAAATACATAATCCGATGGACACGCGTAGTATGTCCATCTTCCGTGCCCAATGTGTATTTTTATAAATCCCATGCGCCTAAGGAAAGTATCTGGTATCGATTTTGTCAAACGGTGGGTTTGCTGCTTTCAAATGCTTGCTGAAATCAGACGCGGATATAATTGCCAATACTACTAAGCTGTTCGGGGCTCGTTCTGCGGGTAAAACGTATGGGCGTACCGGGTGCGGTAATTATCAGGACCGTTAGGGGATCGGCTTCGTCCAAGTCGTCCACGAGAAGAAAATCGCCTTTGCGCGGCAGCGGCGATGCCGACGCATTCTTCATGTATTCTTCAATACCGATAAAAACCAAATATGTAGTTCAAATGCAGTGTTCAAAACAGGAGGCGTAATGAAAGAAAAAAAGGAGAGTATACGTCTGGATGAGGAGTTCGCGATTCGATCTCTCAGGGCGGGAGATCGGGGAGGCTTTTTGGAAGATTATTTCGGCGTCGAGCAATACAATGAACTCCTGGAGCTTGCGGGGGAAGACGATACGCGGGCAAAAAAAGGGCCCAGGGTGCTGATTCTGCCGGGCATCATGGGGTCGACCCTTGACGAGAAGGGGGACACCGTCTGGGTGGATCCTTTCGATATCGCCTCGGGCCGTCTGGCGGACCTGAGGTATAAAGACGGTCCTTCCGAAGACGAACCGTCGAATATCACCCCTTCCGGAGTGATCTTGTTTTCCTATTTGCTCTTGAAGCTCAAGCTGCGTTCCGCGGGGTTCAACGCCGGGTTCTACTACTATGACTGGCGCAAGAGTCTTGCGGACCTTGGTAAGGAGTTCGCGGCTTATCTTGCCGGTGAAAAGGATAAGGAAATTCATGTGGTGGCCCACAGCATGGGGGGACTGGTGACCCGCTCCGCCCTTGCCGGCGGCGCGGGCAAGATCGGCAGGTTTATCATGCTGGGCACCCCGAATTACGGCTCCTTTGTTCCCGTCCAGGCGCTGAGGGGGGTATATCCCATTATTCGCAAGATTGCCTTTCTTGATCGGGAGCACTCGGCCGTCGATCTTGCGGGTAAGGTATTCAACACCTTTCCGGGGCTTTACGAAATGCTGCCCTTCGGCGAAAAGTTCACCGGCCTGGATCTGTACGACGTGAACACATGGCCGGACAATCCCCCAAAGCCCCTGGAAGCATGGTTGAAAAATTCCCAAAAGGTTCAGAAATCACTTCCACTGCCGGGGGAGGGGAGTTTTCTTATCGCCGGCGTCAACCGGGACACGGTGGTGGGTCTGGGCATGGAGGGGGGGAAGTTCAGCTACGAGATCTCCAGGGAGGGGGACGGGACGGTTCCCCTGGAGCTGGCCAGGATCGACGGGACAAAGACGTATTTCGTGGAGGAGAGCCACGGCAGCCTGCCCAACAACGGCAAGGTGCGAAAGGCCGTGGTGGAGCTTCTTAATACCGGCGAAACCGGGGTTCTGGACGATTACCGGGAGGTTCCCAGGTCGGGATTCACGCGAACGGTCCGCGACGGCGATATTATCGAACCCCCCTACCAGGGCGAACCGGGCAGGGCCCTCGGAACCAGGGAGGCGCGTCTCATGCTGGAGGAGGTGGCCTCGCCCGGTTACACAAGGGAGGGGTCGGCCGCAGGGGGCGCAGGCGGCGCGACGCCTTCGGCCGGGGGGGAGGAACGCTTCGAGGCCGACCTCAAGAGCGAGGCCCTGGTGATCGGTCGAAGAAGGCAGCATCGCCTGGAGATCCGTATCGTTAAGGGGAGCATCACCGATGTGGATGCACGGGCCTATGCCCTCGGTATGTTCAGGGACGTAAGGCCGGGGGGGGCCGCGCAGGCACTCGATCAACTCATGGACGGTACCCTTAACGAGATTATCTCGCGAAGAATGTTTCCGGCGAATATGGGCGAGGTTTCCATCGTGCCCACGGGTCGGCATCCCGTTCGCGCGGACCTGATCATGCTGGCGGGGCTGGGGCCCTTCGACAAGTTTCGCCTGGAATCCCTGGAGGTTGTGGGGGAGAACGTGATCCGCACCTTTATTCGGACCAAGGTGGAGGACTTCGCCACGGTGCTCTTCGGCGGGGGAACCGGCGTGAACGCCATGGCGGCCGTCAGGGCTCTCCTCAAGGGGTTCGTGAACGGACTGGTGGATGCGGACATGGAGCGCCAATTCAGGCGGGTGACCGTCTGCGAGACCGATGACGAACGGTTCCGTCTGCTCAAGGCCGAGTTGATCCGGCTTGCGGGAACCCCCCTGTTCAAGGATGTGGAGCTCCTCCTTGAAGAGGCGCCGCCGGAGCCCTCCATGGTCGGCCTGCGCCTGCCCGACAAACCCCAGCCGCTCTACCTGATTGTCCGGCGGGAGGAATCCGTGAACAGCAATTACAACTTCAGCGCATCGGTACTCACCTCGGGCTCCAAGGCGGCGGTGGTTACGAAGGTGAAGGAGGTGGACAAAGGCCTTCTGGACAGGCATCTTGCCCTCCTGTCGGAGCGCTCGTTCGGCTATAAAAAGATGGATTCCTTTGGCGAGTCCCTGGCGGAAATGGTGCTTCCCGGGGAGATCCTGGAACTTCTTGCCCGTTTCCCCGATCATCACCTCTCCATCGTCCACGACAGGGAAGCGGCGAAGATTCCCTGGGAGACCATGGGGGTGAACGGCTGGTTTCCCTCCATCGAAGGAGGGGTCAGCCGGCGATACCTGGCCCAGAACATGTCCATCGCAAAGTGGCTGGAAAAAAGGAAGTATGAAAAGACAATGGAGGTGCTGCTGGTGGTGAACCCCACCCGGGATCTTCCCGGGGCGGAAGCCGAGGGGGATCGAATTCTCGATATGATCAAGCAGTTCCCCTCCATAAAGCCCCATGTGCTCAGGGGCGTTCAGGCAACAAAGGAGGCCCTGCTTTCAGCCTTTTCTTCCGGACGCTTCGACGTGATCCACTATGCCGGCCATGCCTATTTCAACACCGAAAAGCCCGCCAGGAGCGGAATACTCTGCCACGGAAGCCAAGTCCTAAGCGGCTCGGACCTTGCGGGAGTGGGCAACCTGCCCGGCCTGATGTTCTTCAACGCGTGCGAATCGGGCCGTATCAGAAAAGCACCGGCGGAAGGGGAGGCGCCTTCCGGAGAGGGCGGCGAAAACGATGCCGCAACCCGCATCAACAGCAACGTTGGACTTGCCGAGGCATTCCTGAGGGGCGGCCTTGCCAACTACGTGGGAACTTACTGGCCCGTGGGCGACAGGCCCGCGAAGACATTCGCCGAGGTCTTCTACGGACGCCTCATGTCCGGAAAACCCATCGGCGATTCTCTTCTGGAAGCCAGAAAGGCGGTCCACGAGATCCGCTCCGCCGACTGGGCTGACTACATCCTCTACGGCGATCCCGATTTCGTCATAAAAGCATAAATGCAGAATGCAGGGTCGGACCGAACCAACTGTTTAGAATTTTAATAAATAATAGACTGAGGAAGCTTGATTCGCGTCTTAGACTGCTCTTTTGCGTGTCGAAAAGAGCAGTCTAAGAACAAGCGTTGTTGACGATCCTTGTTAGGGACACGGAACATAATAAATACACAACAGACTCCCATGGGTTCGCGCAGCATGCCCATCTTGCGTGCCCAATGTGTATTTTAAAAAATCCATGCGCCTTAAACGGCTGATTTTATCTCCCGAAACACTTGTTTAAGCCTGAAATGAGGCGCATTTTGCTTGTTTATTCGTTATTATTATGGACTGTTGCCGTGGTCCGACCCCACCAACCGACCCCAGCAACAACCACCAATAAAAAGTCGCCGAGGTCTACTTCGACCGTCCATGGCCGGAAAACCATCGGCGAATCTCTTCTTGAAGCCGGAAAGGCGGTGCACGGGATCAGGCCCGGTGCCCCTGTACGGCGATTTCGGTTAAAAATCGGTAATGGCGGCGGTTTCTATTGTTGGAATGTTGGACTTGAGAAACGATTCGATGGTAGCGCAGGCAAGGAAAAACGAACGCTCGGTAATATGAATCGTGCAAGTTTGACCGGATGTTGAAAATGTGCCGGCAACCTTACCAAATACAGGTACGGGAACGGAAAATGTCCCTCCCGAGGGCCCCCCGGAAACTGTACCGCCGTGTTGATGAATCAACGTTGAAATTTTATTAAAAAGGTCCTGGGCGCTTCCTGAAAAATCAATGGAAAAAGGGTCACATGAAGCCATGGCGTATCTCCTTGATGATTGGGTTGTTGTATGGATTGAAAGGGGTTGCCGAGTTAATGATTATGCCCTTGGTGGGTATTCACCTCCTCTCTCCTCCGGGCGGCATGCTTTTTCACGGGGGCAATGAGACCGACGCCGCTGTTGAAAAGGGGCATGCACTTAATTGATTTTATGAAATTTTATGACATGTGGAAAAAGATGTTCCGAAGCATTTGACTTAATAAACTCTCTCAGCTTATGGGAACTGTCCGTGATTTCGACACATTCAATTTTCCCTGGGGGGATATTAACGGATTTATCCCCTTCCTTGTTTACGATTGCGGAATTAACATGGGTTAACTCGCCTTTAAGAAGATTCGATTCAATCGCTGAAATCACCGGTTGTTGAGCAAGGAATGCCATGCCCAAATTGTTGGCATCGTAGATAAAGATTTTTAAAAAAAAGTATCCGCTTTTACCGTTGGATACACCTTGGGGTAAATCGCCGATACTGACATTGGCGTACAAATTGCCGTCCATGCTTGTCAGGTAAAAGGGGAATTTTAAAAAATCTATTTCACCACTACTCTTGTGCTCGACGCTAAGGGCGGTAAATCTGTTCCTTGAATCTGATACAATATGTAAATATGCTTCGTCGTTGTTCGATACGTATTTCCAGACACCTTCCATGTTGTTCTCCACCGTTGTCGGAGCGGAAAGTGGATTGACCGCAAGCATTGGGCAGCACGACGAAAATGGAACTGTTAAGAAGAGAACGGCAAAAGCAAATAAATACTTTTTCATATTAGTCATCCTGACAAAGCGTGTGTGACGTGAAACTCTCCGAAAGCTTCGGTGAGGTCGTGTTGAATGCCTGGCGGGTTTTTTGAGATGCGGACGCATTCCTGCCTATGTGGACACCATCTTCTATCCGGAAGTAATCCCGCCTGCCGCGGCGCTCGGAGAAGGCGACTTGATGTTTTTTTATGTCTCGTGCAATCCAAGGAAAATGAATGCAATCGGGTATGAGGGGCTGTTGAATATCCAGCGGAGCAAGTATTCTTCCGAATTAACGTATATTAATAGAAGTCTCTGGTAAATTTCAAGAAAAATTTTGCTACGAATACGGCGGTTACGGGAAATGAAACCAATTCTGGTTCTGGGTCGCCGGCCGGGTTTCGTGGCCGGGAGCCCGGCAAGGGCACGGGCATGGGGCTTGCCATCGTTCACGGAATCGTCATGGACCACGGCGGAACCGTCACGGTGGATAGTAAGGAGGAGGGGGACCCGCTTTCGCGTCTACCTCCCCGTGATCGGGAAGGAATCTTCCTCACTCCCTTCGGATCCCCGGAACAAACCGGTGGGGGCGGGTTTGTTCCGGCCCATGGGCTTATTCAGTTACGCTTCAACTGTAATCCGTCGCGGCCTGGAGTTCCTCGACGGTGAAATCCCGGTTGACATCGTGGGGTTTCAGGGTTTCCTTGAACCTTTCGGGGAGCTGGTCGTGGGGCTTTGGGTGATTTTTTTCTTGCATGTTGCCCGCTTTTTTGGATATCTACTGTCTCCCGAATGCCTTTGGCTGTTTATGTGTGCGATGCATTATTCACAGCCTCGGTAATCAGGTGTTTCGAGTTTTTTGTTGCGACGTTCTGAAAAAATCACGTTTGTTTAGGGGGTAAACATTATGAGCACGCCAAAAGACAGCTCGGATCAACTGAACGACCTGATCATGTTCCCCATCAGCGATGAAATACTGTTTGAGCGTTTCGGCGAGACCGCATCCATCGAAGGCCGGATGGAGCTCGAATGGTTTCGCCATACCTTTCCGCTGGTCCGGTCAACCGAGGGACTCAAATACGTGGAACCCGTCCTGAACCACATCGGTCAGGAGTTTTGCAGCGCGTTCACCTTTGATCCGGAATTCATTTCAAACACAATCCTGATGGGGTTCTTCCCCATGGCGGCAACCATCCGGAACGAACCTGTGATGCTGGTGAAAATGCATCGCCGCCGGTGCGTGCTCCTGTTCGAGGACCTGCATATTCCGAGAAAGGTTAAGAAGACGGCCAAGCACTACCGACTAACCGTTGATCGGGATTTCGATGCCTGCCTGAGGCAGATTGCGGATCAACACACCGACAACTGGCTGCATCCGCCCCTTACCGAAACATTCCGTAAAATGCACCGGACCGGAGCACACCAAACGAAACTGCACTCTTTCGAGCTCTGGGAGGGTGATCAACTGGTGGCGGGAGAAATCGGCTTCGCGGTGGGAGCATGCTACGCCAGCCTGTCCGGGTTTTACAACAAAAACTCCGCCGGCACCGTTCAGATGTGCGCTACGGCAAGGCTGCTGCGGAAAAGCGGCTTTGCCCTCTGGGATCTCGGAATGGAGATGGACTACAAACTCCGGCTCGGGGCCCGCACCGTCCCCATTGATAATTATTTACAGTTCTTCAGGACAATCCGGAACCGAAAAACCGGGCTGCCCTCGGAAAAGCTGCCAGTAACGGATATCCTCAAGGAAAATGATTAACCGTGAGCGAACAGGCGCGCTCCTCCCCAACTCCTCTCCATAATACCGGCGGTGTCCGGTCTTCACATCTCAAGGGTTGCGGTATGTCCTGATCCCCAATTTTTTTGCCTGCAATAATTGAAGCTCCCTGTACCCGATGAAAATGATGCCGAGCTTCCCGGCAAGCGCTTTTGTTTCGGGGGCCGACCAATATTTATAATCCCCAAGTCTGAAACAGGAGTTGAAATCGCCGATTATGCCCGACCATTCGCCGCCCATGAATGAAGGGTGAACAACCAGTTCATGTACTCCCGGTTGCAATTCGCGAAGCCAGTTGTCATATACTCTCTTCCGGATATCCGGATTGGATTTTTCACCGTACAGCTTGAAAAACATCCACATGCTGTCGGGAAAAACAAACCCCAGCCTTCGCATCTTTTCCCTGTGCGAACGATGCGGTTTCATCGGTAAATTATACCGTCTGGAAAGTTTCATGACTTTCCACGCAAGGGCGGCGCTGTTGTAGTAATTACCGTAGTGGGCGTCGATATGGGTCGGGTCAAGTCCCGCGTCGAGCACTTTCAAAATCTGCGCTTCGAGTTCGAGTACGGCTTCATCGACGTTCATGTGCACCATTAATTCCCGAGGCGTGCGCCACATGATCCCTTCATCGTTGTATAAACTTGGACTTTGTGATTGCGGCAAGACGGCTCCCCATCCGTATTTTACGCCCCAATCACTGTTGAGGGTGAGGTGTATGCCCAGATCAAGGCTTGGATTCTTCTTCCAGATCGAGGCAACCCTGTCAAAGTCGGGGCAAGGCACCATCACGCTTCCGGTTTTCACCATTCCCGACTTCATGGCTTCAAGGGAGCCGTCCGTCTGATCCACATGCATTCCAATATCGTCGGCATGAACAATCAATAAAACGGCATCCCTTGGATATCCAAGCTGTTCAGCCAATGTGGGACCAATCCCCGCAGCTGCCGTTTTTTTCCCCATAAGTAAACCGGAGTAAAGACCGTAACGGTGTTCGATGCCGCAACCGTAAGCGAATACAAGTAAAGCGGTAAGGGTGGAAAAAATTCCGATTATGTTGGATCTGTTCATCGTTTGAAACGACCCCATTTGATTGTGCCGTAAAAGCCCTGGGCGGTTGACCGGCGGACTTGGCAATACCTTATTGACCCGGCGGAATCGAAGCATTCGGACCATGGTGCAATACGGATCGACAACCCGGTCACCGGTTATATGGCCGCCGGCCTATAAAAAAGGGGTACCCGCCGCCGGTCAGAAGCAGTGTACCCCTGTTTTTGACGTTGTCCGGGAAGGCGAAGCCGCTTTCCCGGCCCTTTACGGTTTATTCGATCTTGGACATGGGCTGCGACTGGGGCTTTGCAAAATGCCGGGCAAGGTCGTTGTCGATCACGTACATGCAGATCCCCTTGGCGCCCCTTCTGGAGTAGTGGTACTTTTCCGAGAGGTTGTTCATCATGAAGGTGACGTCGTTCTTGATCCTTTCGTCGTATGCCTTGAAATCCTCATCGCCGTAATCCTTGACGGCGTTCCTGAAGTTGTTGTTCTCGAGGAAGGGGTCCAGGACCTTTTCCTTGAGGTTGAACACGTAGCGCTGGCGCATCCCGTCGTAGAGCTTTGTTTCCGTTATATCCTTTCCTTCAAGGAGGATATCCTGGGGCAGGGTGCTGGAGGTGTACTCCTTCTGGATGTCCCGCCGGAAGGCGTTTCGCCGGGAAAGGGAGGCGCCCGCCCCCATGAGGCGGTCCTCGATGCCCACGAGAAAGTCGTGGGTGATCTTGAGCTTGTCCCCGGTGAAATGGCAGATCTCGGTGGAGCCCGCCTCGAAGTTCACGGCGAAGATATAGTTCTTGATGTCCCTTGCGATCTGATCCTCGTTGTAATAGTAGAGGGATTCCTTCACCTCCTGGAGGATCAGGAAGTTGTACATGCGCAGCATGGAATCCAGGAAACCGGACGGGATCAGGGCGCGGTGGTGCTTGTTGAGGAAAAAGCAGAGGGTGCTCATGGTGATGAGCTCGTCGTTCTTGGCGTAGGTGGTGTAGAAATCGTCGAATATCTTGATGGAATCCCTGCCCGAGATGCCCCTTTCGCCCTCTTTCTCCGACTCGTCGATGATTCTTCTTCTTCTCTGGGCGGTGAGCCGCTTCCTGTCCTCCTCGGTGAGCCAGTCGGGAATATGCCCCGTGTAGATCTCCATTTTAAGGAGCATGAGGTTTTCGTCGCAGTAGCGGCGGTACTTGGCGGGATCGCCGATCCACTCCAGGAGGGCGTCGGACCTGGGGTTGATTCGCGTTGAGATGATCACCCGGGCGAAGTTGTGGAGCACCCGGGGAAGGAAGTGGTTGTCGATATGCTTTCCGAAGATGTTTCGGTAGATCTTTATCTCGGTTTTCAGATCCAGGACGTAGGGCACCTTGATATACTGGATCCGGTCCGCGAAGGACTGGATGTTCCGAATCTCCTTCTTGTCCTCGGGATTCATAAGGGCAAAGAAGAGAGAATCGACCTGCTCCTCGATCTCCTCCTCCACCTTGTGGACCCCCTCGCTGATGATGTTGTGGAGCTCGATGAGCCTCTGGGCGTTCTGGGTCTTGATGTCCATGAGGGCGTAAATGCCGTTGTTGCTCCTTGCATACCGGGAGTAGAGAAAGCGCACCTGGTTGCTGTCGGCAAACAGGCTGTTGATCCGGTTCTGGAGGATGGGGTTGCCGATCACATGGCGGCCGGCAGGCTTGTCCCCGGGGTTGAACACGCTGATCCCCTCGCCCAGCCTTCGGTTGATGTAATAGGGCCGGGTATAAACCATCTTGAGCACCTCCCGGAGGCTTCCCAGCCTCGAGAACAGTGCCTGGTAGATGGAGCTGCAGATGGTGCAGGGGGTGGCGCTGAAGACCCACTCGTACTCCTTTGCCGTGAAGAGTTTCCACTTGAACTCGTCGTTCTTGAAAACCTCGTCCAGGAAATGGCGTCGGTGTTCCCTGGGGATCATGAGGATGGGGTTGTCGTGACTCGCGCAGGGAACCTCCACGAAATCGCCCTCGGCGTTCCTGGAGATGTTCTGCCTGAGTTTTTCGATATGCTCGTCCGAGGGGTTGCCCAGGAACTGAAGCAGGCCCTCCACCAGGGGGGCGCTCTCCTCACCGCCGTGGTTGCCCAGCATCCGGTGGTTCAGGCGCCACACGGTCTCGTAGCGGGTTCCCTCCTCGGTGTTGGCATACTCCTCGAACTTTCTCAACAGGTTGTTCAAAAAGGTGCTCTTTCCGCTGCCGTGGGGGCCTTCGAAGATATAGATCTTGTTCTGCTGGGACCCGTGCTTCAGGGACTCCACGTGGTTCACAAGGCGGTTGGCAAAGAGCCGGTCCGCGAAAAAGGGGTGGTTGGAATCCTCCACAAGGAGGGCGTTGCAGTCATAGTCGATATAGTGGATGGACTCGGGGTCGTTGGGATACTCGTCCTCTCCGGCCACCACGTACTTGTCCATCATGTCCGAGAACACCTGGAACACGTTTCGCAGCACCCGGGAAGGCTTTGCCAGCATCAGTCCCAGGAACTCGTCGAAGGGGATCGGGGTCCTTTTGTCGTGGCCCGATATGATGCGGTCCAGGTCGTCAAGTGCCCTGTTGATGTTTTCCCCGCGGCTTTCCGGGGTCAGGCTAATTTCTTTGAGAGGCTTCTTTTCTTCATGGTGTAAAGGTATCTGTTCCATTTGACCTCCCTTTTCCTTTCGGGGCTCTTGGGTTGCGCCGCGCCGGCGGCGGTTCCGGGAATCGACGGGGGCGCAAGGAACGTGGGCTCGCTCGTTTCCAGGTGAACCGCTTCCCCCCAGAGGTACTCTATCCCCATCATCGTATTCACGATATAATCCTTTACAAGGGGTTTTCCCTCGAACTTGTGGACCAGGTAAAGCTCCCCGTTTTCGCATCTCCCAAGGTCCACCATGATCCGGGGGGGATGGTACAGGGAGTCGACCACCATTTTCTTATAATCATCCGCCCGCCGGCTCTTTACATAGTATTCCCAGACCATCCTGTCCTTGTTCATCCTCTTTCCCGTGACAAAGAGGTTGTGGGTGTCCAGGAAATCCTGGTCGATAAAGGTGTTCACGAAGGTGAAGTCGGACATGTTTTCCCGCACCCTGAAGATTTGATCCCGGCCGCTTCCGGTTTCCAGATCGTAGTTCTTGCGCTCGTCCGCGTCCTTCACTTGGCTGAACTCGTAGGAGAGCATCCCCTTGTCCGCCCTTTTTTCGATATCGTAAAACAGGCGCATGCCCAGGGCATAGGGGTTGAGCCCCACCCGGGGAAGAGAAGTGACGTAGGCGTTGATCCTGGCGAACTCCACCTCGTGGCTGTCGATCCTGTCGTCCTTGAGAAAGAGGTTCTCGTGCCAGTAGCTGGCCCAGCCTTCGTTGATGATCTTGGTGCGGATCTGGGGCTGGAAATAGAGGGAGGTTTTTCTCACCACCTCCATGACCGACACCATCCACCGGTTCTCGGCCTTTGCCAGGAACGGGGAGTTCTCCATGAGGTACTGGAGAAGGTCCACGGGCGGCTCCTTTTTCTCCTTCTCGTGGCGCTCGAAAAGGGCCGAGAGCTCCGGGTACTTGAGGGCGGTCTCCGTGAAGAACTTGTGTTCCCCCATGGCCGCGTCCGCCTTGATGCAGTCGTTGTACCTTGCCACCTCCTTGAGGTATTCGCCCGTGTTGACCTTCTTCTCCTTCTGGAGAAAGATGTCGAAGTAGTAATCGATCAGGGGCGGTTTGCCGCAGGATCGGTGCTTTTCCCTCCGGTAGAGTTCCTCGTGATACCCCACGATATTGTCGATGGCCCTTGAAAACTCGATGATGTAATCCACCCACCTGCCGTGCTCGCTCCTCAGGGCGGCGATAAGGCGCTTGTCCGAGAGGGCCTGGCCCGCGAAATCGTACTCCCAGGTGTTTCTGAAGTTGATGTTGTTCTGGAAGAAATCGATATGCCCCAGCACGTGGTAGAAGATCATCACGTTGAGCCAGTCCGGGTTGTTGTCGTTGTAAAAGGAGATGGCCGGGCGCGTGTTGATCACGGTCTCGTAGGGATTTCCCGGGTATAGTTCGTACTTGCCCTTTTCCTTGAGCACCTCCACGTCGTGGACCCAGTAATCGTAGAGCGTCGGGATCATCACCTTGGGCCCCAGCTCCAGAAGGTCGCGGTTGCTCACCACGTACTCCAGGCTCTCCTTGTCGAAGGAAAGGCCCGCGTCCCTTGCCCGTTCCTTGCAGCCTTCCATGATACCCTTTGTGTGTTGATCGATAAGTTCCATTCCGTCGCCCTCCCTCCGCACGAGCTAAAGTGCTTTATTCCCGCTGGTTACATGTCGTCGCCTTTCATCCTCCACATGAAAGGATGTTCGATTCTTGAAAGTTGTCGTCCGGTTTCCCGCGCGGTATCCGCCGGTTGTACGGCACCGCCCTTTATCTTTTGCGACATAAGGTGCCCACCCTTGCAAATTTGTTGTTCTTCCGCCGCAGGGAGGGGGCCTTATCCCGTCGTCGGTTGTGCCGCACCTGGTTAAGAAATAAAGTGCTCGATTCGTGCTGCCGGCACGCTGTCTCCTGTTGTTTGTCCAGGAGATCGAGAGCTTGATCCTTGCCGCTTTTACGCCGACTCCTTTTGTTCGTCGGGAGACCGGGTGCCGGCGCCTTGTGCGTTATCTCCGCCTGACCGTCAGGAGATCAGGTGCTTGATCCCCTTTATCAGGCGACTCTCGTCGGCGCTGGGTTGAAGCACGTCCAGGCGGATCAGCTCCGGACTCTTTTCCAGGAGACCGGACTTCTTGATATACCGTTCCACCTCGGTGCTGCGGGCGCCGCCGTATATATGGGCGGCGATGGAGATGCCCACCCTGCTGGTATACTGCATCATCTTCCGGATGGCCGGGATCGCGTCCTTGCCGTCCGTGTCCCAGTCGTCCCCGTCGGTGCCGTGGAACACGTAGATATTGTAATCCTTTTCAAGGCTCTCCTTTTCCACGATCTCGTTCACCAGGTTGAAGGCCGTGGAGACCTGGGTGCCCCCCGCCACGTTGGAGTTGTAGTAGGTGTAGAAATCGGGCACCTCCTTTGCCTGGGTGTCGTGGAGGATAAAGCGGGACTCCACCTGCTTGGAATACTGGTAGAGGAGCCAGCTGTAGATCATCACGTGCTGGGCCACCACCAGCTCGGTGGATTTTCCGCCCATGGACCCGGAGTAGTCCCTGAGAAAGAACACGATGGCCTGGGACTCGTAATCCATCTCCTTGGAGAGGACCCGGTAGATCCTGTCCCTTGGGGAGATCAGAAACTCCGTGGGATCTATTTTGTCGGGGTCCGCGAGCTTCCCGAGGGCGATATTGCTCTGCACGATCTTCCTGAGGGTGGCCTTCTTGTCCAGGAGCTGGCCGTATCCCCGGTGCCGGTCGGTCATGTCGTAGGTGTAGCGGGTCAGGGAACGTTTCTTGCCCTTGTCCTTGATATTGGGGAGCTCGAACTGGTCCGTGAGGACCTTACCCAGGTCGTATGCGTTGGACTCCACCTCGTGGGCGCCGCCCTCTCCCTGGCCGGGGCCCTGGCCGCCGCCCTCCTCGCCCCTGACGGGCTCCTCGCCGATAACTTCCCCCTCCTCGCCGCTGCCCGAACCGCCCGCGGTCTGTTCGGAATCGTCCTCGGGGTCGAAGTTGGGGTCGTGCATGAACTTCTCTTCAACGGTGGTGGGGACCACGACGATCTTGTCCTTTCCCCCCTTGCCGGGCTTGATAAGCCTGCCCACCCGGATCTTTCTTGGAAAGCCGTCCTCCTCCCGCTGCTTGTCCCGTTCCAGGAGCTCGTCCACCGAGCCCATGCTCCTGTAATGGCCCCCCTTGCCGGCGCCCGCTGCGGCCATGCCTGAAACGGGCCGGGCAACGGTATCGCCCATGAGTGTTTCCAGGCGCGGCGCCTTGGTTTCATCGGCGTACAGGTCCCCTTGATCCGGGGCGAACTCCTCCCCGGGGAGGAGAGGGGACGTCGGGATCCTCTCTTTTGGGTCGTTTGGGGTGTCGGTGGATTCCGGAACCTTGTCGTTTTTTTTCATGCGTTTCCTCCTTCTACCGGGTTTTCCCCCTGAAGGATGCCGAAGGGTGAATTGTAAACCTGCCGGAGCCGGGATGCCGCCCGGATCACGAAACGGCCGGGGATCGAAGTTTGGAATCACCGGGCTGATTTCCGGTGAATCCGTTTGGTCCCATTGAAATCGATCCTTGAAATCACATCCGTCGTGAACCGGTCCGGAAGGTCGAGAGCGGGGGATCGCGCCGGGTAAGTCCCGACGGGCTCGGCTCACACAAAATAAGCCCGATCCCCTGATGGCCGGCTCGTCCGAAAAGCATCGGGATCAGTTCTCGTCCTCCTGGGTGCAGAAGTACTCGATGGTCTTCTTGGCGCAGGTGGCGCAGTAACCGAGTTTCTCCAGCATGGTGTTGATCATCCGGTCGTGGAGCTTCTGGTTCTCCTCGTTGGTCCGGTTGGCAAGGGCGCCGATAAGGCTGCCGGCCCCGGCGATATCGGACTTGAGGCGCACATCGGTCACGGCCTTGACCAGCTCCAGGTTGTCCATGAAATCGTAGTTGGGATCGATGGAGATCTTCTGGCCGTAGATCTTCCTTATGCTGGTCCTGAAGGAGGCGCTCTGCTCGTGGGTCTTGAGGCCCAGGCGCTCCTCCACGCTGTTGATGTAGCGCTCGTCGATCTTCATGGCCTTGAGCTCGCCGGACTGGGGATCCCGGTACTTCCACATCATGTCCGGTCCCAGGTTCTCGGCGTCGATGCCGATGATCATATTCACGTAGTTGAGCACGTCGCGCCGGATGGCGTGGGGCTCGTCCATGTAAGCGTTGAACATCTCGGTCATGATCCGCTCCCGGTAGAGCCCCTTGGCGATCTTGAGGTCCTCCAGGTACTTGGCCCGGTCGTTGGCCTCGGACACGTAGTCCAGGATCACCCGCTCGATGGAGCTGAACACGTCGTGGGCGAACATGCATTTGCCCTCGTTGGTCTCGGAGCTCTCCAGCATGAGCTGGATGGCACGGCCCAGGTTTCTCTGGCCCAGCCCCTTCTGGCCGAAGCGCTTGGTGATGTCCGGGTCGTGGTTCAGGGTGTCGATCACCTCGGCAAGGGCCTTGATGCTCTTTTCCCCGGCCACCTCGCCGGCCGCAAGCTTCATGGTCTCGATGGGGGTGAGCTTTTCGGACCTGGGGAGCCTTGAGAGGATCACGGCAATGGAGGCCGCATAGTTGAGGTTGGGGTCCGTGTGCAGGCTTTCCCTGTTGATGGTGGTCTTTGCCTCGCTGCCCACGGCGTAGCCCGTGAGGGATTCCTGGAGCTTGTAGTCTGTGTTGTGGGAAACGTAGCAGATGCGGCAACGGTCCACGATGGGCGCCTCCTCCTTTTCCGCGAGGAAGCGGTTGAACTCCGAGTTGTTGCTGGTGGCGATGATCAGTGTGTCGATGGGCCATTTATACCCGTCGATCTCGATGGAGCGGTTCTGGATCACCCCCAGGTATACCTGGACCAGGTCCTTCTTGTTCTTGAAGATCTCGTCCGAGAAGTGAACGCCGCCGCCGGCCACCCTGGCAAGGGCGCCGCGCCTCAGGTCGAAGCGGTAGGGGTTGTTGGTGTCGGTGATGTGGAGCATGCGCTGGATCGACTCTTCGCCGAGGAGATCCACGGCCGAGGAGGTGATCTTGTCCTTTGCCGGGTATTTGCCGGTGACGGTGCCCAGGCTCTCGCTCAGGGGGACGGGGACCACCTCGATACACTCGAGCATCCTGTCCAGGTCGCCGTCGTGCCAGGTCCTGATGTCGTTCCAGATATATTCGCTGCATGCGCCGAGGGGGCGGTAGTTGTCGTAGAACTCCTCGATCCTTTCGTCGGAAAAACCGAACGTGGACGCGAGGTATTCCATGGATTGATTCCGGGTTTCAAAGAGGTTCATGGCAAGGATCATGGGGTCTTCGTAGGTCTGGGACTCAACGGATTTGATCTTGCCGTAGGTTCCGATATTGTCCAGGCCAGTGAACCGGATCGTGTACTTGCGGTTTTCGTCGCGGCTTAGAAAATCGCGGTACTTGCCGCACATGTACTCCACGAAGAAGGTCTTCCCGTTTCCGGGCTCTCCCACCAGAACAAAAGCCATCTCCTTGGAGGAGCCCCCCTCGGAGGCGTCCTTTACAAAGGAGACGAAGCTGTTGATCTCGTCGTACATGCCGATGATATGTTTTTTGCCGGCTCCGAATACTTTGAAATTATAAGTCGATTTACCTTTCAGCAGAACCTTTTCGATGTCGCCTTCGAGGATCATCCGAGAAACGCTCTGAAAGGCGTTCTCGAAACATCTCTTCTCTTCGGCGACTTCGGCCAGATGGTGGCTCAATGTCGAAACTCTCGATGATGTCATAATATTCCCCCCTTTACCGATGTTGCCCCTGTGAACGGCACCGGGTGTTCCAAGGGCGGCTGGTTGATAAAGCTCAAGGAGCTTTAACGGACCGGAAGCTGTATCCATTTACAGCTCTGTTAAGGTTAGAAGCAGTATAGCTTAAGTGCGGGCGTCGAAGATAACGACAGAACGTATTAACACTGTTTTCAGCTGGACGGTATTGCAATGGGCGCGGCTGCTGTAATCGATCTGACCGGGGGCCTGAAGGCGGGGGTAGGGCTGTTCAATGCTCAGGACCACACCTAAGCCGTTTGTTTTCTTGTCGTGTGTCAGTAATTATTTGCGCCTTTCGGTGAAGCCGGTTCCGAATCAATTAGAAAATCCGCCGTTTTTCAACATGCAACAACGTATTAAATATTTTCTTTAATACCCGCCTGTTTCCGTAGATCGACAATTCCTGAGGATAGCTTAAATAATTACTTCTCCGGTGCAATTTTCCTTTCGTGTCTGTTGACGATCGAAAATCATTTTATCTGGGTCAATCATACCACAGTTTTCATGCCGCTGAAATGTTTTTTGGGTTCCGGGCCGTAAAAAGCATGTTTGGAATATGATAAATCGATCCGTGAGGTAAAAAACTGTGACTCGAGGGGTAAATTCTTTATTTCTGAAGGATTGCGGAGGGCTGGGGACGCGAAGGGGGCCCTTTACCGTGAGCGGATCTCGCTGGGGGAGAGGGGCGGGAGGGTATGACAACGTGGTATGGGGGAAA
>PPCM01000865.1_pt1 | contig 17982 bp, 11 predicted proteins | sample 1555541 | NCBI WGS metagenome assembly PPCM01 (sample SAMN05284479, study PRJNA326546) | Marine sediment metagenome, whole genome shotgun sequencing project. | isolation source: marine sediment | place: Germany: Wadden Sea | collected 2012-09-05 | reverse complement strand
GGCTCGGTGGTTCTTCGTGTCCAACGCACATCGCTTCGAATACAATTTTGTGCTTAATTTACTTTCAGTGAGGGCTACGCCGTTGTCAATTTGCATCTCGTAATATTTATCCAATTATCTTAAAAGTTATAAATATTTTAAAGTGTTACCCATTAAAATAAGGGTAGAACCAATTTCTTTTAATAAGGTTAAATTTTTAAGAATAAATATTGTTATAATCTCACCTGATTTTAAATATTTTTAAATTTTGCATTTATGTTTTTTCTATCTTTATATCTTTAATGGAATCAGCTAAGTATGGCAAAACATAAGAATTGAAAAATTACATCATATCATACGAAAAGTAAAAACATTAATTATTAACAGACTATATAATAAAGAATATATAAAAATGAATACAGAAACACTAAATTACATTCTTTTAATTGGAATAACATTGGTATTAGCTACGCTTTTATCTTTGATACTCAGGAAATTGCTGAGTATATTTATAACTAAATACGCAAAAAAGTTACGAACTAATCCAACAAATTTTTCATTTATAAAAAACTCTGTAGGGTTTATAATATATACTACTGCAATAATATTTATTTTTTTTAAAATCCCATACTTAAAATCTATTGGCACAGCTCTTTTTGCTGGTGCAGGTATATTGGCTGTTGTTGTTGGTTTTGCTTCACAAAAAGCATTTGCAAACATTATAAGCGGAATATTTATTTTAATATTTAAACCTTTTAAAATTTCCGATATAATTGAATTTAAAGATGGACAAAAAGGTGTAGTAGAAGAAATTACTTTAAGACATACCTTAATCAAAGATTACGAAAATCGAAGAATCATTATCCCAAATAGTATTATTAGCGATGAAACAATTATTAATAGTAATATTCAGGATGAGAAGATACGTAAACACATAATATTTTCAATTAGCTACGATTCTAACATCGATAAAGCGATTGAGATTATTAGGAATGAAGCAGAAAAACATCCATTATTAATTGACAACAGAAGTGAAGAAGAAATTAAGAAAAATACTCCTGTTGTCATTATACGAGTAATTTCCCTTTCTGATTATTCGGTAGATCTAAAGGCTTATGTTTGGACTGCCGGAAATGATAATGCATTTGTTCTTAAATGTGACTTGCTAAAATCGGTAAAACAAAGATTTGATAAAGAGGGTATAGAAATACCATTCCCATACAGAACTATTGTTTATAAAAAAGACATAAAAGATGATCTACAATCTGCTAAATAGGAAAAAGGTAAACCCAACTACTCCAATTTTTACCGGGATACAACAAATTGAGGAAATATCTGCTCAACTGTTTGTATATAATGAGTCTGAATGTCATGAAAATTCAGAATTCAATATATCAGAATTCCAAGAATTTCAACTTAATGAGAGTTGCAATTGGTTAAACGTACATGGAATTCATGACTCTAAAAAGATTAAAACACTTTGTACTAAACTCAATATTCACGATTTAGCTATTCAGGACATTTTGGATGTTAATCAAAGACCAAAATTTCAAGAGTTTGATAATTATTGGTTTTTTACATTAAAATCAATAATTCCATCAGGAGATTCTTCCATAGAACAGGAACAACTAAGCTTTATATTAGGGAAAAACTATTTGGTTTCATTTCAGGAACGAAAAGCAGACTATTTTGATCACATCAGAGAACGTCTAAGAAAGAATATCGGAATTGTCAGGCAGCGAAGTTCAGATTATTTATTGTTTTTATTACTTGAATCTATTCTTGATAATTATTTTAAGACCTTATATGAAATTGAAAATAAGGTTAACAAATTAGTTTTAATTGAGATTGACAAAGATCCGTCACCTGAAACAGTTAACTTAATTGAAATTTTTAAGCGACAAATACATCAGGTAAAGAAAACCGTCTTGCCAATTAAAGAATTTGTTATAAGAATTGAGCGAGAACAATTTAGCTTTGTCAATAAAAAACACATTAAATACTTTTATGAACTAAAAGACCTGTGCCTTTCTTTAATAGATGAATGTGAGCAAATTGAAGTTAAGCTTGAAAGTAATACAAACCTGTTTTTTTCTGTGCAGGGACATCGTATGAACCAGGTAATGAAAACCTTAACTGTTGTTGCAACAATATTTATCCCACTAACATTTATTGCAGGAATTTATGGAATGAACTTTACAAGCATGCCTGAATTAAGCTGGAAATGGGGATATGCAAGTATTTGGGGTCTGATGATTTTAATCTTTATTGGAATGCTTATGTACTTCAAGAGAAAAAAATGGTATTAGATACTCCAAAAGTATTATTCTCAAAAACATCATAGCAACTTTGATTTGAATATCCTTAATATTTTTCACGTTTGTTTAAGAAGAAGGTTGGATTGAGTCCAAAGGAGTATATTGAGAATGCAGGATTGAATTAGGTCCTAATAAAAAAATCAATGTTTAAGACGATTAATTGTCGCCCTTTTGTTTTAAAACAGCTTGACTATTCTCCTGATACATTTTAATATTTTGTTAATTTCCCAATATAGCATGATTTAATGCAGAAATAAGCGTATTTTTGCACTTTACAACATGAACTATCTGGCACATATATATTTATCCGGAGAGAATATTGATCAGCAAATCGGTAATTTTATAGGGGATGCAGTAAAAGGCAGTCAGTACATTAATTATCCTGAAGATATAAAAACAGGTATTTTATTACATCGAACAATTGATAGTTTTACGGACACACATGAGATTCCAAGAATAAGTAGAAACAGATTGAATAATGTTTATTGTCATTACAAAGGTGTTTTGGTAGATATTTATTATGATCACTTTCTGGCTAAAAATTGGTCTGACTATTCAGATATAGACTATAAGTTATATGTGTCAACATTTTATCAAAATCTGCAAAACACTCTGCCTGATTTACCTGACCGAATACAATTAATGGCACCATTACTCATTAAATATGATTGGTTCGAAAAATATCAAAGTTTAGAAGGCATAGAACGTGTTTTACAAGGAATGGAAAAACGGATAAACCAAGTAGTACCCTTAAGTTTAGGCATCCGTGACCTTGAAATGCATTACAATGATATAGAACAGGATTTTAATGACTTTTTTCCATTGTTAATGAAATGTGTTGAAGTTAGAGAAATTGAATTGATTCAAACTTAAAAGTGTATTTTAAATGCTCCGAATCAGTTTGACGGGAGTTCTCTGCCTACAATAGAATTCTTTCAGGTTTGGCTGGCAATTCGTTCTAGGAAATATACTGAGAGAGATTCGTTGAATTAGCACTTGTTGTTTTTTACTAATGTATCATTTATGTACCATTGATAAAGAAGTTTTTTTTAAATTTCAACGTGTGGAGAATCTAATGAGAACTATTGAAATAACAAATAAAAATCATTAAATAAGATTATTACAGGAGTTTTAATGTTTAGCTATATCATCATTGGGTTCATAGACCTTTTAATGAACTACAGACCTACCTATTCTATGGGAATGGGAATGGATATAGACAGGTTTTACTTCTATACCTTCATCTTATTGATTATTGGCTGTTCAGGAATTAATTCTTGCAATTTGACGAATTGCAAAAGATTTAGATTTAAAACATATAGATCAAGTAAGATTTATATCTCCATCGTTAAGGATCTAATATAAGTAAAATCAGACTTTTCTAGTTGTTTGCCATTGTAAGTAAGTGTATCGCTCAGTTTTAGGTTGTGTTTTTTGATTCCATTGCTGAAGTAAAGTGTAATATTTATGCTGTCTTTTAAGAACACATCAATATTTTCGGTATTTACAGCAATTTTGGCTTCTATCATACTAGAAATTTCCTGCTGAAAAAGAGAACTATTTCCTTTATGTCCAAACACAACATGCGAACCTTCATGTCTTATAAATAAAGCTTGTAGTGGCTGAAATGTTTCTTCGTAAAGCTTTGCTGGGAATGAAATCTCTATTTTATATTCCTTTTCAACTATATTTCCAGCGTTTCTGATTAAGAATTTAGGATAAAAACTCATAGATGAGTATTTTCCGGAACTCAAAACAGGAAGACCGTTTGTGTTATATACGCCAAGAAATTCGAGTTCACAGGTACTTAGTCTGCCATATAAGTTTCTAACTTCAGATTCATCAAGAACAACAGCTTTGTTTTTTTGCCATTTGTAGTATTTTGAATCGCAAAACATGTGAGGTTGATTGTTATTGGCAGGAATCTCAAATTGATAAATAAACTTATTGTTTTCAATCTCAACAATATCAATTTGCAAATCTTTAACCTGGCTATCAATCTGAGATTGAATTTCATGGTTTAGCCAATCAAGACTTTTATTGAAATCTGTTATGAAATCAAATTTTTCTGCTCGTCCTCGTTTGGGGTGTATTCCATAAATGACTTTACCTCCCCCCGAATTTGCAAGAGCACAGATATTTTTCGCAAGTTTAGTCATAGATGCTGATGTGTCAGAGAAATCACTGCCCTTGATAAATATAAGACCTGAGTGCATTCGAACACAATCGTTAACCAAAGTTATAAAATAGTCGGAGCTAATGTTTTTTTGCAAATTCATATTGCAAAAATAAGAATATTAATCAACTTTTACTTCCACACTTTCTACTATAATACCATATTCATTAAAAATGCTTTGATTTATTGTAACATATCCGTTTTTGTTAGGAGTTTTATATATTGCATCAACACCATCCTGCCATTGGCTTATATGAGTAGAAATGGGTTGCACAAGATATTGCCATTTCCCATCTTTTAGAGTATAAACAAAATACCCTTTCCAGTAGCTTGTCCACCAATCTGGTAAAATCCCAATTTCATCAGATCCATCATTGTTTAAATCGCCTTCGTTTACAGGATATCCTCCAATGCAGTTCTCAATATAAATAGGTGGAATATTATTATCTGAGAAATTGATGTAACAACTGCAATCGCCTTGACACTCTCCAAAATCTTCTCCAAATTCAGGCTCAATAAGCCACATGTATTCAGGAGTACCGTCAGAATTAAAATCTCCTGCAACTGCATTTTTTGGAAGACTTGTTTTTGCAATATTTTCGTCAGTTACAAGATCACTTTCAGTGCTGATTTTCCAACCAGATTTTGTTTCGATAAAGATTAAGTATGAAGGGTAAGCAAATGATTTTCCATTCATTATACATGTTTTGGTAAAGCTGCATTTATACTCAGAATTATTTATCATTTCTATTGCTAAATCAGATATTGTTTGTTCAAAATTTTTAAATTGATTTAATATTGATTCTTTTTTATCTGCACATTCTCTTCCAGACATTTCAAAATGATAAAACTCTACTGTATCTGAATAAAGTTCTAAGAATTTTTTAATATCATTATTATTATGAGCATTGTTCCAATCCTGTGCAAGTTCTTCAATATTAGGCTCTTTTGAATTCTTATTTTTCGATATTTTTTTTTGATTGTTATTATTACACGAAAACAATAAGAAAATAATGAGAATATACGATAAGTATTTAATAAAATTCATAAAAGACTATTTAATTGATTTAATCATAATTTCTTTGGTGTTTTTCCACTCTTTTTCCAGCTTATTTATTAGTTCATTAACTTCAACTATATCATTTTTATCTATTGCTTCTTCAATATCTATAGATGTTTTACTGATAGCATCAAGACATATGTTAAGGGATGATCCTTTTAACGAATGAACCAACCTGCTGAGATTTTTAAGTTCTATAGGGGTGGTCTTTGCTGCATCTATAATATTTTTTATTTGTTTTTCAAATTGTTCTGGCGCTACTTTAATTAATTTATTTAACACTGGTTCATTAGAATTTAGTCTGTCTAAGAGTTTACTACGATTGAAGTAAACAGTCGAATTAGTAGTGGATATTGCATTTGTTTTTGTGTGTTTATATATTTTTTCTAGTAGAGTCTCTTTTATAATTGGTTTGCTTACAAAGTCAATCATTCCAGCTTTTATGCATTTTTCTTTTTCAGACTTGACCACTCCTGCGCTAAGCGCAATAATTGGGATTTTTGTAGTAGAATATTCAGATTTTATTATTGTGCTAGCTTCAATGCCATCCATAATAGGCATTTGTACATCCATTAAAATGATATCTGGCATATGTTTTTTTGCCATCTTTATTGCGACTTTACCGTTTTCGGCCAAAATTATATCTGAATTTGGAATATATTGCTCAAGAAGAGTTTTAATAAATATCATATTTAATTCTACATCTTCTACAATAAGTATTTTTAGATTTCTGGCAGAAAAAAGAGGGATGTCGTTTTTGCTGAATTCTATATTGGATGATGAAATGCTTTTATCCGATTTTGATTTTGATAGTATTTCAAGTAAAAGGTGTTTTTTTACTGGTTTTTGAAGCTTAAAACAAATATTTTTATTTGCACATAATTTCTTTACTATTTCATCTTTTAAAATTGAATTATGCATTAATATTACTGGTAATTTTTTTGTGCTAAGTTTTAGGTTTTCACGGATAATATCTACTGTTTGGATCCCCGTTAAAAGAGGCATGTCATTGTCAATTATTATTGTGTCAAATTTAGAGTTTTCTAGAATTTTTATTGCTTTAAATCCACTATTGGTAGCTGTTGATTTTATGCCCCAACTTGCAAGAGTTTCACATAGAATTTCAGCATTTCTTTCATTGTCATCAACTATTAAAACAGAAGAAAGTGATTTTGGGATGATAAAATTTGATGATTTATCTTTTACGATTGGAGTTTGAATGTCAAAATAGAACAATGCCCCTTCATTAGGAGAACTCTCAAATTGAATTTTTCCTCCCATTAACTCAACTAAGTAACTGGAGATAATTAATCCAAGCCCTGTTCCTCCGTGTTTTCGTGTTGTTGATGTATCGGCCTGACTAAAAGCTTTAAAGAGCTTCTCTTTTTCATGATTTGCAATTCCAATACCAGTGTCTCTTATTGAGAATTTTAAAAATGCTTTTTTATAAGCATTTTTAATTGTATTAATGGATAATTCAACCTCCCCTATATCTGTAAACTTTATAGCATTACCCAGAAGGTTAATAAGGACTTGTTTTAGTCTAATAGGGTCAATTTTTACAATTTTAGGGATATTAGGATCAATATTTAAAAGAAGCTCTACTCCTTTTTTTTCGGCTTGGAAATTTACAATGTCAACAGTTTGTTCAGCTAGCTCAGAAATATCAGTTTCAACCTCAGATAATTCCATTTTCCCAGCTTCAATTTTAGAAAAATCTAATATGTCAGATATGATTCCTAAAAGTGATTGAGCAGATAAATTAATATTGTCAGAATATGTTTTCTGAATCTCTGTGAGTGAAGTTTGATTTAAAAGTTCAGAGAATCCAATAACCCCATTTAATGGAGTTCTGATTTCATGAGACATATTCGCTAAAAATTCTGATTTTGCTTTACTGGCGTTTTCTGCAATCTCTTTGGCTTTTCTTAATTCGTTTTCCAACTTTTTTCTTTGTCCAATATTTCGACTTATGCCAACAACTTCAATCTCATTGTTTTTATTATAACGAAGTTTTGTGGAGATCTCTATCCACATTAGATTACCATTTTTGTGAGGTTGTTGAATTTCAATTATGACATAATCATTAGCATCAGGGTTTTTAATGAATTCAGGAATTTTAAATTTTAATAGTTGATTAACTTTTTCTAATGATGAGCCAGTCATTGCATTTTCTAGTGTTTGATTAACTGCTTCTTCTGCTGTAAATCCTCTTAATTCTTTTACGGATGGGCTAATGTATATAAATTTTTTAGTATTTACATTTAATATCCAAATAACGTCTGATGCAAATTCTGTAAGCAATCTATATTTTTGTTCACTTTTTTCTAATTCCTGTCTTGCTACTTTAGTTTCTATAATATCCCATGTTGTATCTGCAAGAAAACTAACAAGCCTCTCATCTGATTTTGTATAGTTTGTGTCCTTATTTCCAACACCAAGAATTGCTTTAATTTTATTATTCCGTATTACAGGGACAACTAACTCTCGTATCACTGGTGCATGTCCTTCTGGTAAACCTTTTTTATGGCTTAAAGATTCGTAATCGTTATGAATAACAGCTTTTCTCTCTTTAACACAATCAACCCAAACACCTGCTTGGTTTATTGGATAGTGATGCCCTTTTGCATCTGTTCTGCAAAACTTTTCAAGTGTTGCTGTTGACCATTGAGTTAAAGTTAAATTTATTTCATCATCGTCTACAAAATGATAAAATCCTATAGGACTATTTACAGTATCACCAACTAAATCTAATGCAAATGTTAGTAAATGATCTAATGAGTTATTTAATGAAAATTCAATTAATCTGGATTTAATTTCCTTTTTCTTTCTAGTTAAGATATGTTCAGTAATGTCAGAAGCAATACCATTAAAAGAGATTAATTTTTTGTCATTATTAAAGATAGGTGAGATATTTGTTGTTAGCCATACCCATTCCCCATTTTTATGTTTAACACGATACTCAAGTCCACGATTTGCTTGACCCGTAAGTGCAATGTCGTCTAAAAAGTTTTTGCACTTTTCAATATCATCGAGGTGTAGGAATGTAATCATTGATTTACCAAGTATTTCCTGTGAATTATAACCAAGAAAGTCGTCTCTATTTGGAGAAATAAATGTAAAGATTCCATCTGGTGATAGCTGGTAGATAACATCATTTATGTTTTCGACAAGTGTTTTATACTTTTCTTCACTTTGGTTTATTAGTTGTAATGCTTCTATGTATTTACTTAAATCTTCTGTTATAGCTAATCCTCCACATATTTCACCATTCGAATTATATTGAGGAACGAAATTAGCTTTTGCATGCATCTCTTTACCTGATGTCTCTGATATGTACTTTCCCTCAAAAAATATATCTTCACCTGAAAGCGATTTAATTACAGCATCTGATATGTCTTGATTGTTTAAATCATTTAAATTAACGCCAACTAATTTATCCTTTGCAGAACCAACTAATTTTATAAAAGCTTCATTACAATCTTCAACAACAGCTTCTTTATTATATTTAACAATTCCAACAGGCGCATTTTCAAATATCATGCGATATTTGTTTTCGTTATCAATTAGATTGCTTTGTACGTTTTTAAATTCTGTCACATCATAGAATACAGTTGTGAAGTAGTTTTTTTTTGGTGAAGATGCAATTATTGAGAATGTTTTGTTGAATTGTTGTGCTTTTTGCTCAAATGTTTCTTCACCACCTTCTATAGCAATTTTACCATAAAACTCTATCCAGTTAAAATCATCTCTTACAATATCCGGAATAACTTCGGTGATTCTTTTATTAATAATTTGAGAAGCTTTTAGTCCAGTCATTTTTTCAAATGCTTCATTAACTTCAATAAAGATATAATCTATTGGTTTGTTATTATTATCAAGTATGATTTTATGCAGTGAATATGCAAATGGAGCTTTTGATATAAGATTTTTGTATAGGTTTTCCTTATTCATATTAGCAGTCGTCTAAGTACTTTAAAATTCAACGAAAATAGGTGTTAAAAGTTACAGTTTTATACCTATGCGTAGACCTTGTTATATGTAAGGTGAATAGTGGAGGGATTTGGTTAGAAATAGTGTTAGTTTATAAAGCTCTGATTATGTTTTGAATTTTTTGTCTAACAGTAATTGCAATTTCTTCAAGAGATTTGTTGTTAACGGAAGACATAGATGCAGCAGGATCTACAGCAGAAATCTCTATATTTCCAGATTCCAATTCCTGAACAATAAAATTACAAGGAAGCATAGTTCCGATTTTGTTTTCCTGACTTATTGCTTTAAATGCAAACTCAGGATGGCAAGTGCCTAAAATTCTGTATGGTTTTATCTCTTTATTAAGTCTTTTCTTGAAAATTTCGTTGACTTTTATATCTGATAAAATTCCAAAACCTTCTTTGGAAAGTTCTGAATTTAGAATCTCGATTGCCTTATCAATTGAGATGTTGTTCAATGTTTTTGTAAAATAATAACTCATAATAACCCATTTAAAAGTGAATGAGTTATTATGACAATTATCTATAAGAAAGGTTTAAAGTTACTTTTTTCTTTGACGATATTCTTCAAGTATATTTTCAAATGTTTCTTGCATAGAAATTATTTTGCTTGCTAAATAAGCATTTGTACCAGCAAAAGCATAGCCATTATTGAATTTTCCTTTAAAAGCACTGTATAGAGCTGAAATAATACAATATGGACTTGAAGAAATCTCACAAGTTCTAATGCACTTGAATGGACACTTTATTGGTACTTTTTGTCCGAGTTTTACTTTATCAAGAAATTTATTCTTAATGGCTCGTCCAGGCATGCCTACAGGGCTTTTAATTATTTGTATGTCATCAGATTGTGCATCAATATAAGATTGTTTGAACTCTTCCGATGCATCACATTCTGTAGTTGTAACAAATCTGCTCCCCATTTGTACTCCTGAGGCTCCAAGCTCTAAGAAATCAGAAATGTTTTGACCAGTATAAACACCACCAGCTGCAATGACAGGGATCTTAGTATTATATTTGTCTTCAAAACTTTTTGCAATAGCTACCACTTGCGGAATTAAATATTCGAGAGAATAATTCTCGTCTGTAATTTGTTCTGCTTTAAAGCCTAAATGACCACCAGCTTTTGGTCCTTCTACAACAATTGCATCAGGAAGATAATCGAAATTTTGTTTCCATTTTGTGCAAATTAAATTTGCAGCTCTTGCTGATGATACAATAGGAACAAGTTTGGTTGTACTGTCTTTTGTTAAATACTCTGGTAGATTTAATGGAAGACCGCCGCCACTAAAGATAATATCGGCTTTTTCTGCTATTGCAGTTTTTACCATGTCAGCAAAATTCGACATTGCTACCATTACATTAATTCCAATAACACCACGAGTCTTTTCGCGTGCTTTTCGCAATTCTTCTTTTAACCCAGTGATACTGTTTTCCAGGAAATCTGCACCTGCTTGTCTGTATAGCATTCCTAAACCTGCACTCGCAATTACTCCAACACCACCTTGATTTGCTACCGCAGCAGCCATTCCAGACAAAGAAATTCCAACGCCCATTCCCCCTTGAATAATCGGAACCTTAATTTCAAGATTTCCAATTTTTAAGCTTTTTATCATTTCTGTTTTTTTTAAAGACTTTAGAATGTGGTTTCGAAAGTCAGTGCAAAGTTAGTCTATTAATTGATATGGCAATAAAATTTTCGTATAATAATTGTGGTTTTAATTTGCTGTTAATCAGGCGGTTCGATGCTTTGTTTGTTTCTAAAGAAATGTTTAAAAAAAGAGATTATTCTATACTTTTTACATTCTCTTTATGATGAGGTTGTCAATAATCCATATAAATTTGAATATGCAATATTGAAGTAAAAAAATAATGGGTAGAATTTTTATCAAATCAGCCCATTATTTTGCAATAATTTTTTATTTAAAGCCTTATGTATGAATGTTTACAGTATAAAGTCAGTTGATAAAAAGTTTGATTTATCATCTTTAACAATATCTCTGATTATTTTTTTGTTTGTGTCATTTTCTTTAGCAGCAAATAGAGTTCTGATTGAGAAAACTCTTAATGCATCGGTAATAGATAATGTTGCTTCAGCAGAATCTTTCCTTCCTGTAAAAGGGAAACTGTCTGGTCCTCTTTGGCATTGAGAGTTTACATTTACTCTACAAACCTGATTTACTAGTGTATCTACTAAAGTTGCAATATTCTCTGGATTTTTCCCAAAGATACTTGCTTGTTGACCATAGTCAGAATTTACAACATACTCCAATGGCTCATTAATATCTTTGTAAGTAATTACTGGAATAACTGGTCCGAATTGTTCTTCGTGATATATTTTCATATTGCTGTTTACATTGTTAATTACTGCAGGGAAGAAGAAAGACTTATTGAATTTTCCACCATTTGGATTTACTAATTCGGCACCATAAGATTTAGCATCATTAACTAAGTCTGTTAAATATTCTGATTTCCCTTGTTCTGGTAATGGAGTAATTTTTACATTTTCATCCCAAGGCATTCCAATGCTTAGGTTTTCTACTTCGGCAGATAATTTCTGAACAAATTCTTTAGAAATATTTTCATGTACAAAAAGTATTTTTAGCGCAGTACACCTTTGTCCGTTGTATGATAATGCGCCAAGAGCACATTCTTTTACAGTTTGGTCTATGTCTGCATCTTCAAGAATAATTGCAGGGTTTTTAGCCTCTAATCCTAATACACTTTTTAATCTATGAGGTTTTGGGTGCTGTTGTTTTAATGTATCTGCAACCTTACTGCTACCAATAAAAGCAAGAACATTAATCTCGCCTGATTCCATTATTGGAGTAATAACTTCTTTTCCGTGTCCATAAACAGTGTTTACAACTCCTTTAGGAAAAGCTTCTTGAAAAGCTTTTAAAAGTGGTGAGTGTAGTAAAACTCCCATTTTTGGTGGTTTAAAGATTATAGAATTACCCATAATTAAAGCTGGAATAAGAGTTGCAAAAGTTTCGTTTAGTGGGTAATTGTATGGTCCCATACAAAGAACAACTCCGAGAGGCGCTCTGCGAATTTGTGCAATAATTCCATCTGTTATTGTAAATCTTGACGAATCTCTATCGAGATTTTTTAAAGCTTCAATGGTATCATTAATGTAATCTATTGTTCTATCAAACTCTTTAGTGGAATCTGCATAGCTTTTTCCAATTTCCCACATCAAAAGATTAACAACAGACTCTTTTTGTTCTTTCATTAGTAGAACAAATTTTTTGATTCTGTCTATTCTATCTTCAATAGTCATAGAAGGCCATTCGCCTTTACCTGCATTGTATGCGTTTTTAGCTGCACTAAGGGCTTTTAAAGCATCGTCTTTGCCCATCAATGGATACGAACCTATATAGTTGTTAAATTCGTTATTGTTTTCTACATAAACAGGTGAGTATACTTCCCTGTAATTTCCTTCCCACGTCTTGATTTCGCCATCAAGCAAATACGTTGATTGTTTGATTGGGAAATCTAATCTGAATTTTTCCGGTATATCGTTTAATGTTGGAAAAATTGAATTAAATTCTATCATATAAATAAATTTTAGTCAAAATGAATACAATTAATTGTTGTATTTTCAATAGAACTATATTATGTAGAAAAAGTTTAGATCTATTGGATTTTGATGAATGTTTAGTTGTGCAAAAATAAGAATAATTGAAACTTCATGAAACATAATGTCAATATAATAAATATTCATTGCATTACCAATAGCTTTGAATGTTATATTAAGACTAGTTTTGAGTATTACTTTCGAAAATTATTGAGTTTATTATTTCGGCAATTTCCTTTGCTCGTAAATCAGAAGGAAAAACATTTCTAATTATAGTTATAGATATTTCTTCATTGGGGAAAATTAAGATGGTAGAATTCATTCCTGATCCCATACCTGGGTGATAGTAATAGGGAATTCCATTAAAGTTATTATTGCCCATTCCTAATCCGTAGCCAGTTTCTTGCCCATTATTTAATACAGAAGAGGTCCATAGTTCTTTATAATTCGAGGGTAAATTATTCCCTGTAATTAAAGCTATTCCCCATTTAGACATGTCATTGACATTTGAAATAATACTGCCACCGCCAATTAAATTTGAAAAATGAATATCTTGAGCCTTAACTATGCCAGAGCTATCTGGTTGATACCTCTCAGTAATTTTTATGGTGTCTGAATTAATATCACATGCATATGTGTTTAACATCTCGATTGGTGTGAATAACTTCGTACTAAGATACTCTGAATATGACATCCCAGATAGTCTTTCAATTAGAAGTGCAGCAATAATATATCCTGTATTACAATACATATATTTTTCTCCGACTTTATGTCGATTGTCTTGTTCGAGGGCAATTTTTAAAATCTCTTCTATTGAATGTGCTGTCCCTATATTAGACATGAACTCATCATTTTTTGTTATTTCTGGGAGGCCACTAATATGAGATAATAATTGTAAGACCGTAATATTTTCTTCAATACCTAATTCAGGTAGATGTTTGGAAATATCATCATTAAGATATAATTTTTCATCTTCAACAAGGAAAAGAATTGCCATTCCTGTGAACTGTTTTGACATAGATGCAATGCCCATTAAATTCTGTGAATTTAAAATAATATTTTCTTCTATATTTGCTAATCCATAATAATTCTCAAATACTATTTCCATTTTTTGAGTTATAATAACAGCTAGACCTGGGTCCGTTACTTTTACTAAGGTTAAGAGTGTATCATTGATTATTTCTTTTTTTGAATCAAAATTAATTTGATTTTGTCCTGACAATTGAATAGCAAATGTAATAGATAAAAATAATAGGAGTTTTTTCATGGCAGTTTATTTTTATTTATTAAACGTTTAAGCTATATGAGGAGTTACACAATTAAATGTTAATATTCTTAAGCTTAGGTTAAAATTTTATTGAAGATTGAAAATAGTTTGCATTTGAAACTTGAATCTACGTCCATGTTATCACGACTTATAATCACATTGAAAATTAATTTTTTTTATTAAATTTGCTGTCTTAACAAAAATCCAAATTATATGACAGACAGATTTGAGCCAATCGACTTAAGACAACTTATACAAATTATTTTAAAAGAATATCAGAATAACAAGAGCATATTTGGAATTCCAGAAGAACTTTTTTTTAAACCATCAGTTAACAAGCCTTACAAAGTAAATCAGTTTAATCAGGAAATAGACACACCTCTTGGAGTAGCAGCTGGACCACACTCACAAATGTCACAAAATATTGTTGGGGCGTGGTTAATGGGTGCCAGATATATTGAACTTAAAACAATCCAGACACTTGACGAGCTTGAAGTTGCAAAACCTTGCATCGACATTCAAGACGAAGGATACAACTGTGAGTGGTCACAGGAACTAAAAATTAAACAAAGTTTTAACGAATATCTAAATGCATGGATTGCTATTCATATTTTACATCATAAATTTAGATTCAAAGGAGATATCAAAACTATTTTCAATATGAGTGTTGGATATAACCTTGAAGGTATTATTCAACCAAACGTGCAGTGGTTCTTCGAAAAAATGAACGAATGTAGCACTGAATTATCCGAAAAGATCAATGATATTAAAGATATTTATCCTGAAATTGAGAAAATTAGTATTCCTTCTCAAATATCAGATAATATTACTCTTTCTACAATGCACGGATGTCCTGCTGATGAGATTGAAAGTATTGCAAGCTACCTTTTAAAGGATAAAAAACTTCACACTTATGTTAAGTTAAACCCTACTTTATTAGGGTCAGAACTATTGAGAAGTATTTTAAATGACAAATTAAATTTCCGTACAAATGTTCCTGATATTGCATTTGAACACGATCTTAAATATGCTGATGCATTAAATATTATAAGTGCTCTACAAAAAGTTGCAAAGGAGGAAAATCTTAATTTTGGATTAAAGCTAACCAATACTCTTGAATCAATGAATAATAAAGATGTTTTTGGTTCAGATGTAGATATGATGTACATGAGCGGACGTGCGTTACATCCACTATCAATAAACTTGGCAAACAAGCTTAATAAAGATTTGAATGGGGAAATTCCTTTCTCATTCTCTGCTGGTGCAGATGCATTCAATTTAGCAAATATTCTTTCATGTGGTTTTAAAACTGTAACTGTTAGTTCTGATTTACTTAGACCTGGTGGTTATATGCGAATGAATCAATATTTTGATGAAACAAACAAAGTATTAGATATTAAAAAAGCTAATAGCATTGAAGAACTCATAACAAATACAGCTTCAGAAAACGATTTATCAAAAGCTAAAGCTAAAAATCTTTCTGATTATGCAACCGAAGTATTGAATTCAAAAAAATACAAACGTCAATATATTGTTTCTCCAAATATCAAAACATCTCGTAATCTTGGCGAATTCGATTGTATTTCTGCTCCATGTAAAGATACATGTGCTACAAATCAGGATATTCCAAATTACATGTTTCACAGCTCAAAAGGAGATTTTGCAAGCGCATATAGAACTATACTTGAAACAAACCCTTTCCCTGCGATTACAGGTATGATATGTGATCATCTTTGTCAAAATAAGTGTACTCGTGTAAATTATGACAGTTCATTATTAATTCGTGAAGTAAAACGATTTATTTCAGAGCAGGACGAGATTAAACGAGAATTATTTGGTAAGAAAAACGGACAAAAAGTTGCTGTTGTAGGTGCAGGACCAAGTGGATTATCATGTGCTTATTATTTAGCTTTAGCAGGATTTTCTGTCGATGTTTTTGAATCTCAATCAAAAGCCGGTGGAATGGTTCAATTTGCTGTTCCAGGATTTCGCTTAACAGATGAAGCCATTAATAAGGATTTCAAACGTGTAACAGATCTTGGAGTAAACATAAATTATAATTCTAAAATTGATACTGATAAGTTCAATGCTTTACGCAAAGATTACAATTACATTTACTTAGCTCCGGGGGCTCAACTTGCAGCGAACTTCAATCTGGATGGGAATAACACAACTGGTGTTCTTGACTCTCTTGATTTCTTATTTAAAGCTAAAGAACACAAAAACACTGGGATTGGGAAAAACGTTGTAATTATTGGTGGTGGAAATACTGCTATGGATGCTGCCAGAACAGCGTACCGTCTGGTTGGTCAAGATGGAAAAGTTACAATTGTTTATCGTCGAACAATCAACGAAATGCCAGCCGATCAAGGTGAGATTAAAGCAGTAATTGAAGAAAATATGGACATCGTAGAGCTGGTTTCACCAGAAAAGGTAATTGCTAAAAACGGAAAAGTTAAAGCTATACTTTGCAGTAGAATGGAACTTGCTGGCACAGATGCCTCTGGACGTCCGAGACCTGTAAAAATCGAAGACTCAGAATTTGAGATCCCTTGCGACACAATTATTCCTGCTTTGGGACAAAAAATTGATATTGAGTTTATTGATAACGACTTATTAAAGTCAGAAAATTCTGGATATCAAACCAAAGAAGAAAACATATTTATTGGTGGCGATGCAAAAAGAAATGCTGCAACTGCAATTATTGCAATATCTGACGGTAGAAGAACCGCTGAAGAGATTATTTCAAAAGCAGAACTAAACCTTGAAATTCCACATATTGAAAACGATAAAAAAATAAACAAAAGAGAACTAATACTAAAACGAGCAAAACGAATTGATTCTCAAGAATTGTTAGAAACTCCATTAGATGAACGTCAGAATTTTAAACTTGTAAGTAAAACTCTAGACGAAAAGTCTGTAATTGAGGAAGCTAATCGTTGTTTATACTGTGATGAAATTTGCAATATTTGCACAACCGTATGTCCAAACTTTGCGAATTATTCTTACGATATCGATCCGGTTAAATACGAACTTCAAAAGTTAGTTTTCTCAGATGGTAAAAACTATAAACTTGTAGACGATACAGTTTTTGAAATTAAACAAAAGCATCAAATATTAAATATTGCAAACTTCTGTAACGAATGTGGAAATTGCAACACCTTCTGCCCTACAAATTCTGCACCTTATAAAGAAAAACCAAAGGTTCATTTAACAAAAGAATCTTTTGACAATGCTCCTGTCGGATTTTTTATGGATAATGAAAAACAAACAATTTACTATAAGAATGAGAAAATATTTGCCTCATTGACAGATGTAAATAATATGTTTGTTTTTGAAATTGAAGGAACTATTGTTAGTCTTGATAAAAACTTCAAAGTTCTGGAAGTAACTGGTAATATGGATAAGGATGAATTAGGGTTAACTATAGCAGCAAAAATGAGTGTAGTGATGATTGGGATGAAGAAAATGTAATTTCATGAAATCAAATCCCAAATTGCATTTATGTCGTTCGAATCGTCATGTTAATCATGATTATTCGAAAAAAGGGGGTTTATACCAAATTGACCACAAAATGCCGTATATAAACTTATTCTTTTCCATTTACTCA
>PPCM01000864.1_pt1 | contig 17989 bp, 7 predicted proteins | sample 1555541 | NCBI WGS metagenome assembly PPCM01 (sample SAMN05284479, study PRJNA326546) | Marine sediment metagenome, whole genome shotgun sequencing project. | isolation source: marine sediment | place: Germany: Wadden Sea | collected 2012-09-05 | reverse complement strand
CTTCTCCGCCACGACGGGTCCAGCGTCCTTGTGGAGGATGTCGCAGTCGGCGATAACCTTCTCGGCCCCGACGGCCAGCCCCGCCGCGTCGAGCGCGTGTGGGAGGGCGACGCAGAGATGGTAGAGCTGTGTTGCTTCAGCGGAAGTGGCAATGGAAGACGTGAGTACCGGACCACAGTCACCGCCGAGCACATGGTCCATCTGGAGCGCCACAGAAGAACGAAGAGGAACGGTCAACATGTGTACATTCACGAGGCCGCTGACACCCCGGTGGCTGACATTCTTTCGGGTGAGATCACCCTGACGGGTGAAAACAAGTGGCACGTGAGCACGTTCCGGCGCCCCGTCCTGACGGATCATGAGGACACGCCGGTCAGGGTTGTTGTCACCGATGTCGGCACTGTGACGATCACTGAGGACATTGCCCAACTGATCGGCCACTGGATCGGCGACGGCGTCGCAGGGACGGCCGAGGTCACTTTCGGCGAGGATGTCAACTCAAACGAGATTCGCGACCACTTCATGGGCATGATCGAGAGGATTGCCCGCGACACCCCCGGCCTCGGCACCACCTTCTGCGTGCAGAAGCATCATACTGCGGGGGACTCCCTGTTCTATTGCGGCCTTCAGGGGCCTACCGGGCGCAGCTTAACGTCTCCCTTCTTCCTCCTCCTGCTGGCCTTGGGGTTCGTAACCCGTACGCCACCCACCCTCCATAAGCAAGTCCCCCTCTCCGTGTGCTCGTGGCCTGTGAGCCTCCGCGTTGCATTCATCGCCGGACTGTCCGCTTCCGACCAAAGCTCCAACTTTTCTGGTCACAGTACCACCATGTGGATGTCCAAAGAGCACGGCGATCGCTTCCTCCCATCTCTTAAGCGCCTCGGCGTTTCCCTCGGGATCGGGGTGACTTCTACAGTGCAAGCAGAACGCACGCCGCCCATCATACAGGGTCGCTCCGTCATGTCCCGCCCTTGCTACGTTGCCACCTTCAACTTTGGTAGCGAGGCTCTGATCTCCCAGTTCAACACGAGGTCGCCTGCGTGCAAGCACATCCCCCTGCTGGCCGACGTGAACGGTCCCTGGAAGGACTACGTCATGCCACACAACATCGACGTTGAGAAGACCACCAGCGTCGGCGATGGGCACTTCCACGGTATCCAATTGGACGGTTCGACCGATCGTCTGTATGTCGACGCCCAGCTCCTGGTCCATCATAACTGCGATCACTATGACTTCGGCATGCGTGCTGTCAAGTCCGTGCTCGTCATGGCGGGCGGCCTCAAGCGCGGGAACCCCGACCTCGGCGAGGATATCGTCCTCATCCGGGCTCTCCGCGATTCCAACGTCCCCAAGTTCCTTGCCGAGGACGTCCCGCTCTTCATGGGCATCATCCAGGACCTCTTCCCCGGCGTGGAGATCCCCAGCGTCGACTACGGCAGCCTCCAGGAGTACGTCGAGGATGATCTCGTCGCTAACAACTTCCAACCGGTGCCGTCGTTCGTCATCAAAATCATCCAGTTCTTTGAGACTCACGTCGTCCGGCACGGAGTCATGCTGGTCGGCCAGACGGGCACAGGTAAGACCACGGTCTGCCAGACCCTCGCGCGTGCCATCACGGCCCTTCACAAGGCCGGCGACACGTCCTCGCCACACTACCAACCCGTCACCCAGTACACCCTCAATCCCAAGGCGGTATCCATGGGCGAGCTGTACGGCAGGTTCGACGAGGTCAGCCACGAGTGGACAGACGGGCTGGTCGCCAACATCGCCCGTCAGGTCGTCAATGCCAAGGGGAAGGGGAAGCGATGGATGGTGTTCGACGGGCCCGTCGACGCGCTGTGGATTGAGAACATGAACACGGTGCTCGACGACAACAAAATGCTATGCCTCGCCAACGGTGAGAGAATCCGCCTGCCCGACACGGTCAACCTCGTCTTCGAGGTCCAGGACCTCGCCGTCGCCTCCCCTGCCACGGTCTCTCGGTGCGGCATGGTGTACATCGAGCCAATACACCTCGGATGGCGGCCGGTGGTCAAATCTTGGGTTGAGGAACATAAGATGGCCATCGCTAGGTTGATCTCCATCGCGCTCGGGTTTGACCTCAAGGCCGAGAAGGAGAAGGCTGACCAGGAACGCGCCAACACGCTCGCCAAGGAGGAGGAGCGCGAGAACATCGAACACATGAAGGAGCTGGAGGCCCACGCACAAGAAGAGGCCGAGGCCGACGCCGCTTCGGAGGAATCACTGGCCCTCGAGTCAGACAGCGACGACGACGCCCCCGCCGCCCCCAGCGGCCCGAGCCGCCGCAAGTCGCTCTCATCGATCGCCCAGGACATCAGATACCTCACCCTCGAGGCCAACTGCCTCGCCCTCGCCGACGACGCGTGCGAGAGGATCGCCGGGTTCCTCGACAAGGCCGGGGACAGCCTCCTCAAGTTCATCAGAAGGGAGGGGAAGGAGGATATCGTGTCGGTCGACATCCAGCTCATCGCAGCCTTCCTCGACACCGTGAGGGTGCTCACTGAGAGTAGATCCGACCAGGCAGCCGCCGCACTCAATGAACAACTCGCCGCCAAGCACGCGGCGGCCACCGAGGCAGCCCTTGACGCCGGCCGTGACCCCCCCGCTGCCCGTGACGTGCGCGACGAGGCCTGGGACGATATATGCCCCGGCGACACCCTCCCCGCCGAACTCACCGCCGAGCTCGACCACATGGTCACCTTCGGCTTCATCTGGGGCCTCGGCGGCGGGCTTGTCGAGGCTTCCCGCGCCCGCTACGACGCCACCCTCCGCACCGTGATGGATGAGGTCAACCTCACCACAGCTCCACCCGATGACCGGTCCGTGTACGACTGGACGATATCCAGCTCCGGGCCTGTGAGCTGGGTCAGCTGGGACGAACTCACGCCCCTATACACCTATAGCCCGGCCACGCCATTCTTCGACATTGTGGTGCCTACCGCCGACACTGTCCGCGTCAAGGAGCTCATCCGTCTCCTCACCACCGGCGGCGTCAACGTCTCCCTCTGTGGCCCCACTGGTACGGGCAAGACCCTCGCCATCTCGGACTACATGAGGGCATCGTCCACACTCAAGGTGTTCACAACGGATACGTTCAGCTTCAGTGCCCAGACCACGGCATTACAGACCCAGCAATTCATAGAGGCCAAGCTCGAGAAGAAGCGTAAGAACCTCTACGCCCCCCCCTCAGGCATGCGGCAGATCTTCTTCGTCGACGACCTCAACATGCCCGCCAAGGAGGAGTACGGCGCCCAGCCCCCCGTCGAGCTGCTCCGCCAGGCAGTCGTCCAACACGGCTTCTACGACCGCCAGAAGCTCTTCTTCAAGGCCATTGACCACACCATCTTCCTGACCGCATGTGCCCCACCCGGCGGCGGTCGATCGGTCGTCACCCAGCGTCTGACCCGCCAGTTCTTCCCCATCAACACGCCCGAGATGTCTTCCTCCTCCATGCGACGCATCTTCTCGGGTATCCTCGCCGGGTTCCTGGCATCGAGCATCGACGGCGACTCCTTCCCCGCCCCCATCGCGGACCTGTCCGACTCGATGGTCAAGGCCTCGGTCGACCTCTACCACCGCATCCAGGAGGACCTCCGGCCCACCCCCGCCAAGAGCCACTACACATTCAACCTGCGGGACCTCGCCAAGACCATCCAGGGGCTCCTCCTCGCCCGCCCCGCCGCCGTCCCCACCCGGTTTGGGATGCTCCGGCTATGGGCCCATGAAGTGTCACGAACCTTCAGAGATCGCCTGGTTTCGACAGAAGACGCTGAATGGTTCGATGCTCAGGTTATATCAACCATCACCAACCACTTTGACATCGCCGAGTGGGATGAAGGGAAGGCATTGGACACGGATGGTGAGCTAGAGGCTCTGACCGCCGCCCACCCCGACATGACCGACGACGAGCTCAGGGAACGCGCTATGGCTCGGAAGGGGCTCGGACACGCCGTGGAGAACATCATGTATGGGTCCTGGTGCCCCAACAAGGACCAACAGACCAAGTATGATGCCGCGGAGGAGGAGGACAAGGCGAGTTTCAACTTTACCTACCGGGATCTCTCGAACGAAGAGGAGGCCATCGATAAGCGCCTCGGAGACGCGCTCGAGGAGTTCAACCTCAACACCGACAAGGAGATGCAGCTCGTCTTCTTCAAGGACGCCATCGGCCATCTGTCTCGGATCTCACGTATCATACGTCAGCCTAGAGGCAACGCGCTGCTCGTCGGTGTCGGCGGGTCGGGCCGCCAATCACTCGCCCGGCTCGCCGCTGCGGTGGCGGACTACACGCTCATTCAGCCAGAAATCTCCAAGAATTACGGCCGACCAGAATTCCTCGAGGACCTCAAGCGCGCCATGCAACAAGCAGGCGCTGGAGGCCGCAACGTCATCTTCCTGCTGACCGACACACAGATCGTCTCCGAGGCGTTCCTTGAAGACGTCAACAACATCCTCAACAGCGGCGAAATTCCCGGGTTGTGGGCGCCCGACGAGCTCGAGGACATCTCCTCCGCGGTGCGCCCTGTATGCATGCGTCTCGGCCGGGAGCCGTCCAAGGACAACATCTACTCGACCTTCGTCAACCTCGTGCGACAGAACCTGCACATCACGCTGTGCATGTCGCCCGTGGGTGACGACCTCAGGCGCCGCATGAGGCAATTCCCCGCCCTGCTCTCCAACTGCACGCTCGACTGGTACCACCCCTGGCCGGCCACTGCCCTCTACTCGGTCGCGTCGCATCTGCTGCGGTCACTAGACATATCAGACGCCGACAAGGAGGCGGGCCTCGTCGATAAGCTAGCCAACCTGTGCATGACGATCCACACTAGCGTACAGGCCCAGTCCGTGGCCTTCTATGAACAGCACCGACGCCACGTATACGTTACACCAACCAGCTACCTAGAACTCATCAAACAATTCACAATGCTGCTCGGTGACAAGCGATCCGAGGTCGTCGAGAAGGTGTCCACGTTCACTGGCGGGCTCGAGAAGCTGAAGGCCACACAGGTGCAGGTCGCCGACATGAAGCAGGAACTCATCAAGCTGCAGCCCGTGCTCGAGCAGGCCAGCAAGGACACTGCCGAACTCCTCGTTCAACTTGAGGTCGACCAGACCGAAGCCGCCCGCGTCCGAGAGAACGTGGAGGCCGAGGAGAAGCAGGTCGCCATCGCCACGCGCGACGCCCAAGAACTCAAGGACGACGCCCAGTCAGACCTTGACGAGGCGCTCCCCGCCCTGCACAGCGCCATACGCGCCCTTAACTCGCTGAATAAGGGGGATATCACGGAGATCAAGTCGTTCAAGACGCCGCCCGAGATGGTCAAGGTCGTCATGGAGGCCGTGTGCATCATGAAGGGGCTCAAACCGACGTGGGAGGACTCGAAGAAGCTGCTCGGTGAGATGAACTTCCTGTCGTCGCTCGCCAGTTACGATAAGGATAACATCCCGGAGAGAATCATCAAGAAAGTCAGGAAGTACGTCGCGGATCCAGACTTCCACCCCGATAAGGTCGAGAAGGTCTCCCACGCGGCCACCTCACTGTGCATGTGGGTGCGCGCCATGATTGTGTACAGCGACGTCGCCAAGACTGTCGAGCCCAAGAGATTGAGGCTAAAGGAGGCCGAAGACGCCCTCGCACTCCAACAGGCAGCGCTCGCTGAGAAGCAGGCCGAGCTCAAGCTCGTCGAGGAGCGCCTGGCCGAACTCCAGGCCAAATACGACGCCTCCATCGCCAAACGGAACGAGCTCGAGCTCCGCACCCAAGACACCAAGGTCAGACTCGCCCGTGCAGAGAAACTCGTCGGGGGGCTCGCCGCAGAGGCTGAGCGGTGGGCGGTCTCCAAGACGTCCCTCGAGGCTGACCTCGTGATGATGAACGGCAACATCCTCCTCGCGTCGGGGTACATGGCCTACCTCGGGCCCTTCAACGTCGAGTTCAGGGCCACCCTCATGGATGAATGGTGCCGCCAATGCGCTGAGCTGGACGTGCCAGCGTTCAAGGCTGCGTCAGAGTTCTCTCTTGATGCCGTCCTAGGCGACCCTGTTGAGATCAGAGAGTGGGGCCAACAAGGCCTGCCGTCAGACCCGCTGTCGATCAGCAATGCCATCATCACCACCAAGGCGCGTCGCTGGCCACTGTGCATTGACCCCCAGGGCCAGGCTAACCGCTGGATCAAGCGCCGCGAGGCCAAGAACAACCTCCAGGTCACCAAGCTCAGCGAGCCCAACTTCCTCCGCACCCTCGAGAACGCCATCCGCATCGGGACCCCCGTGCTGCTCGAGAACATCGAGGAGGTCCTGGACCCCGCCCTTGAGCCCATCCTCCTCAAGCAGGTGTACAAGCGAGGCGGGCGGACGCTCATCAGGTTGGGCGATTCGGAGGTGGATTACTCCCCCGAGTTTAGACTGTATCTGACCACCAAGTTACCGTCGCCTCATTATAGCCCTGAGACGTCTGTCAAGGTCACCACCATCAACTGTACCGTCACCGTCAAGGGCCTCGAGGATCAGCTGCTCGCCACTGTCGCCCGTAGTGAACGTCCCGATCTCGAGCAGCAGCGAGACGAAGTCGTCGTCCAGCTCGCCGAGGATAAGCGCCAACTCCAGGCCCTGCAGGACCGCATCCTCGAACTCCTCAACCAGGCCACTGGTAACATCCTCGACGATGAAGTGCTGATTGACACGCTAGACCAGAGCAAACAGACGTCAAACGACATCAACCAGCGCCTCGTGCAGGCCGAGAAGACCCAGGACGAGATCAACACGACTCGGGAGCAGTACCGGCCCGTGTCGACGCGTGGCTCCCTGTTGTACTTCGTGCTCGCGGACCTCGCGGGCATCGACCCCATGTACCAATACTCCTTGCCTTTCTTCAACGCGCTGTTTAACCAGTGTCTCGCCAAGGCTGAGAAGTCGGACATTGTCTCCCAGCGAATCGCTTCCCTTATAGCCTACATCACATTGCAGGTGTACACCTCGGTCTGTAGAGGTCTCTTCGAGCGCCATAAGCAGCTATTCGCCTTCCTATGCGCCTCTGTCGTCGAGCGTGAGGCCGGCGCCGTGACCCCCGCCGAGTGGGGCCTTCTCTACCGTCCCACCAACACCCCTCCCGATACGGCCGACGACGTCCCCGAGTACATCACACGGGTCCAGCTGGCTGACGTCCGGCGCCTCCAGTCCCTACTGCCCGATGCCATCGATCTCGTCGCCTCGGTGCTGGACGGTGCTGAGGGATTCTGGGAGGAATTCTTCACACATGACAAGCCCGAGACACTCGAACTGCCGGGCGTGCTGAACGACATGACCGCGTTCCAGAAACTCCTCCTCCTCCGCGTCACCCGCACCGAGAAGGTCATCTTTGGCATCCCCATCTACATCACGTCAGTCCTCGGCGAGCAATTCAGCACCTCCCCAGCCTTTGACCTCCGTGATGCCTATGCCGACACCACGTGTCGCACCCCCATCATCTTCATCCTCAGCACCGGCGCCAACCCTCTACCCTACCTCCATAAACTCGCCGAGGAGAAGGGCATGGCGTCGAGGCTCAGGACGATATCACTTGGCCAGGGACAGGGGCCCGTGGCTGACAAGCTCATCGCACAGGGACGGCGGAACGGTGACTGGGTGGCCCTGCAGAACGCCCATCTCGCCATCTCCTGGATGCCCGACCTCGAGCGTGCCTTCAACGCCATGGACAGCGAGGAGAGCCACCCCAACTTCAGACTCTGGCTAACATCCATGCCCTCACCCAAGTTCCCCGTCCCAGTGCTCCAGGCGGGCATCAAGATCACCAACGAGCCGCCCAAGGGCCTCAAGGCGAATCTGGCCGGCAGCTTCCACCATCTCAACACTGCTGAGTACGATCTGGTTGATTCTTCCGTCCCTCAAGTCCGGAAGACCGAGTGGAAGCGCATGCTCTTCGGTCTGGCCTTCTTCCACGCTGTCCTTCAGGAGCGGCGCCGCTACGGCCCCATTTCCTTCTCTAAGGAGTACGATTGGAACCAGTCCGACTTTGAGGTATCCGTCCGAACCCTCAAGATGTTCCTGCTCGAGTACGACGCCATTCCGTACGAGGCGCTGCGGTACCTGATTGGTGAGATCCACTACGGCGGCCGGGTGACCGATAACCTCGACCAGCGGAACGTGCATGCCTTCCTTGGGGGGTACTTCACGCCAGAAATCCACAGCGAAGGGGCTGTGCTGGCTGATGGGTACACACCCTTCGTCGGCACCTTAGCAGAGGCCCGTGACCACATCAAGAGCCTCCCTGCGGTCGAACCACCCGCAGTGTTCGGTCTTCATGAGAACGGTGACATCACGTACCAACAACAGGAGACATCGGCAACCCTCGACACCATCATCTCCATTCAGCCCAGAGACGTCGCGGGGTCGGGCGCTGAGACACCAGAAGACAAGGTGCTGTCCATAGCCGCCGACATCGAGGCCCGCATGCCTCCGCCCCTGACTTCTGAACACGCGGCGTCCATGACAATGGTCCGCGACGACGCTGGAAACCTCAAACCACTCGCGGTCGTCATCGTCCAGGAAGTCGAGCGCTTTAACCACCTCCTCAGCGAGGTCACGCGCTCCCTCTCCCAGCTGCAGCGTGCCATCCAGGGCCTCGTCGTCATGTCACCCGAACTCGAGAAGATGTTTGACGCGCTCCTCTTCAACCGCGTGCCTGAGCTGTGGTCGGCCCGCGCCTACCCCTCGCTCAGGCCTCTGGCCTCCTGGGTCGCCGATCTACTCGACAGACTGACCTTTATCGGAGACTGGATCAAGCAGGGCCCACCCTCGTCGTTCTGGCTGCCCGGGTTCTTCTTCACCCAGGGCTTCCTGACAGGCGTGCTTCAAACCCACGCCCGAGCCACCCGTCTTCCGATCGACGATCTAGTCTTCAAGACGATCGTCACCGATGTCCCCGACGCCGCCCCCGCCCAGGGTGTGACCATCCACGGGCTCTACCTCGAAGGTGCTCGGTGGGACGCCCGGCAGTCCACATTGGTCGAGCAGACCCGCGGCCTGCTCCTTGACAAGATGACGCCCGTCTGGCTCTCGCCTGTCCCGACCGCTGACTATAACCCTGAGAGCGTGTACCTTTGCCCCGTGTATAAGACGCTGGCCCGTGCCGGTGTGCTGTCCACGACTGGCCATTCGACGAATTATGTGATGGCCCTTGACTTGCCGACGGTCGAGGACCCGCTGCATTGGGTGAGACGGGGCGTGGCGCTGTTCGCTCAGACGTCAGAATGAGAATGATTGTTGCGCTGTTAGAAAGATATAAACGTGTTATATATGAGTTATTCGAGAAGTGTGAGGGTCGGCCGCGATGCTCAGACTCACTAGTATCCCGCTGGCTCGGCGGCCTTCTCAGACACCGAAGGGGAAGAGATGAATGCCGTCTCCCCTGGCGGACGAGGGCAACATTACGTACACCCGACCGCCCAAGCAAAAAAAGCAACAGGGCCACCAACTGTGCGTTGAAATACTACACCCCTTATGGTCTCGAGCGTTGCAACCCGCCGGGGAGCCCGCTTTTCGAGTTTCTTCATGCCAAAGATGCTTGAAATAAAAAAGCAATTTTACTTCAGTCACAGCACAAACCGACCAAACTGCCACTGAACCAACCAGGTACAGTTCCTTGTTGGTTATTATGGCGCTACAATATCGCATTTACCTCCTTCTTCTTCACCGCCTTCAGTTATCATCCTCAACGGTCAGCCTGGGGTCAGCCGCCAGTCGTGCGTCCAGCTCGGCGTACTTCCTGAGCGCGCCCTTCTCATGGCGCTTCAGCCTGCTCTCAAGCACGCGGACGCGGAACAACGCCTCGTTGAAGCGCTCGACATACTGGGCCTCCTCATCCTTGTCCATGTGTTGAGCGTTCTTCCGGAACGCTGCCTGCTGCTTGGCGAGTTTCTGGTTCTCGGCGTCCAGCCTGGCCTGAATGACTCCGGCACGCCGGAGAACACGCTCCTTGAGCGCGGTGAGGCATTTCTGTCGCACGCGCTGGACTGTCTCCGCATCGAGCCCCTCCTCCTCGTCAAAGTCGACCGGTAGGAAGGGTGTGAGGTAGTCCCTGCCCGCCTCGACCTCGCCGGTCCCTGCTCCGGTCTGGTGGGTGACCCCGCGCCTCTCGGGTTCGTAAACGGTGGGTGCGACGGTGGGGTTGGCCGAGCTTTCCTCTAGACTGGATGTTACTGATGCCATGGTATGAGCTAGGTCACGGACGGACTGCAGTGCGGCCTTGTCACCATCGCTGATCAATGGTGTGAGCAGGGCGTCGACCTCACTGGTCAGCAGGGTTGGGGCGAGATGATTGGGCTCTACCCGGCTGACATCGCCCGTCTTGGCGTCATAACTGAGGGTAGCCGGGAAGATTCGGCCTGGGTGACAATGCAGCGTGACGTGAACATCCTTGGTCCCCATGTTGTAACGGACCATCTGGGGGGTGCGGGACAGCGCATAGCGCTTGGCCGCGGGGATGTCGTCGAGGACGGCGGCGTCGGCCATGAGGACGGGGGCGGGGTGGAACTTGTCGACGAGGGCGGCGACGGACGCCGTTTCACCCCCGACTTCGAGTGGAAGGCCTTCACCCTCGGGGCCGAGGACAGCCTTACGGCGACGGAGCAAGTCCTGGCGGTCAGGGGCGTAGAGGCCGCCAAAGCTGCGTCCAAAGCGGTGGTGGAGCGCCGCCAGGGCGTCCGGCCGGGCCCCAGAGTAGAACGTGAACACCCGCTCCTGGCCGGGGGTCAAAGCGTGCTTGGCAAGCTGGTCAGGCCGACCGGGTTGGAACACTTCAGTCAGATCGGCCATCGCGGGGCTGCCTGCACCATCCTGAATGTAAACGACGGACCGCACAGTCAACCCGTCTGCCCGTCGCTCGTCAAAGGTGGCTGCCTCGGTCCAGCGGACCCTGCCTGTCTCTTCGTGGCGAAGAATGACACCGTCTTCGATGACGGGTCGCATGATGGGAGTCGGGTCGGTGGTCACGATCCGAAGTACACCCGAGTCTTCAACATAGGCTCCAAATAGGTCGACTCGCCCGTCGGAGAATGTGACTGTCTTCCGACCGCCGGGGAAGCGCCTCTCGATAGTTTCCTCGTCGACGACGACGACATCCGCCCAGGGCTGCACCTTGCCAATGCTAAATCCCGGATGTTCAGGGAACGTCGACGCCGGCCCCTCTGTTGCCTGGCTTGGAGTAAACGGTGTGAACGGTGTCTGGCTCATTCCTATGCCTGGGGCGGGTTCGGGTGTGGTGGGTTGGGGCAGGACTGGCTCCCACCCCTTTGATGTGAGGTCCCAAGACATGCGGGCGATGCCTGCCTGGGTGCAGTCCTGCTGATTGATGAAGAAGTTCTCATTGTTAAAGACTGACTCAACTCCGAGGTATTCATCACTATCGATGGGCACCACATCACCTGTCGCCGGCTCGATAAAGTATGGAGCAGTCACCCCCCGTCCGCCGCTCAGCACCGCCACCCACGCGTGCACTCTCTGGCCCGCCAGCGGGTCCGTCTCCGTGTCTGTCGGCGTCTCGGTGTCCATCCCATGTGCCGCAGCGAGGGCGCGGGCCTCGGCCATCTCGTCGTTGATGACATCTTCCTGGAAGACCGTGTCGGGGTCCTCGCCGCGCTTGATCTTCTCGGCACGCATGCGTTGCTTGGCCACGAATCGCGACTCCATCGATGGCCGGGGCTGTTGACGATACCTGTCGGTAGAGATACGCTCGACTACCTTTCGGGGCGCGTCCAGGGCCTTGGCATCCTCTAGAGCGGTAACGTGGGTCAGATACCGCTGCGGGATGGGCTGGCCGGTGCGATCGTCTTCACAAACGGCCTGTGACGCGTATCCTGTGACGACGACGGCATCATAGCCGTCGCCGATAAGCACGGTGCAGAGGAGCGTCGCCAGGTCAAAGCACGTCCCTTTTTGGCGCTTGACAACCTCCTTGGGGCTGATTAGCTCTCTTGGCAGCTCGGTGGGGGCCTTAAGGGCTTGGTACTCAATAACATCGCTGAAAAAGCGAGCACATGGCTCAGCATCGTATAGCTCTTCAACCCGCCCAATAGATGGGTTCATAGTGGAGCAAACAAACTTCTAAGTAAGGTGGATGCGTTAAAAAGACAAACGGGTTCGTTGTTCTCATTCACAGGGGTGAGAAAGAATGGATTTCTGTGTGTGTTCGTCTGAATGAACTCCTTCTCGAAGACTGAGATGAAGTCCAGCAGGTCTCTGTCCGACCCCATGCCGAATTTCGGGGAAGTGTTTTTTGCTCAGAAAATAAAGAGAGCTCTTTTTAATCGACCGAATAAGCCCCTGCACAATGTGCACTCAACGTACAAGTAACCCGACACTACAACTGGACCGGCGATGCACCGTAATATGATCAGTTGACTTGCGGCCAGACAAGATCGCCAGCTCGTGCACCTCGAATGAACCGTACACGGTGTTGTCGTGGGGAATGAACCGTTGAGCGATCGACGGGTAGGCCAGGTCGACTGGGGTACCGGCACCGACACGACGGAGCTGGTGGCTCTCGGTCAGTCCGCAGCCTAGCTCAGGCTTGATAACTGGGTAAGGCTTATGTGGGGTGGAAACGCACTCCATTCGCCTGACATGATAAACGGGCCATTCGTCTGACCTTACCATTTCAACTCAATCATGTTGCGGGCCGTAATACCAGGGTTTACTACCTCCTTCACCTTCATCCATCAACGTAGCGCCTCGATCCGCCGCCCGATTTTGACCCAATTGTCCACCCGCCCCGCCCCCTTCACATCAATGTCGACCACCGACTCGGCCACCGACCCGTCTTCCCCAAATGTCATGATGACAGAGCAATCGTTCGCCGATGCCGCCAACAAAAAATCTCTCAGTTCTGGGATTTTGTGCGCGTCTTCCGGTGTGTCGAATGAAAACGTCGGTATGGCAGCGCAATGGGCGGCCATAATGTCTTCGGGATGTGCGTGTGACAGGCCCTGGGCTGCGTGCACGGCGAGCATCGCAGCTGAGTTTAGGATGGCGTCCGTCAAAGTCTCGATGAATGATTCTTGACCCTTGTTGATTGCGGACCACACCGACTCCACCTTCCCCAACCGTCCACCGTACGCTAGGGTCGACCCTGCCTCAGAGAAGGTGAACACCTTGAGGTTGTTCTGTGGCGTGTCTACCAAGGCCGTCACAGCACGACAGACACGTGATCTGTCAGCACTGAAGAGATCGACCGGATCATACCGGGAGACCTCGGTGACCTTACCCTCAGCCACCTTTAGACGCTGCAGCTTGACATAGTAGCTCTCGCTTCCCCCACCCCCCCCAAGACTGTCTTTAACCGATCGGGTGGCGTCGAGATAGCCGCGTTTGGGCTTAAGCTCGACCGAAAAGGAGCGTGTCGAGGCAGGGATGTGCAACGCATCATCCATTAGCATGCCCGTTCGGCATGTCGACGAATGTGCGGCCTTTCGGTCAGGAGAGCGTTGGTTGGCTGCGACGGTGAGGAAGTTTGTAATGTGGCTGTCAGTGAGCGATATAAGAGACCAGCGAGGCAGCACATGTCCTAAATGAGGTGCTAAAAGAGTTTCCACTGTTGTGCGGCTCTTTGTTTCAAGGGAAGTTCGATTTTTCGTAATCCGAAGCACTTTTCCAACCTATGTAGGCAGTTAGCGACTAAAACAAACAAGAGACGAGTCCACACCGGTATATGCAAATACTAAAGAGCTTCCCCCTTCATCAACAAATGTCCATTTCTCAGGAATATCAAGATCTTTCATTTGCATACTTCGATTTATGATCGATTTTTTCTTTCACGATGGAAAAGTGCACTGCCGTTTGATCTACTTTGCAGTTTGTTTGCTTAGACGATTGCAATATGGGTCTATATATAGCCATAAATTATAGAATCAGTGTTGTGGAGAGCCACGACAGGGTTGTTCAAGACGCACCAGCACGTCACTCTTGTTATTTTGTTGAGTACACTGTGTTTTGCGCTCTTCTATCCCTTTGCTGTCGCTACACGCCCCATCCCTATCCATTATTTCGCCTCGATCTGGACAGACGTCTTATTGAGCTGGATGTTTTGGGCTACAAGCACGCTCCTTGATCTATCGATGATCATTGGTGCGTCAATTGGTTACATTGCGCAGTGCCGTGATATTCAACAGCTGAAGAGCTCCAAAGGCTTCTCTTCTCTCGTGACGGCCATTTTGCTTTTCTCCAACACTCTCAGGTGTTATTTCTGGGTGGGGAACCGTTTTGCCACCGCCCTTTTGATCCAAGCCGTTGTAATGCTTGCCGTTCAGGTCGTTTTGCTTCATTTAGCCGTCAAGTATCGTGAACACATCGTTACTGACGAGAAGCCGCCTCTGTGGACCCTGCCTGTCCGCAAGATGCGTAACTTCTGGAATTGGGAGAACCTGTGGGAGTACCTCGCCGTGTACATCGCGTTTACACTCTTTTTCGGCCTTATCACACTCGTTGTGTTCGCTTTCAGCGGAACGAGTGGCACCATAGGCTACTACTACTCCGAGAGCCTTGGTGTTGCATCGCTGCTTCTTGAGGCAACAATTGCGTTTCCCCAAATTTGGAAGAACTTTCGCAACAAGAGCACCAAAGGCCTTTCATATCTCATGATTGCAGCCTGGGTCTTCGGCGATACGTACAAGATCATCTACTTCACCATCTCCCAAGCTCCGATGCAGTTCCTCGCCTGCGCTGCCATCCAGCTCACTGCAGACTTCACAGTGATGGTTCAAATCTGGTTGTTCAGACCGGCATCCGTCAAACGATCGCCCGGGCTCGTGTCTATGGCCATTGGCGCGGTCCTGAAGACGGGCCAGGTCGTTTCCCGGTCGAGAGTGAGCCGTTTCCTCGTTGAACGGTTCCTCACAGCAGTTAACGTCGATGTAGAGGTCGGGCCGTCGCGAATCATGTTTGAAGATGAGGTAGAGTGGACGGGGCTCTCAGCGGACCGCAGCTTTGAGGGGTTTGAGTCTGTCGTGCGGTTGTGAGGCTCAACACCGTCTTCTCTTGACGTCTCTTATAAACTACTACAACTCCGACACAAACCATGGTTGTTCTGAGAGTATGGGTGGTGGCGGGAGCAGGCCTCTTATTTCACCTCTGGGTGGGAGAGCAAAGCGTTTGTCGTCGTTTCGGTTGTGAGGCTCGGCGAAGCGACTTTTTTATTGGTGAACTGCGTCATTGATTAGGATTATTAAGCATGTTTATGGATATGTTCGCTGTTATGTGCTGGATTGCCGGTCTGGTTCCGCCGGTCTTGTTCTATGACTCGTTTTATAAGTCGTTTTTGGTTATTTTTGGCCACGTTTTCATCGTTTGATTAGGCCATAGTGCTTAGGAAGTAGTCACGAATAAGCCCTTATTTGATATCCGCCGGCAACGGAAACAACCCCGGCCTGCTTGGTTAAAAGTCGAAGTCGAAGTCAGTCATCGAGTTTCAGTTTACGTCCAAGATCGTTTTTGAACGACTATGGACTTCCTGTTAAGCGATAACAATGTTTTCCGCGACGAGGCGATGTTCTTTGTATGTACTGAGCTTTAGGCCGCGAGTTCCTTATTCAGGACAGCGAGTTTGGCAGTTTGGCTACCATGGACTTCAACATCAAGCCTGAGAAGCAGATGTTGCCGCCCATGGCACCGATGATGTCCAACTACCCGTCTGCTAACATTGCCCCCATTGGCGATGAGTACTCGTCGTATCCTGCACCGGCTCCCCGTGTCCAGCAATTCACGCCGCCCTCTATCCCCAAGCTCAAGACCTTTGGCCCGAGTGTAACCATGGTGGCTATCCCCGAGCCGGAGATGCCGCTTCAAACGGTTGCCCACCACAACACCAACGATCTTGACAGCCCGCCCCCAACTCAGGAGGCCGCCGTTGGGTTCATCCCCATGTACCTGACGCGCCTCGCCCCCATGGCTACGTCCCACCCCCTCCTGGTGCCCAAGACGGAGCTCAAGGAGAGCGACCAGCTCTTTATCACCATTACGCCCGAGAAAAGCCGCAAGCCCCAGGGATTCGTCAACACCCAGCGCGTCAAGCCCCAATTCCCCAAGATGGACAGCGAGTCGTTCCAGTCTCACCAGAACGACGCCTACACCAACCGCCCCGACGGCAAGATAGGAAAGGACGGCCGGCGTCGGCTCATCTGGACGTCTGAACTGCACCAGCGCTTCGTGACTTCCGTTCGGGTGCTCGGCATCAAGTCGTCTGTCCCCAAGAACGTCCTCCAGCTGATGAACGTCGAGGGCATCACTCGTGAGAACGTCGCGTCCCGGCTGCAGAAGTTCCGCATTTTTGTGCGGCGCATGAGCGGGATCTCGGACGAGACCCACCTTGAGGACAGCCACCTGTCGGCAGACATCGCCGAGGCCGCCCTCAACTCGCGGAAGCTGAACGGATGATCGGACATTGCAACGCATTACACAACGGCGCGGGCCACGCATCGGATAACGGTAACAGTTGTATGATATGAAATAAACGCAAGCAAATCAATGGTGGCCTGACTATTATGCGTCTGTTTCCATCTCATTTACCTTATCGTGTGCAGGACTGTGTCGCACGAGCGATGTGCAGGCTGTGATCGATCGTCATTCACGATACGATCAAATCATGATTTTGACACTGTGAGATAAGCAACTCCATGAGCACAGAGTGGCACGTAGCGACAATACTGAAGGGCACAGCCTCCACATCGCTTCTTGAAGCCATCACACAGTACGGAATCCCGAGCTCGGCGCTCTTTGGGTCAACTATCGACGATGGCGTCGTGAAACACACAATGGAGGCAAAGTACATGGTTCTTGACGATCTCCTCATGTTCAACATTGTCCGTGTACAGGATGTGATCCCTGATGAGCAGATTAGCATTTTCCTTTCCGACGGCATCGAGGACCTCGAGCGCACAGCCATCCGTATCGGCATCTACGCTGCATACGACGTCACTCTACTCATTGTACACGCTGATGGGCGTATCGGCAGCTACATGGAGCTCCTTGATACCATCCCCGTCATCGGTGCGGCCATCCGCAGAGAAGTAGAAGACATTAAACCCGCTCAGTTGCCCGAGGACGTCACCCCCGCGCCGCCAACCGAGCTGATCGCCATGCCGGCCGGCATTGAGAACGTGCACCCGGAATCGGGCGCTGTATTCACCCAGATGGAGCGCGAACACAACTTTGGCTACGCTCTGAACCATTATTGCGTGTCCAGACACATCGGCGAACACGCTGTGGCTGCCGCGGCGGTTGGTTCTGCCGTTGCACGTCTCCTCAAGCAGTCCAAGGTGCCTGTTAACGTCATTACTTGGGATGCTGAGGCCAAGGCCCACAGTATTGGGTCTGTCACCCTCAAATACGACGTAGCCAAGCCTGACGCGGCCGCTATGGTCACTAAGGCCAAGATTGGGCTCCAGAAGACCCATACCACTGCGTTCTCCTTCGCCCCGCCCTCGGATGGTGGTGTTGCCGTCGTCCTGTCAACTGGTCACGATTACACCGCCGTCAACCCCGTCCAGAACGTGTTTGCGTCTCACGGCACGCCTGGCACCATTTCTCTTACGATGGGTCGCATGGATAACCGGGTGGTGTTGTCTTGCGTCAACGGTGTTCTCACAAGAGAGTTTGCTCTCGCGCTCGGGGATGCTACTCTGGAGGCGATACAGCAGGTGATGGACGCGTCTCTTGGCGATATTGAGGACACGATCTAGGGCAATGTAAATACCGAATTCGGGCGGCTTCCTTGTTCTGGGTCGAATTATATTGCGCTTTTTTTGAGGGCGCAACTTGAATGGACGATCCAATCGATGAGCTGCTTTGCGAGATGAACCACGTTGATGTTAGATTCCGTTAGTTATCTCAATACCCATGTTTTACTCAGTTGAAGAGGCTCCTCGTCTTCGCAATGTGTTGAAAGCGCGCCAAGCACACGATGGAAGCGATACTGTAAGTC
>PPCM01000863.1_pt1 | contig 18016 bp, 20 predicted proteins | sample 1555541 | NCBI WGS metagenome assembly PPCM01 (sample SAMN05284479, study PRJNA326546) | Marine sediment metagenome, whole genome shotgun sequencing project. | isolation source: marine sediment | place: Germany: Wadden Sea | collected 2012-09-05 | reverse complement strand
TTCTCTTCATAGAATTTTATTTCATCTTCTGTTGGGTTAATGATTACTTCACCATCTAATCCATCAAGAATTAACGTATCTCCATCATTTACCTGTAATGTAATATCTTTTGTCCCAACGATTGCTGGAATCTCTAACGATCTTGCCATAATTGCGCTATGTGAGGTACGTCCACCAATATTTGTAATGAATCCTTTAACAAATTCACGATCTAATTGGGCAGTATCTGATGGTGTTAAATCGTTCGCAACAACAATAACTTCACTGTCTATCATAGTTGGATCACTCAATTTCACACCTAAAATATGCGCTATAACACGTCGAGATACATCTCTTACATCCGCAGCACGTTCTCTCATATAATCATTGTCCATGCTTTCAAACATTTGTGCAAACATATCTGTCACTGTTTTAAAAGCATAAGCAGCATTTGCGTTTGATGTGTTTATCATGTCAACTACTTGATTTTTAATTTCAGGATCCTCAGCGATTTGAATATGCGCATCAAAGATCATCGCATGTTCTTCATCTAATTTTTTTGCTGTTTTATCTCTGATTATTGATAATTCCTTTACACTAACTAAAACAGCTTCTTCAAGTTTTTTTATCTCTTGTTCTTTGTTTTGTGAGTTTTCTGAAGGGATGTCTAAAGTAACTTCCTCCAATTTAAACACTTTACTAATTGCGATACCATCACTTGCTGCGATTCCTTTTAATTTCATGCAATTCACCTCTATAATTTTTATATTTATCCTTATTTTAATTATAACATAGTTATAAAGGCATAATATAGATAGTTATTTAATTTTGTCAATGATAATAAAAAGAAACTAAATATAGTTTCTTCTATTTGTTATTTGTACCATTTTTTAATAAAATATGGTTTATATAGTGCGCCACTCCGCTTTCATTATTAGTTAGCGTAATAAAATCTGCCCTGTTTTTCACTTCGGTAATGGCATTACCCATTGCAATTTTTACTCCTGCTTTATCGAACATTGAAATGTCGTTATCTTGATCTCCTATTACAACTATTTCATCAAGTTTATACCCATAATAATTAGCTAAGACTTCAAGTGCATATCCTTTTGATGATGGTTTACTATTAATATCAATAAAGCCTCTGAATGATGATGCGATGTTCAGGTGTTTATACTTTTTTATATCATTGAAAACAACATCAAACTTATCTAAATCTTGTTCTGAGATTAGAATTTTGTTTACCTCTTCTTCAATTAGATCCTTAACGTTGTTATTGAAGACATAATTTGTTTTGTCGCCAGTATTCTCAGTGCTTGATTTCTTGTCTATGTTTTCTTTTTCTGATTTCTTAGTCTTCGTATATATTACTGCGTTCTTCGTGTAAAGCATGCAATCTAAGTTGTTATTAATAGCATATGTCACAATTTGTTCTACATCCGATCTATCTAATTGTACATTTAGTAGTTCTTTCTCATAAAACGGATTATTTATCACTGCACCATTACACATAATCATCGGATCTGTCATCTGTAGAGGCTCTATGTACTCTTTAACTAACTCTGCTGATCTTCCTGTTGCGATTGCGAACCGAATATCATTCTCTCTTAGTTTTTGGATTGCATCTAGGTTTTCTTTGGATATCACGTGATGACTATCGAGTAGCGTTCCATCCATATCTGATATTAACATTTTTATCATTGTGTTTCTCCTTTTGTATGTCGCTACTTTACTATAACAAATATTGATTTCATTTTAAAGTTAAAAAAAAAAGGAATGCCAGAGCATTCCTTCTGATGTATTATCCTTCGATTACTAAACTATCTGTTAAGAAATCTAATGTTTTTCTGTAAACTGCTTCACTTGTTAGTGCTTCATTGTTTACTGCTGCTTTAACTTGTTCTAATCCCATATTGTATTGAGTCGCAAGTTCAGCGTATAGATTTTCTAAGTCTTCTTCAGAAGGTTCGATTTTTTCTTCTTTCGCTACTGCTTCAACAACTAAGTTGTATCCGATTGATTTTTCAGCATCTTTCATTAAGTTTTTCTCGAAATCTTCTTTTGTAACACCAGTAAATCCTAAATAAGTCTCTAAATCTAAGTTATATTGTTTTGCTTGTTGAACAACATTGTCAACTAAACGATTTTTTTCTTCGATTACCATTTCTTCTGGTAATTCGAATGATGCATTTTTAGTAGCTTCATCAACTGCAAAATCTACACGTGCACGTTTATTTTTTTCTACTAAAGCTTTTGCTAAAGTTTTCACTGTGTCTGCTTTTAAGTCTTCTACAGTTTCAATTCCTTCTTTATCAAGTTCTTTAACAAACTCATCAGTTAGTGAAGGTAATTCTCTAACTTTCATTTCATGTAAAGTAACTTTAAATACTGCATCTTTCCCTTTTAGGTTTTCCGCTTGGTACTCTTCTGGGAACGTTACGTTAATGTTTTTAGTTTCTTCTAAAGACATTCCTGCCATTTGATCTTCGAATCCTGGGATGAATTGTCCGCTTCCGATTACTAACTCGTAGTTTTCTGCAGTTCCACCTTCGAATAATTCTCCATCAACTGAACCTTCGAAATCAAAGATAGCTGTATCTCCGCTTTCTAATGTTCCTTCTTCTTTTAATACTAATTCAGCACTTTGTTCTAATAAACGTGAGATTTCAGTATTAACATCTTCTTCAGATACTTCAGTTTCTTGTTTAGGGAATGATAATCCTTTGTATTCCCCTAACGTTACAACAGGTTTAACTGCAACAGTTGCTACATAAGTAAATCCTTTACCTTGTTCAACAGTTGTTACATCTAAATCAATTTTAGGTTGAGCAACTACTTCGATTTCATTTTCAGTAATTGTACCTACGTATGATTCTTGTAAAACATGATTGATTGCTTCTTCATATAAAGATTCAACACCGTAATGTTGTTCGAAAACTGTTCTTGTTACTTTTCCTTTTCTAAATCCTTTTACTTCAACGTCACCTTTGATTTGTTCAAAAGCTGCCGCTAGTCCGTTTTCAAATTGTTCAGCTGATACTTCAACTTCAATTCTAACTTTGCTACCTGATAATTTATCAATTTTAGCCATAATAATTCCTCCTAATAATATAATCAATTTATTATAACATAATAATTTTTTAAAGCAACTAAATTAGGTTATAACTTTCTTAATTCATCTAAGATCTCAACCATTGCCCATGTGTCTTGCTGACAATACTTAGATAGAGCGCTTAATGTCTCTTTTAATTCATCTTCATTTAAGGCCGGATATCCTGCATATGCATAGACCGCTTCCATCCCATTTCCAACAACCATTCCTTTGTAAGTTAGGTTACTGAATATCGGCAAAACTTTCTTAATACTATATGATCCATATAACTCTTCACTATAGTAGTTTACTTGTTTACTACGATCACTACTGTATCCTAGATCCTCATACATAGTACTGTTTGTTTTTACAATATGCATTAAATCAAATAGTCTTGTATTTATTTCAAGTAGTTCCTCGCTATATTCTGGGAAGAATTTAGCCAATTCTTTAATTCTAGTTTTCTCAAAAGCTTGATTGTATACAAGAACACTTCCACCGTCTGGTTTAATGTATTCAATCATTTTCTTGACAAGTTCTAATCGATTATCATTATGATCTTCACATAAAAACTCATAATGATCTAATTCTTTATCGCAAACACCTGGTTCTTTTTCGATATGCAATGAAAACTGAAACAGACTTTGCATATAAGCTCTTTCACCCTTAAATCTAGGTAATGGACAAGGGAAAGACTCAAAATCCAAGTGATAAATCGGATACTTTATTTGTTTGATTCCATCTCTTAATTTATCTAAATCAAAAAATGGTTTCTTCGTTATTGCACAGTCTCTTTGAATTTGATTATTTCTTCTAGTTAGCCACTCATGAGGAATACTCTCCATTGTATAGTATCCTTCTTCAATCAGATCAAAAAGTTCGTGTTTCACTCCTTCTTCATCCTTAAATCCATGGTGTTTATTTATATACATTAATATGCTGTTCTTCTCAGGGAAACGATCAAAACAAATGTCTTTATATATACATTGTCTTTGTTTTTTCAATTGACAATGCTTTCCTAGATGAACTCTAGATTCATCTTCATTCATTATTCGCTCAATAACAACGTCAATATCAACTTCCATTCTAGGCATCATCTCTTTTGTTATTTTCGTTAGATCTATGAAGGATGTTGAATCGTTTGTATAAACAGGTTCTCCTTCGAAATAAGTCCCATCAAACTCATATTCATGATTCAATACACCTAAGTAGTACTTGGCATCTTTAATGTCTTCTTCAACGACGAATCGTTGAAAAGCAAGGTCGGTCACATATACTCCTGGACCGCTAAAACGGTCTTTTAATTGCTCACGTTTTTTTGTATATTTTGGATTATCAAGTAAACTAGGATCTCGTTCTTCACTTAATCTTATGATTCCATCATCTCCTCGATAAAACAATGGTATTCTTGTTTTATTCTCTGTGAATCCCATTGATAAGTACTTGTTAGAGGTGGTCGCTTTAACCTCGATGATGTTAACATTTTTCCCATCTTTATTATAGATATCAACATAACACATTAAGTTAAAGTTATTATGTTCACGTAAAAAGAGCTTTTGTGTACCGTATTTAGTTCCGTACTTTGTTTCTCCACTCCATTCACTCATTACCTTACGAGCAGCTAAAACCTCTACCTCTGAGTAATAAGGCATCATTACTTGTAAATGTTCCAAGTCTGGTTCTAAAAAATCTTCATCACCGTTGAAATCAAAGTTTTCTAAAGAATCGATGATGTCATAAAAACGATCTTTCATTGCATCATCCATATCTTTTCTCTTGTATATTTCATTTAGAGCTGGGAATCTTCTACAACGAATGTACTCCATAAATTTAGATTTTGTGATATTTAAGCTAGACATCAAATTCCTCCTTTACTTTAAATACTATTAATCAATCCTAGAAATTCACGATTATGAATCATCGGACCATGTTCATGAAGTGTAATATTATTCTCAAACTGATCCATTACTTCTTCCAATGTCATCCACATAACTTCTAAACCAATCTCTTTTTCCTCATCCGTAAATGAAGTAGTTTTTGTATCTTCTACAAAATCACATAAAAAGAAATTATGTCGCCATATTGAATCAATAAAATACTCTGTTAGTGTGACAGTTTTTGTGATTACACTTGATAAAATACCTGTTTCTTCTAACAATTCTCTTACTACACACTCTTCTCTTGTTTCGCCTTCTTCAAGACCTCCACCAGGAAACGTATAAATATCATATTTCTTAACATGAACCATTAAATACTTATCGCCTTTTTTAAGTATTCCTCGACATCCCTCTCTAAACGGTTGGTTTTTTATGTCTTCCTTCGTCATACCATCATTAAATAACTCTAATTCCATAATTTCACCTCAATAAAAATGCAGTTTTACACTGCATCATTTATTATTTCATTTATTTTTTCTTGCAATTTGTTAACACTGAAGGGTTTTAGCATATAATTAGTAGCTCCAAGATCAATAACATTCATTACTTGATCTTTATTCTCTATTTTAATCAAAACTAAGATTTTAACATCTTTAAACAATTTATTATTGCGTAAGTTTATTAGTGTTTCTTTCCCACTTACAACTGGCATATTCCAGTCCAAAATTATCATATCTAAATTGTTAATTTCATGGGCTTTCTTAATACACTCACGTCCGTTCTCAGCTTCGAAAAAATTATATCCTAAGTCATTGACACAATCCTGCACGATTCTTCTAATTGTAGTAGAATTATCTACACATAATATGTTTGGCATAAAAAACCTCCTAAAGAAATTAAACACAACTTTATAAATCAAATCTATTTTACCATAAAAGAAGTCATTTTCAAACAAAAGAAAAGCTATAACTTTTATCCATACTTGCCCCTCTAACTACTCTAAACGACCTAAAACATTTCGCTTTTGATACGCTTAAACTGTATCAAACGGTTATGACTGATACAAATTAACTTCAGCAAAACAATTGCGATAACACAATAATATATTCATTTAATAACCATTAATATATATTGACTTCAACTATGAAAACATCCATACTCTTTTTTCGCTATGCAAAAAACTGAAATCCCATAAAAAAAGATAGATATTTAAATAATCTATCTTTTCATTAATATAAAAATATTTATTCGTCAGACTGTTTTATCGAAGTAACTTCAGTAATAATACCTTCTTCTTCAGTTGGTTCCACTTCTTCTTTTTGAGCAGAAATTGAAACAACAACACTCTCTAAATCTTCCAGTACAGTTACACCATCAGGTATAACAATGTCTTTAACTAATAATGTGTCGTTTTCGTCTAATCCTTTTACGTCTAAATCAACATGAGAAATACCAGATCCTACAGCATACTCAACTTCTATTTGTGGCATAACAGCGGAAACAATTAATCCACGTTTTTCAACTTCAGCATGATTTAAGAAAACAACATTAATTTTTGAAGTCATTGTGTCATCTTTTGATACTTTAACTAGATCAAAATGAATCTTTGTATGGGTGTTCCCATAACTAGGTTGAGCTTCTTTGATGTAAACGATGTGTTTCTTTTTTTCTAGTGTTACTTCAAATGTTTTTGAAGTACCTTTTGCGTTGTACATTTTGTGAAACTCTGTTGCGTTTGCTTGAACAGGTACAGATTTAATTCCTTTACCATATAAAACACCAGGAGTTAAATCTTTGCTTCTCATTTTACTGCCTTTAATCGTTCTTGGTTCTAATTTCATCTTGCACCATCCTTGCTTTTTTTAGTTACTACTATTATATCACGAAAACGCTACCTTACAAAATTTACTTCAATTACTTTATGGTATAAAAAAAACGGTACTTAATTATACCGTTTAATTAGTGTTAAACTATGATTTCTTCAAGCAATATGTCAATTGCTTCTCTTACTTGGTTTTTAAATGCTTCTACTTTGTCTTGATCTTGTAATTTTACGCTTTCATGCTCCGTTTGATTGATGATAATAAGAGATGCAAAATAAAACGCTAGAGATCGTTTTATAGCGATTCTATATGATTTCCATCCAATTCTTTGCCTTACTACCTCTAAGTACTTCTTATCAATTACGATTTTCACTAAAGCCATCACTCCAGCCAATACTGTTGAACCTAGCAATGTACCAAACTCAAACAAATGTGTGAACTCAGTTATTGAGAAGATTAATAGAAAAGCAATAAAGTAAGAAGATACCATATTGAAAGTGAATAACCGATTCACTTTCTTCTGACAAAGGATTACTTCATCATATATATGCTCATTTACCTTATGTTCTAAATCACAAAGATTTTGATCACTTCTAAGTTGTTCTAACTTTTTTTCTTGATACTCATAAAATCGATTCAAATCGTTAATTGTTGTTTTGAAGCAATACTTAAGGTTATATTTCTCTGTATTTTCTGCATAATTAAAATATTGTGCATACTTATCTAGGGCTTTCTTTAAGTATTGATCTTCTTCATTGATTACTTCGTTTACTTCTACTTTGTCGAATATATCATCATGGATGTGAGATACTCCTAGTTTTAATTTACATATCAGTTCTTCTTTTTGCATATTATTCACCATTTTCTCGTTCTTTTCCATTATACATTATTATCATAATTTTTCGAGAACAAAAAAAAGAAACTGCTACATAGCAGTCTCTTCAGATTGTAATTTCACCTTTTTCGGATTCATATGATCCGTAATTTGTTTTCTGATAAATCTTACAATATCAGGACTTAAGTTTCTTGTTACACATACAAGACCGCTGTTTTTATGAACGTATAAATATAGATAATCTCCTCTTTCATATGCACTATGGAATTCATTCCATGGTTTTTCTAAGAAACGATCGTCTTTTAACTGATATAACAACTTTTCTTCGTTAACAGTAAACTCTACATTAAATTCATCTTTAATAGACTCATATCTTTTTCCAGCGCTTCTTCTAGAGAAGAACACCATTAATACTAGTACAACTACTAATCCTAAAGCGATTAACATAAAATTGTAGTTTCCTTCATTTCCAGGTAGGAACGGACTAGCTAGTAAGTAACCAATACATAAAATAAATAACACCACATTAAATGGTTTCAATAACCCTTGACGTAAGTGATTTGTAACAAACGCCATATAATCTTCTCTCGTTAGTTCTTGTTTAAATTTATATTCCATAAATATCTCTCCTGTTTTTATTAGTATTTATTCTATTATATTGTAACATAAACATTTAAATTACTTCAAACTTTCATAAGTTTCACACACATTTATATTATTATGTCAAAAAAGAGAACTAAATATTCTTTATAATACTCTCTAAATCAGTAAAGAATGGTATTTCATTTACAATGTTGTTTCTTAAATAAGCTAATAGCGCTTTGATCCCAGGATTATCTGTTTCACCATGATCATCCGCTTTTACAGCTAAATAAAGTATCGTTTCTCGTAGCTTTAGAAAATCATTAAGCATCGAAAACATCTCTTTCTCTATATTATTATATTGATTGTATCCTTTCATAAAAGGAACTAAGATTTCTTTCGATTTTATACATCTATCTGCTTCGCGATTAGTAAAAGAGAAGTAATAATATAAGACAATCGCAATATCACTAATATAATATTTATATGAAGAATCATCAAAATCGAAGAATGTTAGTTTATTATTCTCGATGTACATGTTACCAAAGTGCAAATCGGTATGGATCAATCCGTAGTTTTCTTTTGTGATAGGGATACTTTTTATTTTATTAAAGATTTCAGTTGCTTTTATTAGTATGAAATCATCTTCATCATCCAAGTATTTTCTGAATTGACCAATATAATCTTCTTCATCCCACGTATACCTTTTGTTTTCCGGTACATAATCCTTAGATAACTTATGAAGTTTTCCTATTTCTCGTCCAAGATTAAAAAATAGCCCTTCATTCATATCATCTTTCTTTAGGAATGTACCTGGAGCTCTTGTAAAAACTACTACTGTGAAGTAATCTCCATTATCCAATAAAAATTTTTCAGCTATATTTCCATCTTTTGAATGAACAATTGTAGAAACACTTGCTCCATTTTTACTTAAATAGTCGATAAATTCAATTTCAGCTAAAACCATTTTGTAAGAACGGTGTTTACTGTGTACAAATCGAATAACAAAATCACCAAATCCATAAACAAAATTCTCAAAACCATTTAAATCTACCAAATCATCAATTTGATACTCATACTTTTCTTGAGCAAGTTTTAATACTGCATTATTCATTGCATCTTTAATATGTTTTTCCATTATATCACCCTCTTCATTATACAATAACTTGTAAAACTAATGAATAAACAAAACAGATTAGTTTGTCACTAATCTGTTTTGTTTTTGAAGTACTCAATTGTATCGTTGTATCCTAAATCCATTAATTTTTTTGTATGTTTATGAGAGAAATCAAGTATTGACCCTAAATTCTTCCTACTCTTTATTTCATGGATTACAACATCTTTTAACAATTTATTTTTATGTGGTTGTGGTATTACAGATATATTAATAAATATTATTTCATTACAACCTCTTTCAACAAGCGGATATAATGGAGCATTATCAAAAACACCACCATCATAATATTTTTTATGTTCGTTAATTACAGGAGAGAATACAATTGGGATGGAACATGACGCCTTAACAGCGTCAGTCACCAATTCTTGATCTATTGCCTTCAAATCGATATAAACGGACTTGGATTCATGATTAACATAATGCTTATAACCAGATCTTATTAACTCAAATAAACCTTTATCAGCTTCTCCACTTTCTGATACAGATATAATTACTTCTTTATCATCAAAGTTCTCTGTCTTAATCTCTTTCAGTAGAACGGTCTCAAAGAAATCCATTGACCTCAATCCACCTTCTACAATGTGAAGTCCTTTTCTTTCTAATCTTTCTTTAAGTGTTTTTGTTTGCTTTATTGGATTTTTAGGCATCGTTTCCCAAATGTGACTTGCGTTATCAATTGACGAGGATGCTAAGATGGAAACATTCGCTGCTCCGATAGATGCACCAGAAAACACCTCTACTTTTTCATAGATTCCGAGTTCATCAAGTGCTTTTAACGCTCCAATTTGGTATGGTCCTCTTGCACCACCACCAGACAAACATAATCCTAATTTTTTCATATACGCACTCTCCAATCCTATCTTTTACTGAATTATATCATAATTTTTTCTTCTATATATAAGGATTGTGTGAAGATTACATGAAAACATTTACATCCAATTTTGATTTGACTTCTTAATTACTTTAGAGTTAAAATCAAGTCATCATAAAATTTTAGAGGCAGCGATGCAAAAGAGTAACTTATGGAGTCGGTAGACTATGAAGTAAGCGAAAGGTAACCATCGCCGAATAAATTATATAGACATATATATTTTATGGGATTATAGGAAACACCTATAATACTCCTACGAAAAAGTAGAGGCGCTATATTTACTAATTAAGTAAATTTTTAAGCGTCCGATGACGCTTTTTTTTATTATATTTTTATGTAGAAAAAACAAATCGGAGGAATTTAGAAATGAAAAGAGTTTTAAGTTTAGGAGTTTTATTGGTATTGGCAGTTGTTCTTAGTGGATGTCAAGAACAGGATGCTGGAGAACTAGTTGTGGGACTTGAATGCAATTACGCCCCATTTAATTGGACAACGACAGTTGATTCAGATGATGCTGAGGCAATTAGTGAAGTAAATGCTTACTGTGATGGTTACGATGTAGTTGTAGCAAGAGAGATTGCAAACGAACTGGATTTAGATTTAGTGATTAGAAAAATTGAGTGGGACGGTTTGATTCCTGCATTATTAGCTGATGAAATTGATGTGATTATCGCTGGTATGAGTCCAACTGAAGAGAGAATGCAAACTGTTAGCTTTACAGATGCATACTATCGAAGTGAACAAGTATTGGTTGTAAGTAGTTCAAGCGCTTATGCTACTGCTTCGACACTAAGCGACTTCAGTGGTGCCTCAGTTGTTGCACAATTAGGTACTTTACAAGATGGATTAATTGATCAAATTGATTCTGTTGTTCACTTAACTGCATTAACAGATTATCCAAGTTTGGTTGCTAGTGTATCGAGTGGAGTCGCTGATGCTTTGGTTGCTGAGTTACCAGTAGCACAATCAATTGTTGCCAGCAATTCTGACTTATCGATTGTGACTCTTGGCGATAATGGGTTTACTGTTTTAGATACTGATGTGTCTGTAAGTGTAGCTGTTAGACAAGAAGATACTGAGTTACTAGAAGAAATAAATGAAGTATTAGCTGGGATTAGTGATGAAACCAGAAATCTATGGATGAGCGAAGCTTTAACACGCCAACCATAAATTAATGTTTGTTATAGCCGGAAGTATCCCTAACGACTTTATTGGGGGAATATTATATATATTCGAGAACAATTATTCTCTTTATTTAGAGGGAATTAAATATACATTGCTTATCTCATCACTCGGTACTCTATTAGGTCTGATATTAGCCCTAATTCTTACCATCTTTAGAATTCAAGAAACAGATAAAAGAGATACATTGATCACTAAAATCCTAAAAAGATTAAGTGTCCTCCTTAGTTCTTCATATGTTGAATTTTTCAGAGGTACCCCGATGATGGTTCAAGCAGCCATTTTCTTTTATGGATTAGCTACAATTGGATTTAGAGTCCCAATAATTGTTGCCGGTGTAATAATAGTTACACTAAATACCGCTGCATATTTAACTGAAGTATTAAGAAGTGGAATTAATGCAATTGACAAAGGACAAATTGAAGGCGCAAAATCCATTGGACTCACAAGAACACAAATGTTTCGCTATATTATATTCCCACAAGTGTTAAAAAATATGCTTCCAGCTATTGGTAACGAGCTTGTTGTAAACATAAAAGATACAGCTGTTTTGAGTGTTATTGGAGTAAGTGAACTATTTTATATGGGGAAAAGTGTCGCAGGTACATATTACCGTTACACAGAATCTTTTGTTCTTGTTGCAGTAATCTACTTAATCATCGTTTTAATCACAACTAGATTATTAACGTTAATTGTAAAAACCATTAATGGTGAAAACCGTTTTTCATTTCCACAAAGCCAATCTAATCCAATCGAGGTGAATCATGGATAACAAGATATTAGTTATTGAAGATCTGTATAAATCATTTGATGGTACGGTTGTATTAAGAGATATCGATATCTCATTTGATAAAGGTACTGTCACATCCATTATTGGACCATCTGGAAGTGGAAAAAGTACATTATTGAGATGTATTAACCAACTTGAAACTGTAACATCTGGAGAAATTTACTTTCATGACCGCTTAATAACAGATGCAAAGACAAACTTAAACTCGATTAGAAGTCGAATTGGTATGGTCTTTCAGTCCTTCAATCTTTTTGATAATTTAACTGTAATTGAGAATTGTATCATTGGACAAACCAAAGTACTAAAAATTGATAGAACCGAAGCTGTAAAAACTGCATCATCTTATCTTGAAAAGGTAGGAATGATTGAGTTCAAAGACCGTAAAGTGTCAACTTTAAGCGGTGGACAAAAGCAACGTGTAGCAATAGCTAGAACGTTATCTATGCATCCTGAAGTTATTTTATTTGATGAACCTACAAGTGCATTGGATCCAGAAATGGTTAATGAAGTCCTTCAAGTGATTAAGAGTATCATTTCATCTGAAATTGCATTCATTGTTGTAACTCATGAAATGGAATTTGCAAAAGATGTTTCTGATCGAGTGATTTTCATGGATAAGGGAGCAATCGAGGAAATTGGTGCTCCACAAAAAATATTTACAAATCCTACTAATGAAAGATTAAAACAATTCATCAATAAAGTATATTAAAAAAAGCCAACAAATGTTGGCTTTTTTAGAATCTGTAGCGGTAATTTCTTAAATAATCTTTAATCCTTCTAACACTTTCATCTTTCCCTAATGCTTCCAATAAAACTGCAACAGAAGGACCCTTAATCGTTTTTATTAAAGCCATTTTTAATGGATTAATAATCTCGGTTTCTACCAAATTTTCATTCTTAATGAACTGATTCATTTCCATAACCAAGTATGGACTACTAAAATCACTCAAATCTTCCAAAATGTCTAAAAAGTCTTTTACTAGTTTTCGATATATCGGTTCGGATATGTACTTTTTCATTTCCACACTAAATACACGAGCACTTTGGATGATTAAATCGTCAGCGTGACCGGTAATTACATCTACTAATCTCTTCTCAGTAACATTTGCATAGAAAATCCCATCAGGTACTCGAAAAGCAACTGGATAACTTTCATCAAGTCCGGTAAAACTAGACTCTAGCAATTTTATTTTAGGATATTTCTTTTGTAGTTTTGATATCTCAGTATCATAATTGTTACTATTCACGATTAATGATTTCATAACAACACCTCCAACTATATTATACATTATAAGCCAAAACTGACATAATCTTATTTGATTATGTCAGTTTTGGCTTATTTACTTGCTTTATCGTGTAATCTAACTAGTTTATACTTCTACCATCATCCATTTTGCGCAGACTGTACCGTCAGACGCTGGCATAGTACCTAACACATATTCTGTTTCCAATGTTTCACTTGTGTATCATCCACCAAATGTATATCCTTCTTTCGTAGGATCACTTGCCTGCGTTAAAACTGTATCAGTGCCTTGAACAATAGAAGTTACTTCAATTCCTGTTTCAATTACATCAAACGTTGGTTGCAAATCATCATTTGATGCATCAGTACAACCTACTAACATAAAAATTGTTAAACCAAGTGTAATAAATAGTGTAATTCTTTTGAAGAATTGATTCATTGATTTTCCCTCTTATCAAAAAAAAACGACTCTATTCTTTAGTAGTCGTCGTTGTGTGTGCTATACCCAAATTTACGTATAACACTTATATGGTTAATTATTACCAACTTTATTATATCATCATTCAAAATAGAATAAAAGTGAAAATAAAAAAACGAATAGACAGCGAACTCTATTCGTTTTGAAACTCTATTTATTTTGTTTTGCTGTTGAACACAAATGACTCTCGATCAATTCGTTTCGTATCAACAATAACTCGTCCATACTTTTTCGACTTGTTTTCAATCTTTTTGACTATGAACTTAATTGACGTACGTGCAATTTGTTCTAAATCAACATGTTTCGTCGTTATTGTTGGGGAAGATAATCTTGAGTATAATGTGTCGTCAAACCCTACGATTTTTACATCTTTTGGCACAAATAAGCCTTTTTCTTTTAAAGCATCAAGAAGTATATAAGCAGTATAATCACAGTTACACATAAATACTTCTGGCAGCGCTTGATCATCAACATCAACAAAGATAAAACTTTCATCTTCTGGTCTGTCCTCATATTGTTTAATATATGATTCAAGATTGTTTTCAATCATCGCTTTTTGGTATCCCATATAACGATCCATAATACTCGCAGTTGCCTTTATCGTACCAACAAATGAAATATTTTTATATCCTTCTTTTATAATATCATTTGTAAAGTTATAAAAACTAAAATAGTTATCCGTTAAGACAGAATCAATATGTCTAAATTGAGAATTATAGTAATCGACAAACAGTTTTGGAATTTCAAACTTGTCAATTGTGCTGATATAGTCTTTATGCATTTCGCCTAATAATAAGACACCATCAACAATTCCATCAGTAATCATCTTAGGTATTATTAAGTCATTTTCTTCTTCTTGGGTTAAAATATGAAAACTACTGGTATAACCCTTTTTGGTTAAATCTATTCCCATATGTTTGTATATTTCTAAGTAGAAAAAATCACCTTCACCGAAATATCGTTCACTAATCAAGATCCCAACACTATGCATCTTGTTTGTACGTAGTGCACTAGCAAAAACATTCATTTGATAACCCATCTCGTTGGCTTTCGAAACAATCTTCTCTCGTAACTCTTCACCAACACCTTCTTTACCATTCAAAGCTCTACTAACTGTAACCTTAGAGACTCCTAATGCTAAAGCAATATCTTCCATTTTTATGCTCATCAAATCACCCTTTATGATTTATTTAACTACTAGTTTAGCATATACTATAGAAAAACAAACGAAGATTTCTTCGTTTATTTGGCGTTTTCTAAGAACCACTCATATAATGATTCATTATTCTCTTTAATTTCATCAACTGAAATTGATTTTATAAGACTAGCTCGGTTGATTAATATAACGTGATCCAGAATTTGATCCATATCATGCAATTCATGACTAGAAATAATAACCAAACTATTTTCTAAGTCAATTTCATTTATGATATCTTCAACGATCATTTTTCTAGTAATTACATCAATCCCACTAAATGGTTCATCAAATATATAAACCTTCACATCCCTAGATACACATAATGCAAAACTTAGGGCTTTTCTTTTACCCGTTGAAAGTTTTATTACTTTATCAGTTAGTTCAATCTCAAATTTAGATAGAATACTATAAATCTTCTCTAGGTTGATATCTCGATATGTAAGGTTGAAAAACTCAATATTTCTTTTTACAGTTCCTGGAACAAACGTATTAAAATCAGGCATATACGATATATTATACAATCTTTCATTTCGATCGAAATTCTTTTCAATTGTTCCAGCATCTTTATAGATAAAATTAGTAATCAACTTAATTAACGTGGTTTTTCCGGCCCCATTAGGACCAATAAGTCCATAAACATTACCTTCTTCAAAACGATAAGTAAAATTGTTTACCCCTTTATTTTCTCCATATTCTTTCGTAACATTTTGTAAGTTTATCATTTTTCTTCCTCCGTTATACTTCTTTTAATTAGTGTCAATATTTCCTCATTTGAAAAAAGCAATGCTTTCATACTCGTTAAGTATTCTGTCGTATTATCATGACCATGTGTTAGATGTAACTTCCTTACGATATTTAGATCTGCAGTAATAACGCTCCCCACACCTGGTTTTTTGTTTAATATATTGAAATCACTCAAATATTTCGTTACATTTTGAATTGTTTTCGGTGTTACAGAGTACATCAAACTTAACTCTCTAACTGACGGTAACAATGAGGCAGTTTTGATTTCTTCTCTTAGTATTTTAAGAACTAAATCTTGGGCTATTTGGAGATAGATTGGTTTATTTTTGATGTAGTTCATAATCTCTTATTTTCTCCAAATGATTTAAGTAATACCCGTATACTAATAATATAGAAAGCCCTATTACTATAATTACCAGTGAAATTGGTGATGTATAACTAGCTTTAAATAGAATTACTCCGTACATGTATAGAAACACATAGTACATGATTGAAAAATATGATATAAAGAATAATCCAGTAAAAAGTGTTAATTTTTGAATTGTCAATCCTGAATATTCATTACGTAACTCTTCTTCTAATAGTTCTTTTCGTTCTTCTTTTGAGCACTCTTTGCTTTCCACAAGGATTTTACTCTTAACACCTAGAATACTTGAATGAATCGGACCAAAATATGCTTTTAACAAAAAGACAATGGTGAATAAGCCCATGTATGTTAAAAATATTTGTGTTGTTCCAAAAATGATAGACACTATAATAAATGGTAGTATTCTTAAAAACGTGTATAATACATTAAACTTTATGAAGTCATTCATACGAATACTTAAAAGATCAAGATTAACTCTTAGACGACTAATAAGTGGTTTGTTAAATGCAAAATTTGATTCTTTTGCAAAAAATGGATGTAAATTAAACACACTTGTTCTGAAGATTTCAGCCATAAATGAGAACCATACTATTGTATAGAAAGCATTTTTCTCTGTCCCAGTCATTAGAATAGAAGTAAAAATGATCAATAGAGCTGTATAGACTACCAAATTCAGTAAGGAATACTTTTCCTTATATAATATTAAATTTTTCATGTTATACCTCCATTTTACTTTCGATTCTAATGATATTTCTTACAATTAACAGGTAAAACACAATATCGATAACGATAAAAGGGATTAAAGCGTATACTACCCCTATCGCTGAAGTAATTACTATTAGTATTAAACTTCCATACATTGTCGCCAGGAAAATCACGATATGTAGGAATGTCTTATATTTCCCCATATATGTCGTAAATAGAAAACCAATAAATGCTAAAATCGGTAAGATCAACAGCGCAGTTAATAACCCTACTGCTTCTTTTACTGTAAACTGCATTCCATAAGAATAGTAAAACAATATAAAATAAATATCCCAGCAAAGTATCATAACAATATTCTTTAACGCAAATATCTCTTTTAAGAAATACTTGAATATCTCACTTAATGGAATCATGTAATATCTCGCTTTACGATAATAATCAGTATTCATAACACTAACCGAGGCAATGTTTATGAAGAATAGAAATGGCATTACAAGTAGTAATGAAACTGGTAAAACCTGAAATGTAAATGTTAGTTCAGTCATAAACTTTATAATTATGGTTGAACCAATTCCAAATCCATGTATAATTAAAAACATCTTAAATAATGAATCGCTCAATTTTGAACCATTATAGGTCGTAAGTACGTCTAGTTTGTTTTTCATTTTTACCCTCCGTTATACTTCGGTAACACAGTACATTACCAATATAACACACTGTTCTTTTCTTTGTCAACTAGAACTTAAAAGAATTTCTTTACTAGATACTGTGAATAAGACTATTTAGCCATTCTAGTATTACTTTAAATAATACAATCAATCAAAACGCTTACATACATTCCATTAATTACGTGTACAAACTAATGAAACTTAAGTTTTTAAAAATAAACTACGTTTTTCCTTTACTTTACTATTTTTTATGGTACACTTCTTGAGTGCCGACTGGAGGTAATATATATGTTATATAATAATAAAGATATCGAAAAGTCTTTAATCGAAATGGGATTCAAAGATTTTACGGAAATTCAAGAAAGAACAATTCCTTTATTAAATGAAGGAAGAGATGTAATTGGTC
>PPCM01000862.1_pt1 | contig 18069 bp, 18 predicted proteins | sample 1555541 | NCBI WGS metagenome assembly PPCM01 (sample SAMN05284479, study PRJNA326546) | Marine sediment metagenome, whole genome shotgun sequencing project. | isolation source: marine sediment | place: Germany: Wadden Sea | collected 2012-09-05 | reverse complement strand
GTTGTGGTCACTAGATCACTACTCTCTGCTACATTCTCATAGGCAGCAGCTACTCCACTATTGGCTACAACACCAACGGTGAACTGCTCGCCGGAATCTGCAAAGTGATCGTCTTCTAGTAAGGCACTAAAAGGTACACCAAGATTGACACTGGTGGTACTCGGGCTGTAATCAGCATCACTGGTCAAGCCAAGATTACTAAACTCTACAGTGGCACTACCGGTAGCTCCTACTATCTCAGCTCCTGTTGAATCAACAAGGATCGCCTTATAATAGACAGTACCTTCCTCGGCACCACTGTTAGCGGCAGGATCGGCCAGGGTATTACCATCTACATCACAGGCTACTACCTGAATCGTTACAGTATCTTCGGTGCCTGGGGTCGCCTCATCGGTAATGGTTGTGGTCACTGGAGTTGTATCTACTTCTAACTGATCGTAAGTTAAATTAGACGTAATATCACCACTACCAATAATAAGGCTGACATTAAATGTTTCTGCGCCTTCCCCTAAGTTGTCATCAATCCCTGCAGCGCTAAAAACCTCTCCTATATTAACAGTGCCATTAGTTGCGAAGTAGTCTGAACTCCCTGCTGTTCCGTTAGTAAAAACGACATCTACTGTTCCAGTAGCCCCTAAAACCTCAACACCATCTTCATCAACAAGAACAGCTTTGTAATAAGCAGTTTCTTCTTCAGTAATCAAACTTTGATCTACAGGTCGTCCATCAGCGTCTGTCGCAATGATCTGCATAGAATAAACAACCACAGTTTCGTCACCAACTGGGGGAATATCAAAATCTTGATCATTTTCATCGTCAACGGTGAGTATTTCAAAATCTTGACCAGCTCTCTCACGCTCGGTTCCAAGGAGATAGCTTCCAACCTCTCCTCTTGCTCCGTCAGCCGTATAGTAACCACTACTATAATTGTAAGAACCAGTACCAGCCTCCCCCTCTTCTCCAGCGGCTGTTTCTTCAAGCACTCCATCAATATCCTTACCTTCATCGAGAGCACCAAGAATAGCTTCCTGCATGGCAGCTACGTCATCAATAACAGCTTCGTCTGAGTCAACAGCTCGAACAACAGTTTCATCGAGAAAAATCTTTCCATATTCAGAGAGTGAGATGGCATTACCGTCATCTTGCATAATGACCACAGAGCCACCTATTGAAACTTCAATAAGCTCGTTCTCATAAACAAGATCACCTTGTTTCAGTTCTCTTGTTTGTCCATCTAATGTTTTTGCAGTAACATTTCCGATAATGGATTCAATTTTCCCGATCTTACTCATTTTGTGTCCTCTTTTTGGAAGCTTATTATTAAACCCTGATATGGTATATTAAATCATTGTTTGAAGTGTTATGTCTCTAGACTTTACCTATTAAGCACACACCACCACCTAATTATATTATACAAAGACAGTGTGGAATAACATTGTACTAAAGTACAATTTTCACTCAATAAATTGTCAATCTAATTACTGATAGACAGCGCATAAATTAAACATCAGTTCTAAAAAGGAAGCCGAAAGAAAAATTAAGAGAAAACCAAATAAGAACAAGTGCTCCAGAGCTTATCACCATTAAGTCATTTCATAGAAAACACGACCAAAAGCCTAGAGGTATTGAGATAAAGTGAAATATACTACAACGTGACAACAGAACAGCCAGTTAACAAAATAAATTCTTTAATCACTATCAATGCTTGAGAGTGATTAAAGAATTTATGATTATTGTTAATATTTTAATAACCTAACTTACTGCTAAAAATTTTATTTACCCTTTCAGCTTCAAGCCAAGCTCCAACCTATTGCGTAAACCAGTCTTGCTATAAATTGAAGAGAGATGTGCCTTTACAGTACGCAAACTCACAAAGATAATATCAGCAATTTGCTGGTTAGTCATTCCTTCTGCAACCATCAGCGCAACTTCACGCTCTCGTTCACTCAACTCGTTTAAAAGAGTTTCAGCCTGCTTGCTATCAGTTTTTTCTTCAGGCTCTATCTTTTCAATAAGTGCTGCAACAATCTCAGGTGGCAACCAAATTTGCCCGGCTTTCACACTTTCAATTGCCTGCCATAAGTTTTCTTTTCTCATATGGCGATTGCCATACCCTTTTGCACCTGTTCGCAATACTGCAGCAGCCTCTCGATACACAGGCACGGGAGAAAGAGCTAAAATTGGCGAGAAAAAAGTACCAGCAGGCAGTAAGCAGTCTTTTAAATCAACAATTAAAACATCACAACTTGCAAGTGAAGGTTTATTGATCTTACGATAATCAGTAAAAGCTTCCACTTTGATCTGATCAAATAGGGTTCTTACCTCATCAACAAAGTTATTATCTTTTGTTAAACAGATAATTTTCATTAGCGTTCCCTTAAAGCATTATGTTTGGCCCTGAGTATCGGTTTCATCAAATATTGCATCACAGTCTTTTTACCTGTAATAATATCTACTTGGGCTGTCATACCAATTATAATCTGTTTTTTATTATCTTCTGTACCGATATAATTCTGCTCACTCTTAATACGAACCAGATAATACTCCTCACCTCTGTCCTGGCCTGATTCCTCTGTTATGGTATCAGCACTTATATGAGTTACTACTCCATCTAAACCACCATAAATGGCAAAATCATAGGCTGTAAATTTAAGTACTGCTTTTTGTCCTGGGAATATAAAAGCAATATCTGCTGGTTTAATTTTTGTTTCTACAACAACCGCTTCATCGACAGGTACAATTTCAAGAATGTCCATACCCGGTTTAACAACACCACCAACTGTATTAATGAGAAGTTGTTTTATTGTACCAGTCACCGGTGAACGTACACTCGTTCGGGTTACTCTATCCCCAATTGCCACCTGTGTATATTCAAGGCGATCAATCTCTGCCATTACAGCATTGAGCTCTTCAAGCGCCTCTGAGCGCCTTGTTTCATTCAATTCGCTAATTTTCTGCTCAGCCTCAATGATCTGAACAACCAGTGAGGCGATCTTATTATTTGTGCGATTAATTTCTTGTATTTTCTCTAAATGTCTCTGCTCTAACTGAAGAAATTCGAGCTCTGAAAGAAGATATTTCTTCAGAAGCGGTTTACTGAGCTCAATCTCACGATCTATCATCTTTTTACTGGTTTTAAAGGATTTCAAATCTTCATTGGCATCATCCAACTCAATTTTACGTTGTTGCAACTGCTGCTCCAGAACAGACTTTTGATTTTCATACTGACGAAGTAAAACTTCATACAAACGCTTTTCACTGAGCATAAACTCAAACATCTGGTCATCACCCTCATTGATTGTATGAGGAAACTCTTCGAGAATTCCAGCTTCAGCTTTAAGTCTTACAGCTTTTGCTTGCAACTCCTTAATTTTAATACCACTTTCTGCAAATGAACTACCAATTCCAGTATCATCAATCGTTACTAATATTTCTCCGGGCTTAACAATTTGCCCTTCGTAAACATGTATTTTCTCAATGATGCCGCCCTCAAGGTTTTGTACAACCTGAATTTGTTGAGATGGAATCGTGCGCCCAAGGCCTCTAGTCCGTTCGTCAAGCTCTGCAAAATAACACCAGATAACGGCTACGATAATAACCGTGCAAATAACATAGAGTAGTATATTGGTTTTCTTTGAACTCGTTGCTAGCATAGCCCCACTAAGACTATTCATAAAATCCACATCATACTTGGGACTATAGCTACTACTTTTTTGTGGGGCTTTTTCACTCTCTGGTGAATCAACAATGGAGGGGTTATTTTTCTCAGTCATTAGCCCTTACCTCCAAGTTTTGCCATTACCTCTTCTTTGGGTCCATCCATTACAATCGCACCATCATCCATTACAATCAAACGATCAACAATCGACAATATGGGCGGCTTATGAGTGATAATAAGAGTAGTTTTACCTTGAGTTGCATCTTTAAGATTGGAGATAACCTTTACTTCTGTATTATAATCCATTGCATTTGTTGGCTCATCAACAAGTACAATCTGGCATTCCTCAATAAAAGCTCTGCCAAGGGCAATAGATTGTCGCTGACCACCTGATATATTCTGTCCTCGTTCACCAACTTGCAAATCCATGCCAAGTGGATGCCTATTGGTAAATGTTGTTACCAAACCGAACTCTGCAGCTTTAACGATTTCCTCATCGGTCGCATGTGGTGATTTTAAAGTGATATTATCACGGACAGTGCCAGAGAAAAGAGTAATCTCCTGTGGGACATAACTACAATTATGTCTTATATCAGCTGGATCAAGCTGCTTTATATCCAAGCCATCAATAAAAACAGATCCTTCCGTCGCATCATAAAAACCCATCAATAGATTCGATATTGTTGATTTACCAGAACCAACAGCTCCGATTATGCCTATTCTTTCACCCGGTTCAATTTTAAAAGATATATTTTTTAAGGCTAGTTTTTCCTCTTCCGGGTAAGCAAAACTGACCTCTTTAAATTCTATTGCTCCTTTAAATTCTGGTCGCCTTATAAAACGTTTTCCTTCCGGCCGTTCTTCTTCTTTCTCCATAAGTTCATTAAGAGATTGAAGTGCTGTTTTCATCTGTTGATAGTTGGTGAGTAGATTAACTGCCTGGGTCCAAGGAGCAATAGAGCGAGTGGCGAGTATATTAACAGCAATAAGCCCACCCATGGTCAGTTCACCATTCTTAATCAGATAAACACCTACAACAATGACCGCAACGGAACACAACTGAGTGAAAAAAGCTGATATTGTTGCAAGAGAGCTGAACCTGATCCTTGAACGTAAACTTTTCGAGGCAATATCTCCCGTCGACTCTTCCCAATGCCATTGAATTGTAGAGCTTGCATTAAATGCTTTAATCGTTTCAAGATTGGCCAGAGACTCAACCAAAATACTGTTTTTCCGACCAGTGGCCTCATGTGTGCTCTCTACAATCTTCTGAATAGATGCCTTCATTGGAAAAGTGATGATCAACAAAATAAGAAGCACAGTAAGTGGCAATATGACCAGTACTGGATGGATTGTATAAATAACAATAAAGAAAATGATGGAAAAAGGTAATTCGATAAATGCTGTTATAGCTGTTGAAGCAAAGAAGGATCTAATACCATCAAAGTCTCTAATATTACTAGCAAAAGAACCAACAGAACGAGGCCTTGCAAACATTTTAATGTTCATCGCATGCTCAAAGAGCATGGAGGAGAGTATAATGTCACTCTTTTTAGCAGCCTGTTCGAGAAAAATAGTACGTAAAAACTTTAAAACGAGATCAAATCCATAAATAAGACCAATGCCAATTGCAAGAACCCATAAAGTATCGATAGCATTATGCGGGATAACTCTATCATAAACATTCATAGTAAAAAGCGGCCCTGCAATCACAAATAAATTAATACACAGGGTAGCTATAACAACACGGGTATAAATATTTTTAAATCTATAAAGAGTACCAAAAAACCAATTTTTACCTACCTTCTCACGACTGCTTTGTACAAGTGAATCTTGGCCGAACCCTTCGTACTTTCTTCTTAAGAAAAAAGTATAGCCAAGATAATCCTCTTCAAGTTTTTCGATGGGAACTTCAGTGTAATCATCATCAATACTTGGGATAATGACCACCGCCATGCCTGTTTCCTGGTTAATCTCGGTTAACACACAGGCGTTATCATTTTTAAGCAGGAGAATAACCGGTAAAACAACTTTAGGGATCGACATGATTGGCCGCTGCTGAAGTCTTGAGGTAAAACCAGCCCGGCTTGCTGCTCTTGAGAAATTAGAGTTTGAGTGTTTTATGCTAAATAATCTCTTCTTTTCCTCCGTAGGATCAAAAGGTAATCCCTCAATCAACGCTTCCGCTGATGCAGGTTTTTTATTGATTTTTGTCAGAGCAACCAGACACAACAAAAGTGGATCACGTCTTAACCTATCGTCCATCTATACCTCGCTAAACAGATGAATTCTGCAAGGATTTGCAACAAAGCAAACTATCGTAGCCAATCCCTACACAAAACTTACAAACACTTAAAATTCAAACACATACCACACTATTACATATCAATTCATAGCTTATGCTTAATTGACACATTTGTCTAATCAAAAAAACATACGCTATTGCATGGTCTATATAGCACAAACAGAAAAGGCTGCCCAAAAATGGACAGCCTTTTAGGATAATGAAATTCTGTTTATTCTCCTGATATACTTACTTCAACGCGGCGATTTTGTCTTCTGCCCTCACGAGTACTATTGCTCGCAATTGGATTTTCAGCACCACGACCAATTACAGTAATACTTTCTTTTGGGACACCCTGTTGCAGTAGGTAATTTTGAACCTTGGCTGTTCGCTTCAGTGATAATTGTTTGTTCTCTTCACTGTTATTATCCGATGCCACATACCCTTCAACTAATACCTTGCCACTTGGGTTTGCTAAAAGATATTCTGTCACCTTCTCAAGTCTCTTCATTGCAATCTTAGTAGGAGCATCGCTATCCGGCTGCATCGGTAAAACGATTGTGTCACCTGATGAGATAACTGCAGGTACAGATGCTGGATTGGCTAGTGGAATAGCAGGTACACTTGTCGTAAAGCCATCAGAGTTATACCCACCCTCATTTCCAAATGACTGAGGAACAATATACGCCTCCAATTGAGCGTCATCAGCATGTGGGTAGCCTGCAATATTTACATTGTCTTCACGACAACCATATTGTTCACCACCACTATCACTTGCCGAATTATCACATTGATCAGTAGAATCCAGCTGCTGATCTACATCCCTATTATCAGTTAAATCTTCGTATGCCTTCACCTCAGACTTATCAATATCCTTGAAGATTGAACCATAGTCAGCTTCCGGAAGATTCAGCATAGTACGTAAACCGGTATCATGCTCATCAAGCAACACACCTGTTGACTGCATCAAACGATATAGAGCTGTAAGGTGGGAGAATTCAGACTCAGAATATGAAAGTTTTGCGTCTGTATACTCATTTTCCATGTTGAGCAGATCAAGGAGTGTTCTACGCCCTACAAAGTATTCTTCCTTAAATGCTTCTAATGTCTTGTAACTGAGTTCTACGTGGTCGCCAAGATATTTATTTTTAAACTGTTCAGCTTCCATGATATTCCAAGCAAGACGAACAGACTCATTGAGATTACGACGCTCAATATAGGCTCTTTGGTTTTCCTTTCTGACCTTTGCTCTATCACGTTGTTGCTGACTATCACGCAGTCCGCCATCCCAGATGGTGTAATTGAAAGTAAGGTATGCTCCAAGTTGTTCGGTATCACCTTCATCACCACCAGTGTCCTCACGATACTGGCCTCGCAGCTCAAGATCGAGAGTTGGAAAATCATCTGCTTCTGATTTTTCAAAAGCATAACGACTGGTTTGAATATTATATTCGGCAACTTTTAAGGCAGGATGCACCTGAAATGCCAAATCAACACTTTCAGGAAGCGTGGCTGGCGGCTCATAAGTTGGAACAGGCTCAATAAATTGAGCTGAGCCCAATAAACGACCAAAATTCCTATGAAACATTACCAGCGCCTGATTTAAATCCTGCTGACGAGAAATGAAACTACCTTTGGAAAGAGCCAAACGAGACTCAGAATTGTACAGTTCGGAAACCCGATTAAATCCAGCCTCCGTCTTTTCTCGTACCTGCCTCATAATTTTTTCCTGAGTCAGGGCATTCTCTTCTGCAATTTTGAGGAGATCTCGAGCTTTAACAACGTTAATATATGTTTCTACAGTTTCAAGGTAGACATCGTTTGCAACTTTTAAAACTTCATAGGCAGCTGCTTGTACTCTGGCATCTGTTTCACGAACAAAGGCCGTTGTTTTACCACCGTTAAATAAATTTTGCCGTGCATACAATGTAGCTGTTGTGGAAATGAGATTTTCTTCTTCATCGTTGGTATCAATGCCATCTGTTCTCTCTGGGCCTACAGTAACATCAGTACCAATTACTGGATAATATTCACTCTCAGCAATCCCTACTTCAGCCAGAACACTTTCATAATTTTTTAATGCTTCAAGAATCGCAGGATCAGTTTTGGTAATCTCTTCTAAAACCTGCTGCAACGTCATGACATCATCAGAAGCTAGAGGGTCGTCAGCAACCGATAACACTGGAAAGATAAAAACAACTGCACTACATAACCAACCTATTAATCCATTGACCAATAGTTTTCTTCTCATCTCCTATTCCTTCATTTAAATTAAAAAAGCTACTTCTCTACAACTCATTCGTTTGTGATAAAAATTTCCACAAAAATACCCTTACAATAAAGTAAAAAGCAAGTAAAGAAAAGGTAAATAAACCTCAATGCATTCTTTATAAAAATCTGCAAAAACATAGTTTTAACTAATATTTCACTCTTTGCCTCACTGCCAGACACCTAACAACTAAACTGAGAACAATTCTCACAGCAACATCTTGACCAAATCAAAACACAACTCTATGCCAAACTGGCGGGTCAATATAACAAACAATACCACGCAGTGCCACCAACAAATCAACGCCACCTACAGGATAGGCACACTCCTCTTTCTTCTAGAATAATCAGTATATTACAAAACGAGAAAAATTAGATACATGAAGGAAACAGATTATATAATTACTCTAAAAGCAGATATTTTTCCGTGATTTGTTCGATATATCCTTCTTGTGTCATAGATTGGATCGTTTCATCGATTGCTGGCATTAACATACTTGCTTTTGACTGTTTACTCATAAGTAAATGAAAGTTGAGTGGTCCAAATCGTACTTCTGTAAAATCAATCTGTGAACTTAAGCCCAACTTTTTAATGTTATAATTTGTTGGGATAGCTGCATCTATTATAATATCTGCTCGTTTTGCTGCTAAGAACTTAAGCATGTGTTCATCGTTTTTTGTATAGTATGTTGGTATTCCATAAACTTCTATGTTCTCCTTATGCCAACCATTTCCCAAATTGGTAACAGTTACTAACTTTAAATCGACAATATCCTTAACAGTCTTTATAGCTTTGATTTCATTGATTAAAGGATGATCACTATAACTGTATACATGCATATAAAGCTGAAAAATAGGCTGCTTGCTTTTAATGGCATATTTAAGCCTTGGCTCAGTGGGTACAGTTACAAGAAAATCAGCCAAACCATTTTTTACATTGAACTGTGCCCTTTTCCACGGGAAGGTTTGACATTGTAACTCGATTTTTAATCGATTATTAAACATTTCATCCAATAGCTCTAAAAAGAGGCCTTCATATTCTGAACAACCTTTTTTTTCTGTACTTGCCTTGGTATTGTAAAATATAGGATACCAATCAGCATCAGCGAAACTGTATGTAACTTCTGTTAAAGACTCCGTATGATCACTTGCCTGTGCGAATTGCCAGGAAACAAACAAAGCAAAAATAGACAAAAATATTACCTTAATACGCATATACCACCTAATGTGTTTCAATACAGATAAGCCAACTTAAAATCACCATGTTTGAACATATTAACATAGTAAAATTATGATGTCTAAACCATGACGTGGGTGAAGTCGCACTTAGACCACCAGCCTAACACAAACACAGCTAACAGCAGAGTTCTGTTTCTCTTGAAGTCTAAAAAACTGCAGATAACTACTTGGTGAATTTATATCATTTGAATATACCACTGGTATAGACCAGACATAGTCACTATCTTTTGTTGATCTTTCACCTCAACACTAACAGATATAGTTGCTCGCCCTTTTGACTCCATTTTCCCGAGAAATAACTCTTTTTGATTTTGATCAATAAATGCATGGGCACTAAGGTCTGACTCAGCTGGTCTTTTAAACTTTACATCAGCCTTTCGTAATATCGGTAACACCAAACCTTCTAGCTGTGGGAATGCTTGCTGCAGTGCGAGACCACTAGTTGCTTCTGCTAGAGCAAATTGGCAACTAGCGTGGAATGTACCAATATGATTTTGCTTGTTTTCCTCAAAAGTGAGCTCAAGCACATCACCAGAGTCACTACTCTTTTTAAGTTCCAACAGCTTGTGGAAAGGTATATCTGTAATTTCCATATTCCTTCGCTTTACCAATGATAATATTGGTGATTCAAAAAGATAAACCAAGCGCTTTCAAAGCATGTTCACACTGAGTCACATCTTTAAATTGGATAGCCGACATCCCAACACCCTCAGCACCTTCAACGTTGTATGACATGTCATCTATGAATACCGTTTCTACAGCCTCAAGACTATATGTTGATAGTAATGCATGAAAAATTTCAGGCTGAGGTTTTAACAGTTTAACCTCAGCAGAAACTATTGCACCATCAAACAACTCCCAGAACTCATAGTTTAATTTAAGATATTCGACAATTTCGACAACATTATCGGTGAGAGCAAAGACCTTGTATCCTGCTGATTTAACTCGTTTTATCAAGTCGACTGAACCGTAGAGTAGTAACTGAGTTTGCTTAGCATAGTAGAAGAGTCGTTCACAATCTTCATAAGATAAACCATGTTCCTGTTGATATTGAACCTTGGCTTCAGATACTGTAATTAACCCTTTATTCAGATCTAACCATGTTTTACTTTGAAATAATGATTTGGCAAGCTGCTCTGGTGAATTGGCAGAACCAAAGGTGAGACGAACTATTTCATCTGGCGACCAACGAACAATAACATTGCCCACATCAAAAACGACATTCTTTATATTATTAGATTTCATAAAACCTTTTTCCACGTGATATTGAGCTAAGAAAGGGTAAGTATTTTCCTCGAAACGGTTTAAGAATTTGCAATCTTGTCCCTACATTTTTCATAATAGCCATTGCTCACAGAATGACTCATTAAGCTTCTAACTCTTTATACATAATATAAGAATCAACGAAGCCCAACCTTTTGTGTTTATAACCCCTTGGTATCGTACCAATTACTTTAAAGCCAAGTTTTTTCCAGAGCTTTATTGCAACTGTATTTGTCGATACAACTGAGTTAAACTGCATGGCAGAGAAACCAAGCTGTAGCGCCTGCTGTTGAGAGTGAAGACACATGGCTTTGGCTACACCTTTTCCTCTGGCACGTGGCAATACCATGTAACCACAATTAGATATATGAGAACTCGGTCCTGAAGCATTTTTTCTGAGAAAGTAAGAACCTAATACTTCACCGTCCTCTTTTACCACATATGCAACTTTAGCTGAATGAATCCAGAGTGTTACTGCTTCATCATATGACATATCAGGGTCAAAGGCATAAGTTTCCTCAGCTGCAACTATTTCTTTGAAGGTTGGCCAAAACTCTTCAAAGTCTCTCTCTGTCATTTGTACAATATTCATTTTAACGGTCATTATTCAGTTAAGGGATACGAACCCATGTTTGCTAATTGTGATTGACAGGCCAAGATAAGCTAAATCAAGAATTTTTGTTAACAGCACATCTTTTTGCTGTTGTTCTTGATCTGTTGTTCAAGTCACATTTGTGAAATCTGGAGTTTCTTTTAGCAGATTCACCAACGGCAAAAACAGCGGCTCGGGAAGTTCATCTACTTTACACCATTTCCATTGTCTACATTTATCAGGTTCCATAACTTGAGGATCGGCCTTATCACATGATGCGACAACAAACAAGGTCACATAATGCTTGCTCTCTTTTTCAAAAATATCATTGGTAAACCCTAACTTTGTAACCGAGTGTACAACTAGACCTGTCTCTTCTAGTACTTCGCGCTTTGCGCATTCTGTGATACTCTCACCTACTTCCAAATGCCCACCAGGAGTCGCCCAAGTACCAGAGCCATGAGATCCAAGACGCTCACCTAACAAAATACAATTATCTCTCAGAATAACTATACCAACGCCAACCCGCACTTCTTTATTCACTTTACACTTTCCTTTCCGAAAACGAGCTACCCAGCGTACAGTATTCAGTGTCTATTCATCACAAATTTTCATCCAAAATGATTTGGTGCTCAACTCGCAAACTATCAAGTGCCTGCTGAAATCTCTGGATCAACACATCTGGAACACTTTTATTAAAGGCAAAATAACTCTTAATTTCTTTAACGACAAAAACTGTCTTAAACTTATCTGGATTTATCTTTTTTACTTGTAAGGCATTCTTAAAAGACCGTTCTGTATACGCAATGAGTTCGATACGTCCTTTCAGAAGCTTCTTAATATTCTGTTCTATTCTGGAAACAGATTGCAAGGTACCTTTATTGAAACCTGCAGCGACTAACAACTGTTCAGACACATCTTCTTGGATTGTACCAATCTGATACGACTTGGCATCTTCAAGAGAGTTCAATGCGACAGAACTCTCTGCCAGAGAAATCAGAACGATTTTAGCATTATACAGCGGCCCCACCCATTTGAATTGGTTTTCTCGCTCTTCTGTTCGTGTTGTGGCAAATAGCACATGATTTTCTCTTTCCTGCAAAAGGCTATAACCACGAGCCCATGGATAGACCCTTATTGGTTGTTCTCCAAAGCCCATTTTCGCCCACATTAACTGTAGCAACTCAACACTAATCCCCTTTAACCTTCCATCTTCCGTGTAATTATAAGGCCGATATTCTTCTGTCATATAAGTCAGATCATCAACATCAATATCTTGTCCATTCGCCCCCGTTGCACAAGTTAGACATAGACATACAGTCAAGATTATCAGGTTTTTAGTCATTTGCTCCTCCAGGTGCGATTCATCTGACATTAAATTGAAAGCCAAACCATATTTTGTAAAGACGGTTTATCCTGTACATTACAAAACGTCATGGACTGATAGTTCTCCCTAATAATATACCGTATATCACTTCCGAAAAACCATGGAATTTTGCAGATGTTATTTGCTATGACTAATTTCTTAACTTCTTGTCTTTAAGAGTTATTGCTGAGTAAAATCATTATTGCCTTCATAAACACATGCTGTGTTTTGCAAATTCTCTTTATGTTTAAAGAAGTGACTACTACTCTTTCATTATGCTTGAGTTCTATCGAAACTATAGGTATATACATCTTCGCAAACGAACCTTAGTAACGACTGATACCAAATGGAGATTGTTTTGTCCGAGCGTCACAATACCGAAAAAGCAGATACAGAAAATTGCCCTGAAAATGAAAACAAGGGTCCCAAAGAAAGTAAAATTGGTGGATGGATATTTTTTCTGATTGTTGGAGCGATAATGATTTACTCTGCCTCAGCTGATGAAATGAATATGGCAATGAACAATCTGTTTCAGAAAATTATTGGTGTTTCAGCATTAGCATTTATTGCATACTTGATTATTCGAAAACTTACAAAACGCTAGACCGACCTATACTATTTGATTCTGTGCTTATTGTTGTAATTCCACTATCCATTCTTTGTCCGTTTAACCTCTGCCCTGTGACATCACATGACTGAAAGAAACTTCTCCTCGCTTAGCTTAAATAAAGCAACACTCCATAACCTTGCTGAACTTGGGTTCTCAACGATGACCCCTGTACAGGCTGAAAGTTTACCACACATTATGGAGAACCGTGATGTGATCGTTCAAGCAAAGACCGGCAGTGGCAAAACCGCAGCCTTTGGGCTTGGGCTTCTGCATAAGTTAAAGGTAAAAAAATTCCGTGTACAATCACTTGTTCTGTGCCCAACACGAGAACTTGCGGATCAGGTAGCAAAAGAAATCCGGCGCCTTGCACGTGCAACTCACAACGTAAAAATACTCACCTTATGTGGTGGTGTTGCATTTGGTCCACAATATGGATCTTTGCTCCATGGTGCTCACATTATTGTCGGCACACCTGGACGAATATTAAAACACCTTGATAAAGGGTATCTTTCCTTAAAAGACCTCGACACTCTCATACTCGATGAAGCAGATAGAATGCTTGACATGGGGTTTATTGAGGATATTAGCCGTATTATCGACCATGCTCCTGTTCAAAGACAAACGATGCTTTTTTCTGCAACCTATCCTTCGCAGATAGGCAAACTGAGTGCTTCTATCCAACAAAACCCGACAAAGATAGAAACCATTTCAGCTGAAGTAGCCAACAAAATAGAAGAACATTTCTACCTTGTTGAAGAAGAAAAAAAGATTTCTAGTTTATTGAGAATTATTGCTCATTATGCTCCATCTGATATTCTGATTTTTTGTAACACCAAAGCTCAATGCCAGGAAGTAGCTGAGGAGTTAACTACTTCGGGGATCGATGCCCTTGCGATTCATGGCGACCTAGAGCAGTACCAGCGTACCGATGTCTTAATTCGTTTTGTTAACAAGAGTTGTACAGTGCTGGTCGCAACAGATGTTGCTGCCAGAGGCATTGACATCAAAGAGTTAGATATGGTCGTTAATTATGAGTTTCCTCAAGATAAGGCGACCTACACCCACCGAATAGGTCGAACAGGTAGAGCTGGCCAAGAAGGTATCGCCGCCACCATCTTTTTCAAACACCACCTACGGCTTATGGAGCACTATCAAAATGATCAACGCCAGTTAGGTGATGTGGCACAATTACAGGAAATCACCGACTTTAGCATGCCAGCTCCAAATGCAACCCTTGTCATCGAAGGTGGAAAAAAAGACAAACTGCGTCCGGGCGATATTCTTGGAGCCTTAACAGGGGATGCTGGTATTGCTGGAAAACATATCGGGAAAATTGATATTTTTGACCGACAAAGTTACGTTGCTATTGAAAGCAGTATAGCTAATAAAGCCTATGGCTATTTACGACGAGGCAAAGTTAAAGGTCGTACCTTTCCAGTATGGATACTTGGTGAAAAGAAAGCAGTAGGCATGCGCGCTGGTAGACACAGAAGTCGAGCAAGCCAGAAAAAATAAATTACAACGACTATTTTAGCTAAAGAAGACATATAAAATAACGTTTTATTGCAAGTTACGAGGTAATCATGGCTGGGGAAAAAAGAGCTGATATAAAAGCAGGTTTGAAGGTTAAGATCGTACTCAAACAAGATCAGAGAAGCGGTAATTTAACAGAAGGTGTTGTTAAAGATATCCTCACCAATTCACCAAACCACCCCCATGGCATAAAAGTACGCCTAGAAAGTGGTGCTGTAGGTCGGGTAAAGGTCATTTGTAGCTAACAAACTCTACAGTTTAGACAAAGCGTCATGAATATAGCAATTTACGAAGACCATAACTGGCTTGTTGTCAACAAACCAACCAACTTTTCCACCCACGCCTCGCATCAAGGAGATATTGGAGTAGTTGAATGGCTTGAACTGCACCTGAGTCAACGTTTACACATTTGCTCCAGACTAGACAAAGGCACAAGTGGTGTTCTACTTTTTGCGAAAACTGCACTGGCAAATAAAATTGCACAACAGGTCCATGAGGACAATAAGGCGCAGAAGAGCTATCGTTTCATCAGCAACAAAAGATATAGCAAAGTAAAAAACAGAAAACATTGGCGAGAAGAAACACCTCTTGATGGTAAAGAGTGCCTTACCCATTTTCGACTTATTGATCAGGGTGCTGGTTATTTTTGTTATGAAGCAGTTATTCACAGAGGGCGCACTCATCAGATTAGACGACATGCGGCAAAATCTGGTGTGCCGATACTTGGCGACTCAGAATATGGGGGAGCGCCTTTTGAACGGCTGTGTCTACATTGTTGTGAGCTTGACTGGCCAGAGATTGATGGAAGAGTTGAGGTTCCCATGCCTGAATCATTCTCTTTTCTCTTGCAAGGTGAATCAAGTCTTCTCACTGAAGGAGCTATATCTCAAGAAAGACGTAATAACTGGCTTACCAGCATAGGTAATAGTTTTAGGTTGATTCATCGAGGTGAACTCGCCTTGCCAGTGAGCGTAGACATCTATGATTCATACCTATCCATTACAGGCTATGATGAGAATGTATTATCAGAAAAACTGTACACAAACCTACAACCACTCATCGACTATTTATCGACCAAACACCAAATAGCAGGTGGCATTGTACGTTGCCATGTCAGAAACCCCCATCAAAAGAAACTAGTTCATGATGTATATCGCTGGGGCACAGAACTACCACCCCAAATAATAGCCACAGAACATGATCTGTCTTACGCAGTTAATCTCAATGATTCACAACATGTTGGTCTTTTTCTTGATCAACGCGATTCCAGAAGAAGAATAGGTCAAAATGCAAAAGGAAAAAGGGTAGCAAACCTTTTCTCGTTTACATGCTCTTTCTCGGCTACAGCGATTGAAGGTGGTGCTGAGGTAGTTTTTTCTATTGATCTTGCGGGCTCAACTCTTAAGCGTGGCAAGGATAATTTTGCATTAAACGGTCTTGATCAAATAGGCAGAGGCAAATTTATTAAAGAAGATGTCCTTAAATGGCTTGCCAGACAGACCCGCAAACAGGCAGAAGAAAAAGATAATTTCGCACTGTGGGATCTCATCATCTGCGATCCACCTGTTTTTGCCTCAGCCGGCAAGGGGCGTGGATTTCATGTAGAAAAACAGTGGGAGACTCTTGCCCAGCAAATCAGAAAGATCTTGGCGGATGATGGTGTGGCTCTTTTTGCAAACAACCATCGAAGTGGTAATGCTAAGTATTATAAAGATGAGTTAAAAAAACACTTCACATCTGTTGTTCAATTGCCACCGCCAATTGATTTCCCCTCCATGGCAGGTCAGCCAGATCATGTACGTATTTACTGGTGCCAAGTCTAGTAGTATTTGAAGTAGAACCTGCTAAAATAGGGAAGATTCACATCGCTCTTGAACCGCTTGTTACATTTTTTTTGTTTCTTTTATTTCGTTCACCACCTGATAAACATCACCTAAGCATCAAATGCCTTTGGGATTTTTAGTAACACAATCACACCCTTTGTTTTTCTTTTCTGTTTTTATTTTTTCTAATATTTTTGAATAATTATTGTTTGCAAAGTAGTCATCAATAATATCTTTTTTGGTATAGTTGAAACAGAAGCAAACAAGCTCATTATTTGCGAAAATCTTTTGATTAAGAGATTGTAGTGGCATTACTTAATACCCCTTATTTTTCGTGATTTCTGTACTTTGCTGTTTTAATTAATGTCTTAAATTCTTTAAAAGCTTCATCATTGGGCTTGATGTTTTTCTTAAGATCTTCCACTAAAGTATCAGATTTCAGTGCATCATGATATTGTTTTAATCTCAATGCCTCATGAACTTCGACAGGTTTTTCTGTTTTACCTGAGGAGACGTTAGTTCGATTATCGCTTTCCTTTTTAAAAGTCATTGAATATCTCCTTTGTTCACTAATGATTAGATAAAGAGGGTGACAAGCGATTTTCCCCGAAATTGATTTGGTATTTTTGAGTTTGGCAAACAGCATAGCCTCTTGCCGTCCCTCTTGACGCCTAAAGGTAGCGCCGTGTTATAATTTTTCTGAACCATCTTGTAAATAGCGCTCCATTGCTGTACAATATGTACACATAGTACAAAAGGAGGTTTGCTATGAATAAAACTATTACAACTGCAGATGCTAGAAAAAACTTTGCTGACATAGTTAATACTGTTGCTTATGGCAATGAGCCTGTGGTGCTGACTAGACGAGGCCAAGAGATTGCTGCACTGATTTCTATCGAGGAACTTAAATTGCTTCAAAAAATAGAAGATCACATTGATATTGAAGATGCTCTTAAATCTCTTGATGAGACAGGAGAAAATGTTTCCGCAGATGAATTTTGGGGTAAGTTGGGCCTTTAATATATGCAATATTCTGTAGAATTTCGCCCCAGCGTTTGGAAAAATGTAAAAAATTTCCCAAAAAAAGATTTGGTTAAAATAAAAAGCAAAATTGAAGAAATAAGCTCTAATCTGCCTGATCCATCCACGACCAAAATGAATGGCAAGAATGATTTTCATAAAGTCCGGTGCGGGAATTATAGAATTGTTTATGAAATTCATGAAGATCGTTTGATTATTCTCGTTGTTAAGATTGGTCACAGAAAAGATGTATATCGTAACCTACAATAATATTTCCTCCTGTTCCGAACCTCATTTTAACTCTATAATTATAACGAGTCTGTAGAAAAAGCCTGATCTGACATCTCGGCAGAGACCTTATCAGACATTTTCAAAATTTATTAATTGTTTTGTTATTATGTAGTTACACAATC
>PPCM01000861.1_pt1 | contig 18113 bp, 18 predicted proteins | sample 1555541 | NCBI WGS metagenome assembly PPCM01 (sample SAMN05284479, study PRJNA326546) | Marine sediment metagenome, whole genome shotgun sequencing project. | isolation source: marine sediment | place: Germany: Wadden Sea | collected 2012-09-05 | reverse complement strand
GACCAAGGACGAGAAGAACAAGTTCTACAACCGCGTATAAGTCGAATAAACTCGCTGCCCGGGATCGATTGATGGGGTTAAACACTAGGCCCTGGCTGACAGTCGGGCAGTACTGGTCAAACTGCAAAGAGCGGATAAATCGGCACATTATAAAACTGTAAATCGAAGCAGGAGGATCGAAATGGACGATTTAACGATCGGCCTGACCGAGGCTCGGTACAATCGGGAGCTGATTGATCGCATTGAGTTGTCCCTCACCGACACACTTGATGAGGAGGCGTCAGATCAGAAATCTCGTGTCATTCAGGACCATTTGATGCACCACGCTCTTCAGAACATGGAAGCGGCAATGACTGTGATGGATACCAAGTTCAACAGCGACTATATTGCCCAAGCCAAGGACGCTCTGGCTCTCACGGGAACCATAGACGAGAAACTCGCTGCATTCAACGCAAATGTCGCCTTGCTGTCCAAAGCCTTTCCGGACACGACCGTCTCGGAGCTTGAATACGTCGAGGCCCGCCCTCTTACCGAGGAGGCCGTAGCCCGGGCCTTTACCGGCTCGGAGGCCTTCGGACGCTTCATCGACCTCACGAGCCAACATGCGACTTACCTCGCGCTGCCGCTTCCAGGGACAGGGGAAGCCATAACTTACGTGGACTACCTGGGGTCGTTCCACCAGATCAACCCGTTCGCCAAGAAGGGAAGGTACACCGATCCCGAGCAGGCCTCCTTCATGTCCTACACGGCAGACCTGAAGACCAAGCTCGAGGAGTTCGCCGCCGCCGCTGACCCTAGGGGGATGATATTCAACATATCTCCCGATGCCATGGAGGTTGAAGCCACACAGGGGGTGGCCGCTGTCGAGAAGGCACGGGGCGAACAGGGGCCAATGTACTGCGCGTTTTGTGGCCAGACGCTCCATGCTGCCGCCGTAGAGAGCCACTACAAGGGCAAAGCTCACAATAAGCGATGCAATTGGTGGAAGAAGACCCATGGTGACACGGCACCGTCACTTGTGAGCGATGCCGAGCGGGATAGGATCGCAGCAGTCCACAGAATATCATATCTGAGATCCGCTCTATCTTCCATCATCGACGGCACGATTGAAGACCAACACCGGCGCGCGGGGCTCACTGCGGCCGAGTTGGCAGCGGATGTCCCGACGTCTCTAGCGTCTGGGACGGGGACGGGCGAGGCGCGGCGTCGACGGAGGTTGATATCGGGCGGGACGATGCGACTCGGGCCTCAAGGTCAACCGATGCTGGAGTGGCAGTGGCAATTGGCCGGGCTTCATTTGGAGCGACCATGTGAAATATGCGGGGGGCATGTTTATCGTGGGGACGCGGCGTTCAGCGCTCACTTCTCCGAGGCACGGCACGTTGCCGGGCTACAGGCGCTCGGAATGGAGTATTCTGCGGCGCTGCACGGTGTGACTGACCCAACGAAGGCCCGAGCGCTATGGGATGTCCGCCAGTCGAGGCTCGGGGCTCGATTCGATCCCAAAAGACACGGAGAGGTCGAGACGGCTGACGGGACGACGACACGGGAGGAGCGGGAGGCGCGACGCATGGCGGACCGGGCACTGGCTGGGAGGTGACCGGGTTCGGGTCGAGTCAATAAAAGCAGCTCTTTACGGTACGGGGGCGGCAGGCGAAAGTTAACTATAGGGGTAGCGGGCGTCACAAGACATCAGTGGGCATGTCTGGCCCCGGTTGGGGGAATGCAGTTTAGGTACATGTCCATTTGACTTTGCGCCAGAAGGTTGCTGAACGGATATCTGGAGATGAGCAGCGTTTCTTCGCCTAAACTCGGCGTGGATACTGTGCAAACAGACACTGTTACACCGTCCACACATCACGGTTCGATCAGCAAGCAAACGGACCTTGTTCGGTTGAAGCTGGCAGCGGTTGGCAGGCCAGCCTGGTCTGCTGCCGATATCGACTCTCTAGAGCCCTACATGGTCCGTAACACGCTTTTTCGGATGCTGCTGGATCCCGATTTTACGTTCTCTCCAATTGTTGAGCCCGCTCCAGAGCCGGTTTCGACGGTGCCCGAGGAGCTCGATCTGCTGGTGAGCGAGAGTATCACATCGTCCCTCTTCATCACCCCCGTCGCCAGCCCGAGACCCCTTAGGGTGCCCCGTCGACTGGCCGACAAGCCAAAGAACGAGAAGAAATCAAAGGCAAAGGCAAAGGCGGAGAAGCAGTCTCGGGCCAAGCCTTCCCGGGCCAGCCCAGTGAGGAAGGCGTTGCCGGTCACCACCCCAGCCAAGCGTGTGGTGATATGCGACCCTTCCCCGCCCGCCCCCGTCTCGTACGTCCTGCCCGGGCCCATCGACGCCACCCCCCTGCGGGATCGGCCCGTGTCCATTCACGGCGGGACTGTGCACTCAGTGCTGGCTGGTCGGGTCCACACGGCCTACGCGACGGTGCTCGAGGCGGTGGACGACATGGACGAGGACGACTCTGCCGCCCTTGCCGAGCTTGCTGACGCCGTGGAGGAGGCCTTCGGGGTCGACTTCCGCCACCTTTCCCTCGAGAACAGGCTCCGGCAGACGCTGCTCGACCTTGGTGCCCCCACGATGGCCGCTGATCCCGTCTCACCCATCGACGTCTCCGGAGCGGGATGTCGACCGGGGGACGTCATGTCGTCCTTCCGCCGCGTGTGCTCCTCGACGGGCAGGTCGGAGCGGAGGAGGGGCGGGTCGGTCGACGATGGCCGACTTGGGATCCTTATGGTGCACGCCGCGCTTGAGGACGCCGTGCGGGGCATGGCAGAGCTCGATGGTGCCGTGGAGGCCGAGCGCGGGCTGGAGGAGAGGGCGATGAGCTTTATTAGTCAGTTTGATTAAGATGAGAGAGTAAGAGAATTGTTGCCGGTGAAGCCCCAAATATAAAATCGTTTTGTGAGAGAAGAAGCTCAATTCAGACGTTAACCACCCGAATCATCGGACGGCAAATGTGTGAATTGCCCACCCCCGTTAGAAAATGTAGTTTCAAAGCTCCACGCAAAACAAAACTCAGAATGGGAAAGTGCGAGATCCAATTCAAGGCTGACCTGGAGAATGTGTCTTCTCTGAGCGTTCCAGCTGATCAGGACTGGACGGTTTTCGTCAAATGCAGTCTCTGCGGCGAGGTGCACGATAAGCCCGTGACTATGAACGAGAGCGAGCTCCTCCCCCTCCCCCCGAAGGGCCGGACGGAAGCCAACTTCGTGATGAAGTGCAAGCTGTGTGGGCGGACGTCCTCGATGAGCATCAAGTCTGTCAAACCTTACTCTGCCAGCGGCGAGTACCAGACTGTGATGACGATCGACGGCCGCGGGTTTGAGGTCGCGCGGTGGATCCCCGACCGGTTTGTCGGTGCGGGCGTCAACGACAGCGGCGCGGAATACGAGGTGGAGATTGAGGACCTCGAGGACGGATGGTGCGACTTCGACGACAGGTTCGACCTGCCGCTGTCCGTGCTGGACATCGAAACGCGCGTTATCTGAGATGGCTATTATGGCCCGATAAATGTGATGCCGGCGATTATCGTGGGGTGCCGCGGATTCGATTTCCGGATGAATCATCAGACTGACTGTATAAAATTTGGGCGCCGCCCGGCCTGAATATGGGCCCAGGCGCACGTGTTTCGCACAAATACAGCCATATTGCCACTGATATATTTTTGAGCTTTTGCTCTGCTTCAACCACCAAACACTAGTTTGCTTCAACCTTATGAGATTCCAACAAACACCAGAGCTAAGTTCAATAGCATCAGAGATTTCCGAGCTACAAGATGTCGATTCACAGATCTACTGCACCTGTGAGGTTTACTCTTGCAAAGTAGCTGCCTCGGAGAAGAAACTCTCAAAATCTTTAGAAGAGGGCCTTCTGGCCCAATCAGGGAGTTATGCGGACGACATCTTCGGCCCGTTGACTGAATCCACGGGCCGGAAAGTCTTCATCAACCTCATCCACACACTAGTCAGTCCTCACCACCCCCAGTTACCCAGAATATGACGTTCCCGGACTTCGGTATGCCGTGCACCCGCTCCACACTCACCCAGACTTCACGTTCCTCACGCCCGACTCGTTTATTCGCGAGCTCGACCTGTCCATGGTCATGGCCTACATCCTGAACCAGGTCGAGAGCATACCAAACGGCGCAGTGTTACTGCGCCAACTCATAGAAACGCTGTCCATGTCGATTCAGATCACCGAATGGTCCGTTTTCCTTACCTTACCTACCTTACCCAGCGAAGTGTACAGTTTGCCCGCCACCGACCTCTTTGGAGATGAGCCGCTGTGGGGGTTCATCTTCCTCTTCTTCAACCCCAGGAGTCGTCAGATCGCCGTCCTCTCGTGTCGCGCTGTCCCGAGTCGCGGGGCCCAGGGCGATGACAACTTGATGTTCGAGATGGACTGGTAGATAAATAGGATCCACGTAATATTGGGCGGGATGCTGCCCCACTACATTGTGTGTTATTGGACGACACAACAGCTACCCGATGCATCAGAATAACCCTTTAATAATCCAGCCAAATGCCGGGGACACTGTCGGATGTCAGCACTGCGTTTATCCCTGTAACCCCCTGTGACACGTTACACGTTCTTCTTCTCGGACGTTTCCCAGATCTTCCGGGCCCTCAGGGGCAGCACCGTGGTGATGGCCGCCTCCGCAGCGTTACCCGCCGCAAACAACGGCAGCCTGGGGATGTTCTCCCGACCAGAGATGGGGAAATAGTTGTACTCTCTGGGAGCGGCGACTGCCATAATGCAGAACAGCGGATGCAGCACGCCGAATATGAAGTCGCCGAGATCGGTGGGAAGAGCGAAGACCAGCAGCGATGGGACAAGTCCAAAGCCCAGGTAGTACGCCCAGTTGGACTCGAGCGCGCGCGTCTTGTAAGCCAGGGTCGAGCTGTTGCTGGTGAGCTTCCACTCCTCCGAGAAGAAGAAGAACGACATCCGCCACGCGATAATGCCCACATACAGCACCGGGCCGATCAGAGGCGTCCACCCGACCGCAATGGCCGCCACCACAAGCGTGAAGGTGACCACAAACCGGATGCTGGCCTCGGTAATGCTGTATATAATGCCGTCGACGACGGGCATGGCCGGGGGCAGCACAGTATCGCTGCGGATCGATTTCCGGAACGAGTAGGCCACACGCGACGAGATCTGGTACACCGGGAGCAGGGATACAGACTTGAGAGTGGCAACGATGCCAAACGCGATGAGACGGCGGATTGAATGGGCGGCACGAAGTGAGAGCGTGCGCTCATCCTCCAGGATGTCTTCCGGGATGGCAGAAAAGTCAGCCAGCCAGGGGATGACCTTCACATGGAGAACAGCGAAAATGATGCTGTACATGACGAAGTTCAAGGCCAAAAGGAACGAGATTCTATTCAAAGTAGCGGGATTCGTCTTCAATTTGGCCAGAAGGTGCTTCACATTCAAGAAATCGAGGAATCCGACAGCCGTGACCTGTGAGATTGTCTTAAAGAAGGCTCCACTTCCCATATTGTCTTGTTCGGGATGAGTAAAACCCGACTCAAAAAAATAGCGCATAACCCAGTTACGCGTTGACCAAATAATGCTCTCATCATTCACCACCTATACTTTGTCATTAACTGCGATTCCTATTTATAATCATACCAAAATATTATATTTTATGCTTTATTACACGCCTACGCGAAGACCTCCACAAACGGAATCACCCAGACCTCAACGGTGCGGGTGAAGGCGTTGACACACACGTAACACCTGTTCATGCGGACCCTGTGCGTCTCGTTGAGCCGGGCGTCATGCCATAACGTCCCATCCGTCCTGTCGACCGAGTACACGAGCACCTGAGACTCGATCTGCTTTGTCTGTGAGTTGCGGAACACGGCGACGAAGTGCTTGTAGAGCTTGCGGATGGTGTCCTCGTAGGGGGTCCATTCATCCTCAAACTGACACATACCGCCGCCGACAACGAGAGTCTCCATGAGGTGGTAGAGGAACTAGGTAAGAGTGGGGTGGGGTGGGACGGACCTCCTTGCGGTCTGCCGGTGTGAACAGGTCGTAGTGGCCGTCGTAGTCATCCTCGTTGAGAAGAGACGTCTGTAGCTGATTGTGGATAGGAATGCCATCAAATACATCGGGCATACACTTGCTGATGGTGCCATCTGGACGCACAATGGGGCCTGTCATCTTGTCGAAGAAGTCCATGGAGAAGTGAGTGAGCGAGAGTTTCGTAGCTTGGGCATCGGTGATTGGGACATTTGGGCCCTTCGTTGGCACCTTTGAGGTGAATGCACGGAACGGTTCTGAGCTCAGTAGCTCGTTAATGAACCTCTTTGAGTCCTGGCCATCGAATGCCTGGTCAAAGGAGAATTTGTGGAGGGAGCTGTGGGGGAGGATGCCCCATTTCGTAAGGAGCGCCCGGATATCCTTATCAGCAAATGGTTCGGCCTCAAAATCATCCACGGAAGTGAACGTGAACATTACAATTGGATTTTTTCCAAACTCGTTTATAAATCCGAAACTGAAGACAACCGATCACTAAACTAGCTAACCCCCCATCACGTGGATCCCTTCTCCGGTAGCGGCGGGGGCGGGACCATCTCCGGAATCTCTGGGATAGGACCCACCGTCGGGATCACCGGGTCCGCCAACGCTCCCTCCAACAACCCAGCCTCCTGGGCAAGACGAACCCCGCGCGAGAGGCGGCGCACGGTGCGACTGGTCGGGCGGTGACACCAGTCATCCTCACCAACCTTCTGCAGCTGCTCGGCAAGGATCTGCTTGGACTGCTTCGTCTCAACCTCAAGCCGAATGAGCTCAGCGGCGGCCGCCGAGATCCGCCCGCGCCGGGGCCGGGTGTACGTAACGTTGGTGTGATCGTGGTGCACGGACACACTCATCTGATAGACTGGGGAGGACGGAATCCCGATCGTGGAGCGCGCTGTGAAGGGACAACCCTTCAAATTGCACCGATACCACGACGTGAGACGCCCATCCGGTAGCAATTTGTCCCCACGGGCTTTAAGGAGCTTGCATGACACCGAGCTATTGCAAAACGGGAGTTCTAGCTCGTCTCGGATGTATCTGAAGAAATCTAGCCGTGATGTGAATGTTCTATCCTCCATCTGAGGTGGTTTTGGATGCACAGTAGTGGCCTGTGCATCCATACGTTGTGTATCTGAGAATGATGATTATGTCATAATGTCAAAATAATTGGGTACATCATGTTCCTTTAGCTAGGTGCTATCCGCTTGAGTGAGATATACACCGCTTTCAAATTTAATAAATACATTCTGCGTGCAACCATTAGCTAGTAGGTTTAAAAGCACGCTGTAATACTTGGTTATCTTAGTGTAAACCACTCCATGGCATGTTTATGATATTATTTCTCAGTTCACTGAATCATCATTCTTGAAAGCGCCATGTCTGACTCCCTCGAGGACGATCCCGTCGTGGAAGAGATCCCTGTGTACCTTAGCACAGCGCTGAAAGACCTTCATCTGTTCCAATTTCCTCTCCGACCCCGGCAGCGTCCGTACCCGCTTGAGCAGGACAGTATGTGCGCCTCTACTTTCTTACTCAGCAATCGAGTCCATCAAATACAGCCACACACCGAAAGAGATTGAGATCAAGTACAAAATTGACACTACGTCGAAGAACTACGACACGCAGGCGCCCAATCAGCTTGAGCAGCCCGTCCTCCGCGGTTCGTACGTGACGAGCAAGACGGCGTACTCCGTTGGTGTTCTGACGCACCAGCGCGGTCAATCACAGCTGCATGTGGCACCTATCAACGGTGTGTACCAGATCCGGCCCGACTTCCAGCACCTGGACGGCGAGGCCACCGAGATGGACAAGGCCGACCTCGCCCAGCGCCAAATACAGGGTACCGCCATGCGGAAGCGGCGCGGGCCCAAGGGAGCGTCTGATGAGCCATCGGGCGAGGCGAGGCAGTGGGTGGACATGCAGTTCTTCCCCGAGACGAGCCAGGCGAGCGTCGCCAAGCTGTTGAGGATCCGTGCCAACCAGACGGCGCCTATCGCCGAGTCGCCCGACGTCAGAACCTTGTCGACGGACCAACTGTGCCGCGTCCTGGCCCAGAAGAGGCTGATCTCACAGGGCGCGACCCCCGCGGAGGGCGCCGGCATCACGCTCGAGACGGTCACCACCAAGATCGTCGGGTCGATCAGCGAGCCGCTGTGCTGGCCGGCGACTGTCCAGTCCATCAAGAACCAGCAGGATAACATGAAGCCACCCCTCAGCCGGGACGCCGCCAGAGCCGACTACGAGGTGCGGAGCGCCCTGTGGAAACAGACCTGGACGGTCCGCGGGATGCTCGTCGCCAAGTCGTCCGTCCTCGCGGCACCCGACGGGCAGATCGTCTCGGACACCCGGAATCCCAAGCTCGAGCTCCGGGACCTGCTGCTGGTGCTGTTCAAGAGACACCAGTACGTCAAGCACAACGAGTTCAACCAGGTCACCGGTAACCAGGTTTCCCACCCACTGTTTATAGAGGCCATGTCCGGGATCGGGTTCAACGACCGCACCGGGGGCCAGGGCTGGCGACTGGCGGGGACACCGGTCCCGGAGAGCGCCAACTACCAGCTCGTGACGGATGTGGTCCAGTACTCCGAGTGGCGGGCGCTCGAGGCCGAGGTCAAGGCGCGCATCATCGAGCAGCATGGCAAGGAGGCGTGGGAGGCGCTGACGGCCACACCCACACCCGCGCTGGCTGACACAGTGGGTCTTGCGGTGGCTGACGATGAACGTGGGTTCGTGTCTGCCGGTGTTATCGGCGAGGCCATCCCTGTTGCCCGGAGCAGGAAGAAGCGCGACGAGGACACGCGGGCCCTGGCGCTGGCCGTTGAGGCCATGTGCTACACGTACACGCGGGCTCGGGGCGGGACGGTTCATTGGCGTCGGAGGGAATGGAACGACGACGAGCGCTTGAGGTCGCTGATAGCCGCGAGGCTGCTGCAGAACGCAGACAAGCCCGACGAGCAGGGCACGTCGATGCACGATCTGCGGGACTACGTGGCGCTTCACACAGGAGCCAAGCCGAGCGACACGGTCCTGAAGAACGTTGCCGGCCAGTTCGCCATCATCCGGTCCGACACCTTCTGGATCATGGTGGATGGGAAGGATGCCGTGCTCGATGGAGACAATGAGGAGGAGGCCGAGGCCGAGCCCGAGGTGGATGACGTCGACATGTGAGGTAAAGGTAAAGGGCGGATTAAACGTGGGATGCGACAAGGCTCTGTCAGTCGACCCTGCCACAGCAGGGTGGCGACATGCGCCATTTATTACACATTCGCGATTGGTTCCGGAAGAACCATAATCTGCCAAACATCTGCATTAGACCCCAAAACATTCGAAGAGTTCAGCATAAAAACAACACCAGACACCGCAACATTCAGGCGCCCAGCAACATCGTCATTGACCGGGGTCCACTCGCGAAGATAATGTCGTCTGCGAATAAGGTCGGCCTCGGGGACGGGGTCGAAGTATTCCTCGAAATACCTGCCCCGCCCGACCCACGACCCGTCCGTCAACTGGACGAATACGTTCAACTGACCAACGTTCACTTTCACGACAGGCCCGGGCAGGCTGAGCGGGGTAGGGGCGGTGGACCTGGGTGTGCCGTTTGAAGCGATTGGCCTTCTCGCACTATCACCACACGCAAGCAGGGTGTCACCCGACCAGATGACGTTCACACCGTTCTCCGAGACGATAATGTCGTCCACGACGAGTAGCTCGGTGGGGGTGGGGACGATCCCCTCCTCTGACCCAATACCCAGCCGGCCACGACGATTGCTACCACATCCAAAGCAGCGCCGGCCTGAGATGAAGAATGATGAACCGCCATTACACACCACCCGGTCGACCCTACCCTTGACGTCGTCGGGCAGGGCGACGGGGGTGAGGGTGGTGATGTCATCGGTCGACCCCACCCCGCATTTGCCATAATCGTTTCTGCCGCACGTCAAAATGCTATTCAGAGTGAAGGCGAAATTGCGATCAGAACCCTCACGCCACCGGGTGACCCCCTCGCTGCCCTGGATTGCGGTGGGACCGATGAAATAGTCATCGGTAAAGCCCAGTCCGAGCTGGCCATGTGAGTAACCTCCACAACCAAGCCATCCAGAGCTCGTTCTGAACAACGATTGGCCAGATTTCTGGTATACATCCAGCACCTCGCTGTCGATCGGCACGCGGAGAGGCCGTCTGACGTATTCGTAGTGAAGGCCAAGCATGCCCCAAGTGTGCCAATTGCGCCCATATTTGTCCACCTTGTACCTATACTTGTTCTCCCCCCACGCATATAGCCCGCGCGTCGTCTTAGCGAACCAGTGGTTGTGACAACACCACACCCGCAGCACGGGCGGGAGGCGGATGAGGCGGGGGTCGGTCACGTCCTTCATCTTCAACCTGATACCGCACTGGCCACAGTCATTGTTACCTTCCGCGTACAAGCGACCGCAGTCGAGAGTGATCGTGGTGCTTTCGTCACCCTTACCGTCAACGAACACCTTCTTGCTCTCCTCGTACTGCCTGTGTGCGAGGTAGAACTTCTTGCACGCGGCAACCAGTGGTCGTTTGGCACGGATTGCCGCACGGCCGACGATGGCCTGGACGATGTGTGGCGGGAGCGTGTACACCGCATTGGGCAGCCGGCCGGCGATGTCAGTGGTCCTGGTCACTTCTCGCGTGTAGTCGCTGGAAATCTGGAACGTCGCAGCGCTGTTGAGTGGTGGGAAGACCCTTGCGGCCTGTGGCGGCCAGGCCTCATTCTGACGGTCTCCAGTAGTGTGAGTCGCAGCTGGTTCAGTTGGTTTGCTGGTGTCTTTGTCCATGCAACAACTGTTGTTTGAATGACATTTTGACACGCGACTCGTCGTCAAACATTCGGGACTAGTGGCTCTTGACGGGTCGGCCAGCGCCTGTGTAGGCCCGCCTTGATGATTATGAAGCGTGACTTACCAATGTATAAAGTCCTTGCATAATTGACTCGACGGGAGCTTGAACACCGACCCACAATTCATCCGGGCCGGACAGCAGACATGGCGATGCAATGTGGATGCTGACATCACGTTTGAGGTGAGAAAAACAGGGCAGGTGTGTTCAAGTCTGACGGGAGCTCATTAGGACCATCCCAACAGGCGACACATCCTCAGAGTCCAGAAACCTAGAAAGGGTCATTTGCACCGGTGGTAACGCATCCCAGCATAAAACTCCCCATAGTCTCCCTTACTGGACACCTGCTGTGTTAAAGCCTTTCAACGTGGACTACTCAGCGTTTGATGCCGACGAAATGTAAAAGGCCATGTGGTGCTCACCTGACCTTCGCACAGGAATGCCTCGGCCTGGCCCTACCTTCGCTGGCGTGGCCAGCCGCCTACCTTGACTGACAAGGCTTAATTTTTGAGTGTGACCAAAAACCACGTCCTTCCCAATGGGAGTCTCTCGAGTGGCTTCCCTGTGCTTCTACGACCAGAACTCACTCACTTCTGGGGTTGTCGTCATAACTCTCTTTCTGAACGGGCTGATTGCGGTTATTTCGTCCGTATCTGCCCTTGTGAACGTCTCCAATCGCATCACGCTTCATGAGAAGTTCAAACTCTCTCGCAAGGCCGACATATTCTTACTCATCACCTGTGCCAGCGCTCTCTTTGCCATCACGCGCACCTTTTCTCTCGCCGTGGCCATCCAAATTGACCCTTCTCTGTCGACCATCATTGTCTCCGAGTTCATCAGCGGGCTGCCTCCCTGGCTTTTTGTCGGCGTCATCGCCTTCATCTCCATCTGGATGAACCATCTCACGCGCCAATGCCGAGATCTCACACACTCTCGGGCCGCAGAAATCATGGCGTCAGGCCAGCAGCCCATCACGCTACACGACGCTGATGATACCCCCGAGCAGCCTTCTGCGCCTGACCCGCCCGCCGTCCCGGTCTGGGTCGTCGTCGCCGTGCCTTCCACGTGTGTCGCCATGCTTGGGTTGTACATCATGCTCGAGGCTTTCGGCATTCTCGCGTCTTCCGAGTCACTCGACATCAAGGGTCTTGCCAACGCGTACCTCGGGGTTGTGCACGTGGTCCTACTCGGCGCTTTTGTTCCTTTCGCCATACGAACCGTCAGAACCGTGTCCAACGTCGACTTGGTCCACAAGAAGCGCTTCATGCGCGGCTTGGCCCTCTGCATCGCGGGTGTTTTGTGGTGCCTTGTGATTCGCGGCGTTGAGTCCCTCCTCGTCAACTTTTGGGTTGTTTCGGCCATCATGGACCTCGTCGGCTGCAACCTGTTCATGACATTTTACCTGACAGCCGTTGAGGTCGTGTCTCTGCTGCTGTGCTTTGCCGGAATGGGGATCACACCAAATGTGACCGCGCTGACGGAACACCAAAATCGCTGAGCCAACAAGCTTGGCAGTACATAGTAAACCTTTATTGGGCTTCGCCGTCCGAGTCCATCTCGCCGGCGCACGCGTCCACGCTCTCGTCCATCGTCAGCTCGTCCTCAGCGTCCATGAAGATGGAGCGACGCAGCAGCTTGGTGTCCTTCTTGAACGAATCAATGGAGCGCCAATCGTGGTCAGGGCAATGGGAGACGCACTGGCCCTTGAGCCACGTGTCGAGCTTCTTGAAGTGGATCTTCTCCACGCTCCAGGACTTGGAGGGGAACTTGAACGAATCAAAGATCGAGACGACACCCTTGTGCCACCGCGACCCGACACACCGCTCGGATGCCGGGTCCACGTCGTCCCCGAGGTACATCTCAATGTGCACAATGTTGTGCTTCTGCTTCTTGAGCTTCTCGTTCTTGTATGTGCCCTGATAAAAGATGAGGTCGCCCGGCCGCATCTCCTCGACGGTGGCGGCATCGTCGGGAAGCGTGTCGAACATGTACGCCTGGTTCCAACGTTCAATGGTGAAGCCGAAGTCCTCGGCGAGATCCAACATTGCACGCCGGATTAGCCCACAGCAGTCGAGAAACTGCGGGGCCTGGTACCGCTCACACGTGGGCTTGTGGAACCGCTGGGCATAAGGAACACCTTGGTACTTCTTGACAGTCTCTACAAACTTGCTACGAAGGGCGTCCTGCTGCTCCTGCGTCCGTACAGGGCCCTCGGAACCCTTGCAGGTTCCATATTTGAGTTTGAACTCAGTTTTCTTCTTTTGCTGAAACCTTTTGAACGCGTCTTGAAGAGAAGCATCACCGACAGTCATTGATGCTTTGTTGATGTTGAGAGCCTGCTGAAAAATGGCAAATTTTGCGAGTGAAAAAACTTTGTGCGAGCAACTTGGAATCTAACTATCAAGGAATATAGAACTCATAGACGACATGTCATTTGCTCGAATACGATACCTTATAAAAACGCCAACTGGGCTTCACGTATAGTGTCTAGTGATCCCGAGGCGAGTGCGTGAAGATTAAGGTCGGACCATTATTTCCCTTTGTCATCAAAAATCTTTAATCCAAACGAATCATTACACCACATATCAATATCATCATGTTTCGTCAATCAGGAACGGGGCTTGCAATTATGACCACCGACGTTTATGGAGAGCAGGCGTTTGCCGCGGATCGGACCGAAACGGAGGCGACTCGCGGCCCAGCCAGATGTAGTGCGTCAACGGCGCAGGAGAGGCAGACATCATCGTGTGTTGCGTGTTAACTCTACCATGCCATGTAAATTAGGGGATGTGGGCCAGTGTTATGGCTTGGGCGCTGTGCGAATAGATTAGCTATGACCGGATGAAATGAGTCTCGAGAAGATGAAATGTAATCAAATGATGACGGGGTGTCCGTCATTAAGTGTCCGGCACACATCGCCATGAGGGACGAGGGCACTCATCGCCTAGTGCCAAAATGGAAAAGATTGCGGGAGCGTGGTCGAGTTTTGATCGCCACAACATCTTCCCCTCTCACTTTCTCCACATTTCGTGGACTCGGACCATCGCTCAGCGCGGTCCCCCAGTCCCGTGGCGCCCGTTCCCAACCGTCATAGTCGTCGGACTGTCCCGCGGTGCACACCCCACCTGGGTCCCATTCCCCGTGACAGCCGTCATGTATCTCAGGGATCAGACCGGGTACTGGTTTGGGCGTGAGTCAGATTGCACTTCGGACACATTCCCGAGGGCCATTATCGCCTCGGCAAGTCGTTTGAAAGACTTTCTAAGGGTGCATTTACAACGGCGGTAATGGGCACTGACAACGCATCCCAGCATAAAGATCCCTATAGTCTCCCTCATTGGACACTAAACTCGCTCCACACTCCTAGAGAGGCTTTATAACGAAAATATTTACACGAGTTATGTCACCCTGATTGACACTGTACTCGCAAAACACACATGACCGCAAAACCCACGTACGATACCATCAAAGTGCCCATCAGCGCGCTGAGAAGAGACTTACGTGTTGGTCGGGAGGGTGGAACCCAGGTGGTCGACGTCAAACGTCAATGCAAATTGTTGGCGGATAGAATGGCCAGTGCCACTTCAATAGCCTCGAAACTCGAGTATATCATTGCCGCCGAGGTGTTCGAGCTTGGTGTCGTCGCCAGGGAGTGAGAGAGTTGGTTTAGAGTGTAGATTTTCGGATTTATAGATTTTGGTCGGCGCCGAGATAAGATAATGATTAGCGTGTGGTGCGTGGTGTGATTCTGTCCAATTCAAAGCATGGATCCGTGGAACAGTTCTTCTAGCGCTGCTCTCTTCACTGGTCCCACGTGCGGCACACCCGCGAGTTCTGTTGGGTCCGCCTGGGACACATCGTGAACGGTAGGGAAGCGGGCTGAGATGCCTGTGAGGGAGCGGGTGTCGATGACGTCTCTCATTGCGATGACTGCGCCCGAGGCTTTGTTTCTTGCGAGAAATACCTCTGGTCCTTTCATTCGGTTGTTTCGGATGGCGTTGACGGCTGCAATGGCCTCCTCAAACGTCCGGGTGTATAGATAGACAAAGTGGGGCTGGCCTGCCTGGTGTTCGAAAGCCAGGCCCTGCATTCTTTGTGATGAAGGGCTTTGTGGGCCCTTGTGCAAACTATCCACACCAATTAGGAAGAGCCGTTGGTACTTTTTGGCAATAATCATGTTGATTTGGCGCAGTATGGCCGACGCGTCAGACTCGTAGGCCGATAGATCAACCACATGGATGGCGATGTTCGGAATGACGACAAAGCTACATACAATGTCGCGCTCGCTCTCTTTGCTGGCAATTACACGGAGGGGGCTATCATGGGGAATGAGTTTGCTGATGAGGATGGTTTCCTCCATAATGTGATGCGAATGAGTGAGTTGGAGCTCACGTGAATACCAAAATAAAAGTGCAGCGATAATTAACGTCAGTCTGCACTATACACTGATCTGCGGTGATATATTCCTTGATTTTTTGAACTCGTGTTGTGGTCTCAAATCACTCCGCAAATCAAAAAACATAACACAATAACTCTTGTCATCATGACCAAGGTTTCTCTTCATCCTAGCTTCGCCAAATCCGCCCTTGTAACTACCACCACCGTGGTTGGCACCCGTAACGAAGACGGTACTGCCAACTACACCGCTATTGCCTGGGCCGCACCATGCAACGGCTCCCCCTTCCGTCTCTGCGTCTCCATGAATGCCGGCCACCTCGGCACGGAGAACATTCTTCGTGAGAAGACGTTCACCGTCAATGTCGGCAACGTCGAGATGATGAAGGAGGTGAACCGGACGGGGACGATCTCGGGCCGCAAGGAGAGCAAGGAGGGGCTCTTCGAGACTGTGTGGAAGGAGAACGGCGCCCCCGCGGCTGACAACCTGCCTGTGAATGTCCAGTGCAAGCTCGTCGACAAGCTCGACCAGCCGGCCAACACTCTGCTTGTTGGTGAGGTGACCGGACTTGATGTTGACGAGGAATGCACCGCGGGCAGAAACATCGACCTCGCGCTCGTCAACCCGCTGCTTTTCTCGTTCGGGAAGTGCAACGGCGCCGGCCCTATGTATGCCAGCCTCGGGAAGGCGGAGGGCATCGCCTGGGCCCAGGACCCCGCGGAGAAGCTCAAGGAGAAGCAGACTTAGAGGAGTACTGAATAAATATAACAGCTACGTTCTTGGTTCAAAGGAAGTCGATTTAAAGGTCGTGTCAACACAAAATTTTGGCTGTTTCATGCCGATAAGGAAGAAAGGCACTGCAAATAACACAGTAGCGATTCATAGGCTACTAGATAACCTCACATCATCAATGCTAGATGAGTCTAGCACTCCCGTTGCTCCGAAATCGAGTCGGGCTCGCCATGACTATGTTTATGCGGACAAGGGGACCGTTTCGAGCAGCCTACGTCTTTCACACGCCACTAATGAGCTTGTTCGTCTTCAAGGTGAGCTCGAGAAGCGCAAGAAGCGTGACAGGCATCTTGAAACCGAGATTGCCCGTCGAACTGAAGAGGCTCGCAAGGCCAAGCAACGCGCTAGTGGCCTGCAGACCCGCATCACTGTTCTCGAGGACCGTCTTGACAAGGCTACCGTTGGCGCTGAGGATCGCCTCAGTGAGATCCACACCAAGACGAAGCGTCTCGCGCGGAGACTGGAATCGATGCATGAGGGGAAGGAGAAGCAGCTACAGGGCATCAGAGCCATCGCTGAGTCTGCCGTGACGGCGGGCCAGGCGCTCCATGTCGAAGCTGTGTCTCGCCCAGTCCTCGGCAGTCTGTTGAGGCTTCTGGATGAGCTTGTTGAGGAATGTGATGTGCCACGGGGACCAACAGGCGACGAGGGACACACCAAGGTGTTGGAGCAGGCCTTGGCTACGACACGGCGGGAACTCGCGGCGAAAGAGAGTGAAGTGCGAGCTTTGAGAGACGAGCAGTCATCAAGCGCCAAGGGTGTTGCCTCGTTCGTTGAAACACTCCGGGATCAGGTACAATCGCTCCAATCAATGACATCTGTTCAACAACGGGAGCTCGCTGCAGCCCAGGCGCGCAGTGCAAGATTAGAGCAGGACATGGAGGACATGCAACGTGCCAGAGACGCCGCTGATAGGATGCTGGACGAAGAACGCGCTGCCCATAGGGAGACGAGGAAGGCACTGGCCGAATCGGAGGCTATCGTAGGCACGGTTCGTGATGGCTATCGCGAACAGTCCCGCATTGTGTCCGACTTTATCAAAACGCGTCGTGAGACGGCAGAGTCTCACCTCGGCGCCGCCCACCACACCCCCGAGGGAGGGAGGCTCGGCAGCACGAGTGTCCGGTGGTCAAGCCCCGGAGCAACGTCCGGTGTGCGGACATCTCATCGCATGTCGGAGATTGACCAGGAGCTGGACCAGTTACGGACTGCGCTGCAGACTGAGCTGGGGGATATGTAGGCGTGAGATGGGCTGACGATTTGAGATCGGTTTGGAGGTGGCCAGGCTCTGAAAGCTTCGAAACATGAATAAACATGTGTTGATTACGTGGCCATGTTCGATTTGTAACCTGCTCTATTCGCGGGTGCTAGTCGATTTTTTTACTTTTTCCTAAAGGCAAATGCAAGCTCTCGTCGTCGCACATGAGCCACAGCAGCAGCTGACGCGTATACAGGCCCAAACAAGGACCAGTGCGTTGAAAGAGCCGACATATAAGCTCGAGGGACATTCAGAGCCGGTGCTTTCCGTCGCATTTCATCCTGAAGGCAACGTGCTCGTCAGTGCCGACTATAGCGGAACCATTATGGTGTGGACGGACATCTGTGGCACCATTGCGCACCATGTGCTCGACGATAAGCACTCTAACGCCGTCACGGACGCTGCCTTTGATGTCGACGGCGGTCTCTGGTCTGTATCAGCGGATGGTGCACTTTGGGGCACAGATATCGAGGCAGGCACGCAGCTACGGCGCCTGGACCGTGCTCACAGGTCCATCATTAACGCGGTGGCGCCCTCGCAGGTCGAGCCCATCGTAGCCACCGCAGATGATGATGGTGTGATCAAAATATGGGACAGGCGCGTTGCGACGCCTGCCCGGGTTGTACCTTATTCAAGTCTGCGTCTTCCGTGCACCGCGCTGACGTTTTCCGACCACATGCTCTTTGCCGCCGGCGTAGACGGCAGCGCACATGTTGTTGACCTCCGCGCAGGTGACCTTGTCGGCGCCTACACGGGTG
>PPCM01000860.1_pt1 | contig 18121 bp, 11 predicted proteins | sample 1555541 | NCBI WGS metagenome assembly PPCM01 (sample SAMN05284479, study PRJNA326546) | Marine sediment metagenome, whole genome shotgun sequencing project. | isolation source: marine sediment | place: Germany: Wadden Sea | collected 2012-09-05 | reverse complement strand
CCGGTTGCCGGTTGCCGGTTGCCGGTTGCCGGTTGGGTCCGACGACGGTATTCGCTATTTCCCACGGATGATCCTTTACCCTGTTGGATGCTCCGACGGTGGGGTAGATCCGGCAGGTTATAATAATCGTTGAAGGTGAATATGGCAAGGGTACGATATAAGTGGGGAGCCCCCTGTTTATCAGAGAAAATCCCCCGGCAGGCGCCGTGATTTCGCCTGCCTTTTCCCGTTTGCCCGTCGGTTTAAAACAGGACAAACTGTTTGAGATTTTATAAGGTGTATGGTAAATATTTAATAATTTAAGGATTTGGGCGGGCCCCATTTTCCTTTCCGCCGGACGATTTCCCGTAGGTTGGGGCAAGTCCGGATCGCACCCTTCTTATGCAGCAGTAAAAATCGCCGGAAAAATTCCAGTCGATGACGAAATTTCCGTTTCCCCGGGAAACGGAATTGCTGGGAAAGGGGCGGAAAACGGGCCTGGAACCCTTTAACCGGTATGACCTATTGATGAAGGTGACAACCCTTCTTTGGGAGACGGATTGATGAGCGAGATAAGTACAGTTGACGGTCAGGTAATCGTGAAGCCGGGCAAGGATGTGGTAGCCTCCATGGCGGACGAGTTCAAGAAGGAGCTAAGTTTCCAGATCGAAAGTTCTACCGGGGGAATTACCATCGACCTGAGCGGTGTGGAAATGGTCGATTCCGTTGGTATCGGTGTGCTGATTGCCACCCACAACACACTCGAGAAACTCGGTCGTAAGCTGACGGTGGTCAACATCTCCAAGGATATCTTCGACCTGTTTACAACCATGCGTCTCGATCGTCACTTTACCATCGTGGCCCAGGCATAGATTGTATCCTGCCCTGGATCGGAACTTCAGGTTCGCCCGGTTATAAATTACCGGAACCGCGCGGCCCGGGCAACTTTACCGTTTGGTCGATTTGTCACATGGGCGGCGACGATAAACCGGGTGCAACCCGTATGATAAGTCAAGGCGTCGTGACCGGGGCTGCGTTTCGCGGCCCCGTCTCTATTCCGCTTATGAACCATGACGTGCCCTTAAGCAATTCCGGATACCGCTATTCCTCAGCCAATCCCGCGGATGGAAGGTGTGCGTTGAGACGGCCCTTTCCAGGGGCGCGGGGCGTGCCGCCATGTTTTTTCGTTTATTCCGGGATTCCCCGGAAAGGCGATGCGGGCCGGGGCGGGACCTTGATTATCGATGGGTTTTAACGCAATTCCTTCCCGATGCCTTTGCCTTGTAAAGCCCCTTGTCCGAGTATTTCACCAGATCTTCCGCTGTTTCCACTCCGTGACCCTCGACCGACGCGGCGCCGATACTCACCGAAATCCCGAGGCGATGGGTTTCGAACTCATACGGTTCACCGCTGCAATGCCCGCGGATCTTTTCCGCGACCCGCAAGGCGCCCTGGATGTCCACCTGGGGCAGCAGCATAATAAATTCCTCCCCGCCGTATCGGCACACGTAATCCGAATGCCTTTTATTTGCCAGAAGACGCCTTGAAAATTCCTGGAGTACAAAATCGCCGCATGGATGCCCGTATTGATCATTGACCCGTTTAAAGAAATCCAGGTCAAGGAGCAGGCAGGAGAGGTCGGTGCCGTAGCGCCTTGATCGCTCGAATTCCCGATCCAGAACCTCTGTCATGTACCTTCGGTTGTAGAGGCCGGTGAGCTGGTCCCGGGTGGACATCTCAGCCATTTTTCTTATGGACCGGTCAAACTCCTTTTTCATTCCGAACCTTCCCAGGGCCGCGCCCACCGCTTGAAAAAGCGATGCCCTGCTGATGCTGCTCTTTGCCAGGTAATCATACGCCCCCGCCTTTAGAAAGCTGGATGCGATCTCTTCGTTCCCCATACCGGTGATCGCCACCACGGGAATATCGGCCCTTTTTGAACCCAGTTTCTCCAGCAGCTCGAGGCCCGTGCCGTCGGGAAGCTCGTAGTCCAGGAGAATCAGGTCCGGCTTTGCCCGCGCAAGCCGGGCAAGGGTTTCTTTAATGGTCTTGGCCCTGGAGAGTTTGATATTTTCATTTTTTTTAAAATAGGCGGCAATGAGGTTGAAAAAGAGATCCGAATCTTCCACCGCCAGCAGATCCACATCCCGGTCAAGCGCCGTCAAATCGGTACCGGCTCCGTTCCCGGGACGGCCGTCGTGCCCGATGTGTTGAATTTTCTTTATGATATCGGACATCTCTCCGCAGGCCTTCTGAATTCCGGGCAGCAACTCCTTTATCTTTCCGTGGTCGTCCCTTGCCCGGCAGAGGATCTCGATATGGCCCAGGAGCATGGTGAGGGGCAGGTTGATTTCATGGGCCGCCGCGCCCGCGATTTTAAGCAGCACCTTGAGGCGTTCCTCCTCCACGAGGGCGCTCTGCTGGTCGAGGATCTTCCTGTTGGCGGCCGCAAGTTCCGCGTTCTTGTTCTCGATGAGCATCTTCTGACGGTACAGGTCCATGAAAACACGGACCTTGTTTTTGAGGATGCGGGGCTCCAGGGGCTTGAATATATAATCCACCGCCCCCGACTCATATCCCCTGAAAATATGGCGCGCCTCCTTGCTGGCGGCGGTGACGAAAATAATGGGAACATGGCGGGTTTTTTTATTTCCCCGCATCAGCTCAGCCGTTTCGAAACCGTCCATGTCCGGCATCTGGACATCGAGCAGGACAAGGGCGAAATCGTATTCGAGGATCAGGGCCAGGGCCTCGTTCCCGGACCCGGCCTTGACGATATTGACCCCGGGCTCGGCGAGGACCGCTTCGAGGGAGATGAGGTTCGCGGGTTTGTCGTCGACAATCAGTATGTTGATTTTTACTGAAGTTTCCATGGGCGATTCCGTTTCAGGGGTCGATGCAAAGGGTATTTAAAAAGGGGGCGATCTTCTCAAGGGGAAGAATATGGTCCACTTTCGCAACCCTGGCGGCCTCCCGGGGCATGATGGGAGCTTCGGCGGTATGGGGATCCTGGACAATGGTAAGGCCCCCGGCATCCTTTATCTCCTTCAACCCGTTGCTGCCGTCACTGTTGGCCCCCGTGAGAACGGCACCCACCAGGGCCGGCCCATAGGCGTATGCCGCCGTCTCGAACAGGAGATCGATACTGGGGCGTGAGTAGTTGACCTTTTCATCCACGGTCAGGGAAAAGGTTTTGTCCTCTTCAACAAGGAGATGATAGTCGGGGGGCGCGATATAAACGTGTCCGGGGCGCACGGCTTCCTTTTCATCGGCCTGTTTGACCGGAAGTGCCGACTTTTCGTTTAAAAAACGCGCCAGAAAATCATCCGAGTCCGGGGACATGTGCTGAACAATGATCACGGCAAGGGGGAAATCCGCGTTAAGGTTGCCGATGATCGTTTCCAGTGCCTTCATCCCACCGGCGGATACGCCCATGGCAACGGCTTCGTATGGACGGCATCTGTTTTGTTGATCTGTCATGGTAATGATAGCCTGTATATTTTCATGGTCGCCGCGACATCCCCGAAATCGCCGGAGTATCGGGAAACGCGCACGGTTTCCTTTGATCCGAGGCAGAGAAAGCCCCCCTTGCTAAGGCTGTCCTTGAAGAGCTTGAACACCCTGTCCTGGAGCTCCCGCTCGAAATAGATCAGGACGTTCCTGCAGATGATAAGGTCCATCTCCCCGAACACGCTGTCGACGGCCAGGTTGTGATTGGTAAAGAGAATATTCTTTTTAAGCTCCGGCTTCAGCACGGCCAGATTGTATTTTGCCGTGTAATAATCACTGAAGGATGCGGAACCGCCGGCCCTGTTGTAATTGAGAGTGTATTCCTTCATGAGGCCTGCCGGGTAAATGCCCTCCCTTGCGGCGGAAAGGGAGGCGTCGTCCATATCCGTTGCATAGATGCAGCATTTCTCATAGAACCCCTCCTCTTTCAGGAGGATGGCAAGGGAATAGGCTTCCTCTCCGGTGGCGCAGCCCGCATGCCATATTTTGACCATCGGTTTTAGTTTCAATTCCGGGAGCACGAACTGCCTGAGGGCCCGGTAAAATTCCGGGTCCCTGAACATCTGGGTAACGTTGACGGTGAGCCGCCTGAGCAGCTTTCCGAACGAATCGGGGTTGTACAGGATCTCGTGCTGAAGGGCCGAGTAGTTGTCAAGGCCCGATTCGGACAGGTATAGTTCGACCCTTCTCCTCAGGGAGGCCCTTGCATAGGTCCTGAAATCGTAGCCGTACCGGGCATGGATCGCCTCCAGCAGCAGGTTGAGTTCGATGGTTTTCGTTTTTACCGGGTTCATATCAATATAACCATACCCTCAGCATGGAAAAAAGCTTGTTGGTGTTCACGGGTTTTGACAGGTAATCGCCGGCGCCGGCCTCGATGCACTTGTTCCGGTCCCCCTTCATGGCCTTGGCGGTGAGGGCGATGATGGGCAGCTTCTTGAAGCGTTCCTCGGCCCGGATGGTCCGGATGGCCTCGTATCCATCCATTTCGGGCATCATGATGTCCATGAGCACGAGGTCCGTATCGGGGTTTTCCCGGAGGGTCTCCACGCCCTTTCGGCCGTTGCGGGCCGTGAGCACCGTAAGCCCCTTCTCCTCCAGAACATTGGAGATCGCGTAAACGTTGCGCATATCGTCGTCCACCACCAGGATCTTTTTGCCGGTAAAAACCGATTCGCGGTCGTGGAGTATGCGGATCATCCTGCGTTTCTCCTCGGGCAGATCCGCCTCCACCCGGTGGAGGAAGAGGGCGGTCTCGTCGATGAGCTTTTCCGCCGACTTGACCCCCTTGATAATGGTCTTTTCGGCGTATTCGTCGATCACGGCCTCCTCTTCGGGGGTGAGCTCCTTTCCAGTGTATACGATGATCGGTATCTCGGTGATGCGCTCGTCCTCCTTCATGCGGGTCAGGAACTCCACGCCGGAAATGTCGGGAAGCCCCAGGTCGAGTATCATGCAGTCGAATTTCCGGGAGCGGATCAACCGGAACGCCTCTTCGCCGGTAGCGGCTTCATGGGTCCTGACGTCTCCGTTTCCGATGAGATCCACCATTGCCCTCCGCTGGACATCGTCGTCTTCCACGATCAGGAGTTCGCGGATGTTGCTCGAGATAAGGCGCTCTATTTTCTCGAATGCGCCGTCGAGCATGGACATGGTGACCGGCTTGGTGACAAAGCCCACGGCGCCCATCCTTCTGGCCTCGATGCTCTTGTCATGGGCGGAAATAAAATGAACCGGAATATGCCGGGTGCCGGCCTGGTCCTTGAGCCGGGCCATGACGGACCAGCCGTCCATGTCCGGAAGGCCGATATCCAGAATAATGGCCCTGGGTTTGTAATAATCGGCGAAATGAAGGCCGGTTTCGCCGTTGCCGGCCACCAGGACCTTGTATTCCCGCTCCCTGGACAGGTCCGCGAGGGTCGAGGCGAACCTGGGGTCGTCCTCAATGATCAGGATGGTTTTATCCCCGGGTTCGATGCCGGCCCTGTCGTCCGGAACAAAGAACTCATCGGTCTCGGGCGCGCGGGCATCCGGTTCGGGGCCCGCTGCTGGGGCGGACACGGTCGGGGAGGACGTTTCATGAGGAACGGCCCCGTGAGAATCGCCTCCGTGAGGAACGGCCCTGCGGGGAACGCTTCCGTGAGAATCGGCCCTGCCGGAAACGGTTCCGTGGGCAACGCCCTCGTGGGAAACAACCCCGGGAGAAACGGTCCCAGGAAAGGTGGTTCCATGGGAGGCGGCCCCATGGATATCCGGCTTGTGGGGAAGGGGGCCTTTTTTCAGGATTTCGGGCAGATACACCGTGAACCGGCTGCCCTTTCCGGGGCCGCTTTCCAGCCGGATCATGCCCCCCAGCAGCTTGGCCAGCTCCCGTGAGATGGAGAGGCCGAGGCCTGAACCGCCGAACCTGCGACTGGTGGTGCCGTCGGCCTGTTGGAAGGCCTCGAACACAAGCTTCTGCTGCTCCTCGGGGATCCCCTCTCCCGTGTCGGTCACGGCAAAGGCGACGGCCGAATCCCGGGACAGGCCGAGTTCGGCGAGGTCCCTGTCCGGGCGATGTATATCGAGGGTGATGCTGCCCGTTTGGGTGAACTTCAGGGCATTGGAGATAAGGTTCTTGACGATCTGCTCCAGCCTTTGGCCGTCGGTTTTTATTGTCCGGGGAAGATCCGGAGCGAGGTTGACGATCAGCTCCAGATCCTTGTTTCGTGCCTGGGGGCCGAAGGTCCGCTCCATTCGGCTTGCAAGGTCGGCGGGTTTCAACTGTTCGATATGGACCTCCATCTTGCCCGATTCCACCTTGGAGAGATCCAGGATTTCGTTGATCAGTTCGAGGAGTTCGGTGCCGGAGAGATGTATGGTTTCCGAGTACTCTTTCTGTTTGGGGGAGAGGTTTTCCTCCCTGTTCTCTCCGAGGAGTTTGGAGAGGAGGAGGATGCTGTTGAGGGGCGTGCGCAGCTCGTGGGACATGTTGGCCAGGAACTCCGACTTGTACTTGCTGGTAAGTTCCAGGTCCCGGGCCTTTTCCTCGATTGCCCCCCGGGCGTTGTCCAGCTCCACGTTCTTTTCCTGGATGGATGTTTTCTGCTCTTCCAGGAGCTGGGTCTGTTCCTCCAGCTCCTCGTTGGTCTGGCGCAGCTCCTCCTGCTGGGTCTGGAGGCGTTCCTCCGATTCGAGCAGGGCCTTTTTCTGGGTTTCCAGAAGGGTGTTGGACTCCTTGAGCTGCTGCTGGCGGGACTTTAGATCCTCGGCTTGCCGACGGGTCCGGTCCAGGAGTTTGCCCATGCGCGTTCGGGAGTCGGCCGAGGCCAGGGCGATGGCGATGCTCTCCCCCACCAGGTCCAGGAAATCCATCTCCTGCTCCGAAAAGATCCGGACGCTTCCGAGCTCGATCACCCCCTTGATGTCGCCCATCATTCGAATGGGGTACACGAGCAGGGACGAGGGCGCGGACCGTCCCAGGCCGGAGGTGATCCGGATATGATCCTCGGGCAGATCGGTTACGATGATGGGGGTCTGTTCACGGGCGGCTTGGCCCAGGAGGCCTTCGCCCACGGAGAAGCTGCCCACCGAACCCTTTCGTTCCCGAAAGGCGTAGCTTGCCGAAAGGGCGAGCATGCCGCTTTTTTCGGGCAGGTAAAACGCCCCCACCTGGGCATCCAGGAACTTCGCAAGGAATGTGATGATCGAAGCTGTCAAGGTGTCCTTCTCCTGCTCCCCCCGGAGCTTTTCGCTCAGTTCCGCATGCCCGCTCTTTTGCCTGTTTTCCAGCCTGATCCGTTCCATGGTGACCCGGAGTGTTTCCGTCATCCGGGACAGGGCACGGCCCAGCTCGTCCTTATCGGATCGGGGTTCGATCCGCTGTTCATAATCCCCCCCGGAAACCGCATCGGCCTGGCGCACGGCCGCCTGTAGGTTTCTGACCATGTCGATGGTGGAGGCATACACACCGGTGGGTTTTTGAGGGCCAAGGGCAACATCCATGGAAAGATCCCCCATGGATATTTTCTCCATCATCTCTTCGATGGCCGAGGGCTCACCCCCCAGCTGCCTTGAAACCGAGGAAACGATGACGTAGCCCACGGCGCATCCCGCAATAAGGGCGATGAGGGTGCCGACGATGGTGACCATCACGGTTCTGCCCGCTGTCACGGCGGCCTCGCCGGATCTTGCGTGAAGGAGATCCTCCTCCTCGTGGACGATTCCGTTCACCAGCCGCCGCATCTCGCCCATGAGCCTTCTCCCGGTGCCGGCTTCGAGGAGGGCCGTGACGTCTTCGAGTTTCCGGGGATGGCTGTCCAGCTCCCTTCGGGCCTCGATTCCCGGCAGGGCGCTCCCCTTCAACCAGTTGTCGGCAAGGCGCCTGATCTGGAAAAGGTCGTCGCCGTCGATACCGGCCCCGGAGAGGTTCTCTTTTTTCAATGCGTCATAATACCTGCTGAAATCGGCGCGCCCCTTTTCAAAGGTGGCGAACGGGGCCTTGTCGCCGCTGAGCAGGAACCCCCTTTGGCCGGTTTCCTGCTCGAGGACGGCCATGGTCAGACGGAGCACCAGGGTTGCTCCTTCACGGTTTCCGACGGCGATCAGCTTGTCGCGGGCGTTGTCCAGCTCATCCCTCAGTTCATCGAACAGTTCCTTCCCAAGGGATCGGCCCGACATTTCCTGAAACGCCTCCCGGGCGGCTTCGGCCGCACGAACTTCGCGCCGCATGTCGATCTCCCTGTGGGCAACTTCTTCAAGCCATCGATCCTTGAGCCTTTTCAGTTCTTCCCAGCGCCGGGTCTGGGAGGGGTTGTCGGCCGTGTGGGTTTTCCCGAGGGTCCAGGTTCTGTCAAAGGAATCCACCCCCCTTTGATAGGGCTGGAGGAACTCCTCCTTGCCGGCAACCAGGAATCCCCGAACGCCCGTTTCCATGTCCACAAGCAGCGCGCCGCATTTTTCGGCCGTTCGGATCGCCTCATAGGTATGATCCACCCACCGGGTGTTCTCTATGAGCTTGGCGATGTTGGAGTTTACGATGACGGCGCTGATGAGCATGAGCACGAGGATCGAGGCGTAGCCGAGGAAGAGCTGGGTGCGGAATTTGATTCCCTTCGGTTGAAACATGGATGATGCCTCCCTGGAATCGAATGCGTGAATCGTCTCGGGCGGACTGAATCAATCGCGCGGCCCTGATACGATCCCCACTCACCGTCCCGGAGCTGTGACGGGTGAGGAGGAAACCGTTCTTGCCGCCCGGATTCTGCCGGCTGCGGCACATAGCGGGCCGTATGGCTACTAAATGGTAACCGGCACGATTACCAAATGCAAATCAAAAGCAATATATCGCCATTGGGACCGGTAAAGAATATTATTCACAATGACAGTTGGGCGGTATTGGCGTTGGAGGAATGTTAAGCCTCGAATTTCCCGACATACCTTTTTCGCGAGTGTGGAATTAGTGAATTCCATATCCTTTATTTAATGCCGGATCCTCTGGGGCGGTTGTTTACTTAGGGCTAAGGATAGAATTATTTACACAATTACAGCTGGTCCGCTTTGGCGTAGGCGTCATGCAGTGCCTCGGGTTTCCTGAAACGAGCGCACCGGAAATGTGAATTTATTTGATTCCACAGCCCTTACTCTTGGATATTGGAGCGGGGATGCCCGCCAAACGCGCATGGGCAAAGGGGCTGTCGTTGGTTCGAGCGGTGAGGGGGGAAGAGGAATGCGGAGGGATTTAGGTTATTGATCGGGTTAATTGATTTACGTTGACGATGCGTCGTGCGTTTCGACCCGAGCCGCTTTCTTGCTTCAAGTGGAAGGGTGTTGGGTTTTTTAGGTGATTAATTTATATATACAGTGTGTTATGTTTTTTGTGGTGGGGCTGCGGTTTATCACCTGACGAGGCCGAGGGCGGAACTTGCGGTTGAATGCCCTTGACCCTGCTGTTGGTGTTTGATAAAAATTGCAGGTTTTTTACTTGTCCGGCTATCGTTTTTTTGTTTTTGGGTTAACTGATTTTTTTATGTCATACACAGGATGAATCATGGAAAGAACACTTATTCTTATTAAGCCCGATGCGTTTCAGCGCGGGCTTGTCGGTACCGTCATCAACCGCCTGGAGAGAAAAGGCCTCAAGATGGTTGCCTCCAAGATGATGCAGCTCAACGACGAGCTCCTCGAGCGTCATTACGCGCATCTCGTAAAGCTCCCCTTCTTCCCCGAAATCAAGGAGTTCATGTCTTGCGGCCCCGTCATGGCCATGAGCTGGGAAGGTTTTGACGCCATCAGTACCGTCAGAACTCTCTGCGGCGTTACCAACTCAAGGGAGGCCGCTCCCGGAACCATCCGGGGCGATTTCGGCATGTCCATCCAGTGCAACCTGATCCACGCTTCCGAAGATGGGGACGCCGCGAAAAAGGAACTCGAAACATTCTTTACCGAAGAGGATTTCTTCACGTACGAAATGAATAATTTGTCCGTGATGTATTCCGGCGGTGAACTCGGGTAGTAAAATCTTCGGGGGAGGGCGGGGTTGCTGCCCGCCCCCGATTACGATTTTTGGGGATGTGCGTTACGCCGCAGTTTCATTCTCTGCTTTCCCGGGTATGCTTGGGATTCTGTCTTTGATATTGAATCCGCCTCACCCACTCCCTTCCCCCCCCCCGGCCCCAGAGCCTCTTTTCCGAGAAAGGCCCTACCTTCTCGCTTTTTGCAGAGCATGTTTGAGGCGAAAGAGGGGCAGATGTCGCTATTTCTGAACATTCCCTTAGGGCCGATTATTTCAGCGGCAGGTAGATATCCGTCATCAGCTCATGTTCGGCTACTTCAGGGAACAGGTTCAAATAGTGAAAATAGAGCGGAAAATCGCGCAGTTCCTCACCGCTTTCCGGCAACCACTCTCGATAAAGAGGATATACGGTTTCGGCGATGCGGTCGTGGGAACCGAAATGCCGTACCAGCGCGCAGCGACCGCCCGGAATGATACCGCTTTCGACCCCATACCGGTTCTCGGGAACTTTTCCCGGTATGGAGCCGCAAATATCGAAGCGGAAACGATCCGGGGCCGTTTGGCGGGGATCGTCATGGGCGATACCGAATGTCCGGCTTGTTTTCACCGGCGACAACCCACTCTCCTTGCGCCAGGCAATAAATCTCAATGCGGAATCGTTGACAAGTTCCGGCGCGGCCCGGTGTCTCAATACGGCCACCCTGGTCTCTTCAAAATTGACTGTCTTCACGATCATATTCTTGCTCCTTTGTCTTTCTGGAAGTCTGAACCGCTCACTCCACGGCTGCCATTGGGGGGCCTTTCTGAATTGTGATGGAGATTGCCCCACGTTCTGTCTGAAGGAGCGGGAAAAGGCTTCCGGGCTCTCAAACCCGGCATCAAGAGCAATGTCGATGATTCGTTCGTGTTGGTGAAACACCAGCCGGTATGACGCCTGCTTGAGGCGCAACCGGCGAACATAAGCGACCACGCCGATGCCGGTATATTGAGAAAATTGCCGATGGAAATGAAACTTGGAAAAATTCGCAACCCGGCTCAGTTTTTCCACGCTCAACGGTTCGCCCAGGTGCCGGTCGATATATTCGAAAACCTTCTCGAACCGCTGTGCATACTGTTTTAGTTTTATTGCATTCAATGGCAGCCTCCTCATTTCCCGGCCAGCTTACCCCATCACCATTGGCGAATCCTGACCGAAATTGCTCAATCCCGGAAAATGGCGGATCGAGAATATCAACGACAATATAAAAGGAAGAAGCTGGGATGGGAATGTCGAAGTGTAAAACGATTCTGGGCATGAAGCCCCCAAAAAAACGACATTTATGTGAACTATCATTAAACCGATACAGGGGAATGAAATAATGACGGGTGGTTTTGGGGATGGAGAATGGGTGACGGTTTAATCAAAGCTATAAAAAAGGCTGACGAATCGTTGACCCGGGGTATTAAAACAACAAAGGGTCATCGATATAACATCGACAACCCTTCTCTTTACAGCACATTATGAATGGTCGGGGCGAGAGGATTCGAACCTCCGACATCCTGCTCCCAAAGCAGGCGCGCTACCAGGCTGCGCTACGCCCCGATTTCATGACGGGCTAACTACCACGCTTTTTTCAATCATGCAAGTTTATAAATGATATTTGTTCCGGCATCGGGAGTCCCTTTGGTGGGGGAAGCGAATGAAAAAAGAGGGCGTGTGCCCTTGACAGTCGCCGGAAAATGCTAAGTATGTCACCGCTGAACAAGGGGAAATGGGTCCGGAAATTTCAATGTTCAATTTTGCTTGACACCCCCCTGTAATAATATTACGGTCAACTGATATCTTGATGATGAGATAATGCGGAATGCCGCGCCGAGATCAAGATTTAAGAGGAAGGTTGTTTAAGAAAATCAAGGGGACGGCGTTAATCTTCATGGCCCCTTGAAAATATAAATGATGATATGTGGGTGGCGGAACATCAGGGAGCCTGTCCGGCTTCGGAAGCGGATCCAATGCCCGGCACTCTTTTTCGTGCCATGAACCGGTTGAGTCGAAATGCGGGCGGTCCGTGCTTCGGTTTAAAGGAAAGGAAAATTATGCAAGTTACCGTAGAAGATGTAAGCTCCGTTAAGAAGATACTGCACATTGAGGTTCCCGAGGAAGTTGTTGTTCGCGAATTGGACGCTGCGTACAAGGAGCTTAAGAAGACGAGCAAGATCAAAGGCTTCCGCCCCGGAAAGGCCCCCCGCTCCGTTCTCGAGAGAATGTTTGCAAAGGATGTGAACGCGGACGTGTCCCAGAAGCTGGTTCAGGAGTCCCTCATGGACGCCCTCAGGGAGAAGGAGCTGCCGGTGATCGGTGAGCCCCAGATCGATCCCTCCGAGCTGGATCCCAAGAGCGCCTTCAAATACGATGTGACCATTGAGCTGAAGCCTGAGATCGCAGATATCGAGTACAAGGGAATCGATGTCAAGAAGACCATGTACGCCGCGAGCGAGGACGAGGTCGATGCACAGATCCAGATGCTCCGGAAGAACCTGGCCAAGAAGGAGCCCATCGCAGAAGAACGTGCTGTTGTGGACGGTGATTTCGTGCTCGTCACCTACGAAGGCATGCAGAACAATCAGCCCTTCCCCGGGCTTCCCCTGACCGAGAACTCCACCCTCAAGATCGGTACCGCCTCCGTTGCCAAAGAGCTGGACGATGCGATCATCGGCATGACCGCAGGCGAGGAGAAGATCTTCGATATGAGTTTCGCGGCCGACAACATGAACCCCCTCCTGGCCGGTCAGACCGTTACCTGTAAGGTGAACCTCGAGAGCATCATGGAGGAGATCCTTCCCGAAATTGATGACGAATTTGCCAAGCAGTTCGGTCAGTTCGACTCCCTTGCCGCCCTCAAGGCCGAGATCAACAAGAACCTTGAGCAGGGGTACACCAAGCGCATCGACCAGGAGCTCAACGAGCAGATCTTCGAGGACCTGATCACCAAGACCGAGTTCGAGATCCCCGAGTCCATGGTGGAGTACGAGCTCGACGGTATCGTTGCAGAGGCAGAGAAGGCATTCGCGGCCAACAACGTCACCATGGAGGATGTGGGCCAGAGCGTGGACAAGATCCGCGTTGAGTACCGCGAGACCGCCGAAAAGCAGGTCCGCCGCCACCTGATCCTCGGCAAGATGATCGAGCAGGAGTCCCTTGCGGTCACCGAGGAGGAGCTGGATAAGGGCTTCGAGGACCTTGCCGCGAACTTCAACCAGCCCGTTGAGATGATCAAATCCTTCTATAAGGAGAATGCGGATAAGGTTGAATTTTTTAAGCATACCCTACTTGAAAAAAAGGCCATTGCGCTTATAATTGAAAACAGTAATATCACCGAAGTGGACCCCGAAGAGGAATCCGCGCAGGTTTCAGGTGATGAAACTGGTGAAAAGGAATAAAAAAGACAGGGCGATCGTCCTCTGATATATGCCCGGGGATTCCCGGGCATATTTGGGCGCGCCCCGCTCCTCTTCTGGCGCTTGGCTGTTAATACCCAATATAATTGAATAGTTGTGGTTCCTTGTCGGAGTTTTGGCAACAGGAACCAAAAAGGAGGCAGAACGTGCCGTTGATTCCCATGGTAGTTGAGCAGAGCAGCAGGGGAGAGAGAGCTTACGATATTTACTCCAGACTACTTAAGGACAGAATAATTTTTCTTGGTTCTGCCATTGACGACGATGTCGCCAATCTTCTGGTGGCGCAGTTTCTTTTTCTTGAGTCCGAGGACCCGGACAAGGATATCAATGTTTACGTGAATTCACCGGGCGGCGTCATCACCGCCGGCATGGCGGTCTACGACACCATGCAGTATATCAAGCCCGATATCGCAACCGTCTGCATCGGCCAGGCGGCCAGCATGGGGGCCATGCTCCTTGCGGCCGGCACGCCGGGTAAGCGGTATGCGCTTCCAAATGCCAGGATCATGATCCATCAGCCCCTGGGAGGTGCCCAGGGCCAGGCTTCGGACATCGAGATTCAGGCCCAGGAGATCCTTCGAATGAAAGGGGTGCTCAATCAAATGATGGCGTCCCACACCGGACAGGACCTGGAAAAGATCAAGGCCGATTCGGATCGCGATTTCTTCATGTCCGGCGTCGAAGCTAAGGAATACGGTATCGTCGACCACGTCGTCACCAACAGGGACGACCTGGTTCGCATCGAAGAGGAGAAGGGGAATGGCAAATAAGGGAGATGTAAACGATAAGCTTTTCTGTTCGTTTTGCGGAAAAAACCAGAAGGAAGTGAAAAAGCTCATCGCCGGTCCCGCTGTGTACATCTGTGATGAGTGCATCCAGCTCTGCAGCGAGATCATCGAGGAGGAGGGGACCAAGAGCACCGAAGAGAGCCCCAAGGCCCTTCTGACCCCCAAGGAGATCAAGGAAAAACTGGACCAGTACGTGATCGAGCAGGACAGGGCCAAGAAGGTCCTGGCCGTTGCCGTTCGCAACCACTACAAACGGCTGGATTCCGACGTTCTGACCGGCGAGGTGGAGATTCAGAAATCCAACATCCTCCTCATCGGCCCCACGGGATGCGGCAAGACGCTCCTTGCCCAGACCCTTGCAAGGTTCCTGGACGTGCCCTTCACCATCGCCGACGCCACCACCCTCACCGAGGCGGGGTATGTGGGCGAGGACGTGGAGAACATCATCCTGGCCCTGCTCCAGAACGCGGATTACGATGTAGAAAAGGCCCAGCGGGGCATCGTCTATATCGACGAGATCGACAAGATCGCCCAGAAGTCCGACAACCCCTCCATCACCCGGGACGTTTCCGGCGAAGGGGTCCAGCAGGCGCTCCTGAAGATCATCGAGGGCACCACGGCCAGCGTTCCCCCCAAGGGCGGACGCAAGCACCCCCAGCAGGATTTCGTGAAGGTGGATACCTCCAACATCCTGTTTGTCTGCGGCGGTACCTTCACGGGCCTCGAAAAGGTGATCCAGCGTCGCATCGGCGAAAAGACCATGGGTTTCGGCGCCAAGGTGGTGAGCCCCACGGAAAAGACCACCGGCGAACTCCTGGAGGAGCTCAAGACCGAGGATCTTATCAAGTTCGGCCTGATCCCCGAGTTCCTGGGGCGCCTTCCCGTCGTGACCACCCTTTCCGAACTCACCGAGGAGTCCCTTGTTCGGATCCTCACCGAGCCCCAGAACGCGCTGCTCAAGCAGTTCCAGAAGCTCTTCGAGTTCGAGGGGGTTGCCCTGCGGCTCACGGACAGTGCCTTAAAGGCCATTGCCCAGGAGGCCGTTGCAAGAAAATCCGGCGCAAGGGGGCTTCGGGCCATCCTGGAGAGCGCCATGCTCGATATTATGTACAACATCCCCTCGATAGAAAATGTCAAGGAGTGTGTCATCGGCGAAGAGGTGATCCTGAATCACGAGGAGCCGATCCTTCTTTACGAGCAGTCCAAGAAGCAGGCCTAACGGCCCGGCAGCCTCTTTTCCCGCTACACACACCGATGTCAACATGCAGGGCTGTGCCGCTTATCGCGGCGCAGCCCTGCACACGGTTGTAAACCGGCCGGGCGTTGACGGTCAGACTACCCCTTGAATACTAAACGATACGGATAACGATGATAAAGCTACCAAAACTATTCAGACAAGATGATTCCGGGCCCCTTTCCACGGTGACTCTCCCCCTGCTTCCCCTGAGGGACATTGTTGTTTTCCCCCATATGGTGGTTCCCCTGTTCGTGGGGCGGAAAAAATCGGTGAACGCCCTTGCCGACGCCATGAACAAGGACAAGAGCGTTTTCCTGGCAACCCAGGTGAAAGCGGGAATCGACAACCCCACCCCCGACGACATCAGCCGGGTGGGTACCATCGGAACGGTTCTGCAGCTCCTTCGCCTGCCGGACGGAACGGTCAAGGCGCTGGTGGAGGGAAAGGCCAGGGCGCGTATCACCGAATTCAAGGAGGGGGAGGAGTTCTTCCAGGTGGACCTGGAACCCGTGCCCGAGGAGGAGCTTACTCCCACCGAGGGCGAGGCCCTTGTGCGGGCGGTGGTGGATGAGTTCGGCGAGTACGCCAAGAACAACAAGAGCGTTTCCAAGGATCTCTCAAGCACCATTGCCGACATAAAGGACCCCTCGAAGCTGGCCGATACGGTGGCGGCGAATTTCGCATTTAAAATCCCCGACAAACAGCAGCTCCTGGAGGCCGGTTCCCTGAGCCGCCGCCTCTCCCTGCTCCTGGACCTCATACGGAACGAGATCGAGATCTTTTCCGTGACCCAGAAGATCAAGGGGCGGGTCAAGACCCAGATGGAGAAGACCCAGAAGCATTATTACCTGAACGAGCAGATGCGGGCCATCAAGAAGGAGATGGGCAGCGGCGACGACATGGACGACGAGCTTGCGGAGCTCGAGGAGCGGATCAAGGCCAAGACCATGAGCGACGAGGCGACCGAGAAGGTGGGCCAGGAGTTCAAGAAGCTCAAGATGATGTCCCCCATGTCCTCCGAAGCCACGGTGGTGCGGAACTATATCGACTGGTTCCTGGACCTTCCCTGGTTTGAGACCAGCGAGGTGGAAAACGACCTGGACAATGCCGAGAATAAACTCAACGAGGATCATTTCGGCCTGGACAAGCCCAAGGAGCGGATTCTCGAGTACATTGCCGTTCAGATGCTGGTCAAGAAGATCAGGGGACCCATCCTCTGCTTCGTGGGACCTCCCGGCGTTGGAAAGACCTCCCTTGCCAAGTCCGTTGCAAGGGCCACCAACAGGAAGTTCGTGCGTCTCTCCCTGGGCGGCGTGCGCGACGAGGCGGAGATCAGGGGGCACAGGCGGACCTATGTGGGGGCCATGCCGGGCAAGATCATCCAGCGCCTCAAGAAGGTGGGGGTGAACAACCCGGTCTACTGCCTGGACGAGGTGGACAAGATGAGCACCGACTTCAGGGGCGACCCCTCCTCGGCCCTCCTGGAGGTCCTGGATCCCGAGCAGAACTACAGCTTCAACGACCATTACCTGGACGTTGACTACGATCTTTCCGAGATCCTGTTCATCACCACGGCCAACACCCTTCCCGATATCCCCCTGCCCCTCCAGGACAGGATGGAGATCATCCGGATACCCGGCTACACCGAGCACGAGAAGTACAGCATCGCCACGGAATTCCTCATTCCCAAGCAGATCGAGATGAACGGCCTTTCGGCCGAGAACGTCATCTTTTCCAAGAATGCGGTTTACACGGTGATCCGGGAGTATACCCGCGAGGCGGGCGTTCGAAACCTCGAGCGGGAGATCTCCTCCATCTGCAGGAAGATCGCCCGGGACACGGTGAAGAGCGGAAAGGACACCCGTTACTCGGTGACCGCCAAGTCCGTGCAGAAGTACCTGGGCCAGCCCCAGTTCCGCCACAGCCAGAAGGAGCAGGAGGACCAGATCGGCATCGTCAACGGACTTGCCTGGACACAGGTGGGAGGAGAGCTCCTCTCCGTTGAAACGGTGATGATGCCGGGCAGGGGTGAGCTCATCGTCACCGGTAAGCTGGGGGACGTGATGAAGGAGTCCGCCAGGGCCGCCGTGAGCTATGTGCGCTCCCGTTCGGAACGACTGGGGATCGACGACAAGTTTTACCGGAAGAACGATATCCATATCCATGTTCCCGAAGGAGCCACGCCCAAGGACGGACCCTCCGCCGGTATTTCCATGTGCACGGCCATTGCCTCGGCCCTGACAAAACGGCCGGTGAAGAGCTCCGTTGCCATGACCGGCGAGATCACCCTCCGGGGCAGGGTGCTGCCTGTCGGGGGCGTCCGGGACAAGATCCTGGCGGCCCACAGGGGCGGCGTCTCCCGGGTGATCATCCCCTTCGAAAACGAGAAGGACCTCAAGGAACTGCCGGCAACGGTCTCCAAGCAGATCGAATTTACCCTGGTGGAGCATATGGATGAGGTGCTTTCCGCCGCCCTGGTTCTGGATGAGGGGGAAAAGCTGTTCAACGAGGCATGATCCGGTATGTGGGATTTGGGGTTTTTTCAAAAAAAATAATGTAAATGAAAAAACCCCTTGACACATCCGGGGGGCGTTGGTAAGTAGAGATCACCTTAGCGCTGGGGGCGAATAACTCAGCTGGGAGAGTGCAACCCTTACAAGGTTGAAGTCACAGGTT
>PPCM01000859.1_pt1 | contig 18127 bp, 13 predicted proteins | sample 1555541 | NCBI WGS metagenome assembly PPCM01 (sample SAMN05284479, study PRJNA326546) | Marine sediment metagenome, whole genome shotgun sequencing project. | isolation source: marine sediment | place: Germany: Wadden Sea | collected 2012-09-05 | reverse complement strand
GGAAAACACGCCGAGCATTGCCGAATACCCCCTGTGGCGCCTCTGCGGCACGGGCGTTGCCGTATCCATCCCCAAGGGCAAGTGGGGGGTGATCACCCCCGAGGACCTGGAAAAGGCCACCCCCGAAATCAGGGAGGGGGATATCGTTATGATCAACACGGGGTTTCACCACAAGTGGGGTGACAGCGACGAGTACTTTGCATACGGCTGCGGCATCTCCGGGGCGGGCGCCCGCTGGCTGGTGGATAAAAAAGTCAAGCTGGTGGGCTACGGCTGTCAGGCCAACGACCACCCCATCGCCACCAAATTGGTGGATCACGGGCTCGGCCCCTCTCAGCCCCACTTGATCGATGAGTACAAAAATGAAACCGGTCGCGATCCAAAGGAAGACTTCCCGGACTGGGAACCCGCCCACAAGACCCTGATGGTGGAAGGCGGAATCCCCGGCATCGAGAACATCGGCGGCGAACTGGACAAGGTGACGGGCAAGCGCTGTTTCTTCATGGCGTTTCCCTGGCGTTGGCCCGGTGGAGACGGCTGCATCGTAAGGGTGCTGGCGATCATCGATCCAGATCAGAAGTTTCGCTTCGAAACCGGTAAGTAGTTTTTCAAGCATCCGGTGCAAACCGGTTACCAGGGGGCAACACTTACACACGGGATCGACACCTTCCATGGGAGCGACAAGACCTTTACTCTTTCCAAAAGCCCACCGGAGCTAAAGAAAACTCACCGTGTCGCGGGAACGCGACCGGTGAGCTTTCTTCCCAAAACCGCCCACACAACGCATACGCCCAATCCCCTATTGCCCGAACCAAGTGTTTTCTCATATCCTGTTTCTTAATTCGTCATTTGTGATTCCGTAAATTCACCCGTCAGGACCGATTTAACATATCGGTATATTGGTATCACGGGATGTCTGAGGCTGCGTGACGTTGGGCACCCTATGAATTTCAGAAAGATACTCCGCCCCAAATGCAGATCCATGACGTGTAACAATTGATTTTGATTCACGAAAGCTTAATTCAAGACAAAATACAACAACCATATCGGGTTTTAAACGGCCACTTCCCCCCAGGAAATTGCCCGTCTAAGCCCTGTTAAGCAGGCGTCAAAAGAGGCTGTTCACCATAATTCATAATAGTTGATTCGGTCCGACCCCATAATGCAAACAACGGTTCTTAAACGGCCAATTCCTCACCCTAAATTGCCCGTCTAAGCCCTAATAAGCAGGCGTCGAAAGGACGATTCACCATAATTCAAAATAGTTGATTCGGTCCGACCCCATAATTCGCATAATTGTTGCTATTCCGTCTGGAGCGTACTATTGGTGTTGTGAATTTCCGGTGTTTTGAGATGAGCCGGAAGCCACCGGGCCATATTAACCGGAGCATCCCAATCAGTTTTTTTTTGAACCGCCGGCATATGACTCGCCGGCCCCATATCGGAGAAGGATTCACACCGATGTTGTTTTCCATCAGAAACCTGACAAAAAAATTCGGGGGCCGCGTGGTGCTGGACCTGCCTGAGCTCTTCCTTGAGGAAGGCACGGTCCATGCTCTGCTGGGTCCCAACGGCTCGGGAAAGAGCACCCTCCTTTCAATCCTGAGCTTTCTCAACACCCCCACCACAGGCACCATATTTTATAACGGAAACGCGGTCTCCTACACGCCCAAGGCCCTTCACGCCCTTCGAAAGGAGGTGATCCTGGTGGACCAGCACCCCATTTTGTTCACCACCTCGGTGTACAAGAATGTGGAGTACGGTCCCAAGATTCGAAAGTTATCGGCGGAAAAACGGAGGAAAATCGTCGAGGCGGCCCTGGACCGGGTGCGGATGGGGCATATGGCGGACGCGCCGGCCGACCGTCTCTCGGGTGGGGAAACCCAGAGGGTTGCCATCGCAAGGGCGCTGGCCTGCTCCCCGAAGGTCCTGCTCTTTGATGAGCCCACCGCCAGCGTGGACGTTTCCAGCAGGCTCGCCATCGAAAATATCATCCGGGATCTTCATGAGGATGCCGGGATCTCAATCATCATGTCCACCCACAACCTGCTCCAGGCCTCGAAACTGGCGCGGAACAGGGTCTTTCTTTTCGAAGGAAGGACCAACAACTCCACCTATGAGAACATCTTTTCAGGCAAGGCCGTGACCTGTTCGGGGCGGAACTATTGCCGAATCGACGACAAGATCCTCCTCCCCGTCAAGGAGGCCGTCCAGGGGGAGGTCCGAATCGCCCTGAACCCTAAATCCGTTGTAATCCATAAGGATTCCGGAGGTGAATGCCCCCCCGATGCTTTCAGGGGAAAGGTGTTCCAGATGACCATGGAGGACGAGTCCTTCGTCCGGGTGGTGGTGGATGTGGGCATCCCCCTCAACGCCCTTGTAAGAAAGAGGGAGTTCAAACGCCTGGGCATCGATATCGGGGACCGGGTCCATCTGCTCTGCGGGGATCACGGGGTTACCGTTATTTGACTATGCAATCAACGGCCCTTATGGTAAGATAGCTTTAACATCCTGTAAAAGAAGGAAATTCCTTCAGCCACGGGATGTTCGACAGGCTCAGATTATTTGACATTTGGGGTCACGAGCCGTTCGTTTCCAGAGATGAAGCCGGGCCCCGATGAATTGTCCAACCCATAAGGAGGTCATTATGTCAGGAAAGATTTTTTACCGAACCCGCATCAAGGGCCGGGACGGGGAAAAGAAGCCCAGGTACCGCGTTGTTGCCGTTGCGGATCTGAATTTGAAGGTATACACCGACCATCTCAGGAAGAGTGAGCTCGACCATATCGCCGAGGAGATGGGCGCCGAGCTGGTTGAACTCAAGCGGGGCCCCAAGCACAAGGACGACAAATAATCCGGCGTAACCCTTAATCGCTTCGCATCACAGCTTAACAAGGAGGAAACATATATGGCACTGGTTCGGGAAAAGGACGGAAAGCGCCTGCACGTAAAGAGCAAGCTCATGGGAGAGAGCCTCGTGAGCAAGGCCTTTCTCGAGACCCTGGAAGTCGCACCACAGCATCGGCTTTTTCCTGATGTAACGATCATGAAGATCGGCGGACAATCCATCTGCGACAGGGGCGCCAAGGCGCTGCCCCCCATCATCGACGAGATCGCCGAGAACAGAAAGAACCACAAGATGCTCGTTACAACGGGCGGCGGCACGAGAAGCAGGCATATCTACACCATCGGCCTGGAATTGGGGATGCCCACCGGCGTTATCGCCAAGTTCGGCAGCACCATCTCGGAGCAGAACGCCCTGATGGTGTCGATCATGCTGGCATCCTCCGGCGGGATCAAGATCTCCCACAGCGATATTTCCAAGCTTCCCACCTACTTCGCCGAGGGGATCATCCCGGTCATGCACGGCATGCCGCCCTACGATTATTTTGCCATCCGGCAATCCGCCGGGCGAATTCCCATTCACAGGACCGACGTGGGGCTGGTGATTCTAGGAGATCTTATGGGCGCCAAGAACATTCTCTTTATCAAGGATGAAAAGGGCCTCTACACCGACGACCCCAAGAAAAACCCGGACGCCAAATTCATTCCGAAGATCAGCGCGAAGGAACTCCTTGCCATGGACCAGGACGACCTTGTCATCGAACGCCCCTGCCTGGAGATCATCCAGAACAGCGAGGTGATCGAAAAGGTGCAGGTGTTCAACGGCATGGAACCGGGCAACATCACCCGGGCCCTGAACGGAGAGCACGTGGGAACGATCATCTACAAGGAAAAGTAGTCGGGTTTCCGGCATTTTTTCCGAAATTGAAAAGAGCAACGCCATCCCCGGTCACACCCCGTGACCGGGGATTTTTTTCTTTATTAAAAGAACGTTAAACCACGGAGCACCGTCATCAACGCATTCCTTTCGGATATATGACCACTCGTGTCCTGGAACCGTTTCTTTAAATGGACGGCGCCCCCGCCCGTCACCCGGGTGTCCACTTACTCGAAACAGGCAGCAAACCGTGGGTTTCGCACCTTTTACTTTTAACACTTCATACCGGATTTATCAGGCGTTGCGGCCCAGGGCAATGAGCATGCTGAGACGCAGGCGATCCAGGGCCTGCTGGAGTTCCCCCACCTCATCCTCTCTTGTGACGGCGATCTCCTCGCGCAGTGCCGTTCCCCCGGCGAGATCCGAGGCCCTTTGGGAAAGCGCCCTGACCGGCCCGAGGGAGAGGTTGATGATAAAGAAGGTCAGCCATGTGGAGACCAGCAGGATAACCGTCATGGTGATGATCAGGGCCGTCATCAGGCGGCTCTTTGCCGCCTTGACCGCATCCAGGGAGATCCCCACGCGGAAACCGCCCCACTGTTTCCCCTTGACGTAAATGGGGCTCGATACATCCCAGATCACCTCTCCGTTGTCCCTGTGGTACTCCTGGATAAAGCCTTTTTCCGTGTTTCGGGAGGATTTCAGTCCCACGGGATCGCCGTACACCCGCTTTGTCCGGTTTCCGGTCCTGTCCTTTTCGGGGTCTCCCGTGATGGGGTTCTGGTAGCGGGAATTGTGGGTGGGAACGTAGCCGTTCAGGTCGCCCGCGACCGCGTAATCGATCTCCCCGTCCACAAGGAACTCGTCCTGAACCCCGAGGATCGCCTTGTCCAGGTAGGTATCGTAACGGGTATGATATTTCGGCGGTTCGAAGTTCCCGATCCTCGCATATGCCGTGTCAAATACCTCATCAAGGGTGAAAACACCGTTGTCCACGGCCTCCTCGAGAATACGTCCGATCATCTTGGCGCCCACCATGGACTGGGTCCTGCCCTTTTCCTTGAGGGCGGCCTCGAGGTTTGTCTGCTGCCGCTCCACAAGAAACCAGGTTCCCAGTGCCATCACCAGCAGGATAAATGAGTTGACGATCACCGATACCTTGACACCGATCCTGCCCCTTAACATTCCGGTCATTTTTGATCTCCTCCCTGGTGAACTTCGGTTTCCTTATTGGAGCGATAACCCATCCGAACCGCGCCCCAGTGCTTGTCCCTGAAGTAGATGGGCAGTGAAAGGTCGTGGATGACCTCACCGGTATCCCGGGTATAGGTCTGGATCAGGAACGGTTTCCTGTTTCTTGCGGCCGCAAGCCCCGTTCGATCGTTGAAAATCTGCTTGGCCCGGTTGTTCCGGGTGTTGTATTCCACATCGCCCGTCAGGGGTTTTGAATATTTCGTGTTGTGGGTGGGCACGTACCCGTTTCGATCCATCACCACCGCGTAAATATAGCGCTCGTCCATGGCCAGGTATTTGTCCAGGATAATCCGCAGAACCTCGTCGGTCACGGCATCGTAGCGTGTGCTGAACTTCTGGGGGGTTGTACCGGGAACGGGTATATAAAACGTGTCGAAGAGCTGGGCGATGTCCAGGCGATCCGTTCTTATAAACGATTCAAACTCTCCGATCACCTCGCTTCTCAGGTTTCCCGCCCGCACCAGCACGCCCCGCTCAAGTTCGGTCAATGCCTCCCCGGCCCGGGCCCCTGGAATGCCCATGAAGAAAAACAGCAGCAGAAATAACGGCACCTTCAATTTTCCAACCGATTCAAGGGTCAAGGGCGTCCTCCTTTTCTTTAAGTTCGCGCTGCATTGTCTCAACGAACGCTTCACTCTGTTTTTCCCCGGGTATCCTTGCCGCGACATCGGCGATAAACTCCAGCGCACGCGAACGGGGTATTCGGGTGGGGGACAGATTCATCTTTTCCGCCGCATCCTTGACGAGAAGGGTTCCCAGGGGCCCCGTCAGTTCCACCAACACCGCCTCCATCCGGGAAATAAAGGAGGCGTCCAGGCATTCGGTTTTTTCCGTTACCGGTTCGATCATGCGGAATTTGATGAGCTTCAAGATGGCTTCCTTGAACTCCGAAGGAGGCATGCGGACCTCGCCCGCGACCTGCCGAATCGTCTTATGCGCATCAATGGCCACAAGCAGTTTCAGCATGCTCGCATCAAATGCGATCTCGTCGCTTGCGGCACGCCGGGTTTTTTTGAAGCACATCTCAAGGATATTCGCCATTCCCCCCCTGCTCCCCGTTTGCCCAACGTCATTGACCGAGACTTCCACCGTATGCCCGAATCGCACCGCCCGGATCAATCCAATACCGCCAACCACGAAAAGAGACAACCCCAACCCTGACATTTCACCACACACATACACTAAAATATCAGGGCATAAAACTCTGTAGACAACTTGACGTTCTATATGGAAAATGATTATTCAACCGAAATTTCTAATACCCCTATTACTTACTATTTTCAACAATAAAATACACATCCCCTCCAATGCCGGTGCCTCCCCCATAAAAACCGATCAGTCGTTTCCCCCCGCCATCCACGCCATCCAAGCGGGAATAAACGCAACACGGCAACGTCGTTCCCGCCCCCCTCAAAGCCTTCATTGTCAGCTGTTGCCATTTATTGTCACCTATAGATATATTTATCAACAAAACAGATTCACCCCCCCACCGCACAAACACCAAGCAACACATCTCCCCCAAACAACCGGAACTCGTCATAAAGGAAAGGCCGCGAATCGGGTACAGGCAATGCCGAGTCCGGCATCCGGCACCTCCCCGTTCATTGCACAACAGGGCTTAATGAAGACTCTCGGCCGAATTCGCCCCCCTGTTTTATCCTCATCCGTTCTCTTCAATCCTATTCCCTCCATTTCCCCCTGCACTTTCACCTCTGCTCGCCACCGCCCAAACATATCCATTTTGGTTATTCTTAGTAATCGTTACCCCTTTAATTTTTCAAATCCTTGTAAAAACGACTAAATCATTGACTGCCAACCAAATAATTTCTATGACGCACCTTTGATTAACCGTTTACCGTTATTAGGAGAGAAGGATGAGAAGATCGTTTCTGTTGATATTATCCCTTTGTCTTGCATGGGGATTGCCCGCATTTGCCGAAGACGCGGCGCCCTCCTACGAGCTGGGGGAGATCGTGGTTTCCGGGAAACAGAGTGCCGCCGAGTCGGTGGGATCCTTTTACAGGATCACGGCCGCCCGGATCGAGGAGAGCGGTGCCCGCAACCTGAGCGAGGCCGTGGATCATATTCCCGGCATCTATGTGCGAACAGCCGCCGCCGGAGTCCCCCGCATCGATATCCGGGGCCAGAGAACCCGCCACGTGCGCCTTTTGTTGAACGGCGTCCCCCTGAACAACACCTACGACAGGCAGTTCGACCCCTCCTCCATTCCCGTGGAGAACATTGCCGAGATCAAGGTAAGCGTGGGCACCGGTTCCGTTCTCTACGGCCCGGGGGGCAGCGCGGGCGTGATCAACATCATAACGAAGAAGGGCTCGGGAAAGCCGGGTGGAACCGTTATGGCGGAGGTGGGCTCCGACGACCGGTACACGGGCAGGGCCACCCTGTCCGGCGCGGGTGACCGGGTGGACGGATTTATCAGTGCCGGCGTGTACAGCAGGGGCAACACCACCCTTGGGCGGGGATTCACCCCTGCGGACAAGAAGCTCGAGGACGGAGGCGACCGCGAGAACAGCGACTATGAGCGGATGAACCTGTTCACCGGCGTGGGCTACACCCCCACGGACAACCTGACCTTCGGGCTGACCGCAAGCTACGTGGAGGGCGAAGAGGGCGTTCCCCACGCCATCCTCAAAAAGGATGACTTCATCAAGGAAGCCAAGTTTGTCCGAAGGGACGACATCGAGGATTTCGCAAGCGGGCTGGCGGTGGATTATAAGTTTGCCGGCCCCTTCGAACTCAGGGGCTGGGGATACTTCAACCAGAACGACGTCACGGAAACCCGGTACGACGACGATTCCTACACCACATACAACAAGAAAAAGAAATCCTACCGCCACAACAACACCAGCCAGGTATACGGCCTCAACCTTCAGCTGAACTATGTCCCGGCCGAGAACCACCGCCTGAGTTTCGCCGTGATGATGGAGGAGAACACCTGGGATTCATCGGGAACCGACGGGGACCTGAACAGAGACCTCAGGTATTACACCATGGCCCTGGAGTATAACCTTGCGCCCATGGAGAACCTGGATCTTGTCATGGGGTACGGGCACCACTTCATGGACAAGGAGGTGGGGGACGACGAGGATGATTATTCCTGCATGCTCGGCGCAACCTATGAAATCGTTCCGGGCAGCCGCATCAAGGCATCGGCAAGCAGGAACGTGACCTTCCCCTCGGTGAAGCAGCTCTACGACGGCGGGAACGGCTCCAACCCGGATCTGAACGCCGAGCTGACCTATACCTATGAGCTTGGACTGGAACAGGCCCTTCCGGCCGACACCCTTTTCAGCATCACCGGCTTTATCAAGGACGCCGAGGATTTTATCGAGAAAAATCCCGACAGCGACTACGAGAACTTCGAGGAGTACCGATTCAAGGGGGTTGAGGTGGGCCTTACCAACAGTCATATCAAAAACCTCACCATCAGCGCGAGCTACGCCTATCTCAAGGCCGAGGACAAATCCTCCGGCAGCCTGAAGGACGAACTTCAGAACAGGCCCGCCCACAAGTTTTACCTGGAAACCCGCTTCAATTTCCCCTTCGGTTTAAAGGCCCTGGCCTCCCTTACCCATGTGGCCGACCAGTACTATTACAGCTCCAACCTGAAGAAGAAGGAGCGGCTCAAGGATATCACGGTTGTGGACGTCAAGGTCTCCCAGATGCTCATGGACGACACCCTGGAAGTTTTCGCCCGGGCCGAGAACCTGCTGAACGAGTTGTATGAACAGAGTTACGCCTACCCCGCCGACGGACGTTCCGTATATTTCGGCGTCAAGTATACTTTTTAATTGTCGGAAGTATCTCACGACCTTTCGATGGAGGAGTCAAGAAGTTGAAAATCCTGTTTTGCATAGACGACACGGACAACCTGGAGACCCGGGGCACCGGCCAACTCTCCCAGATCGTGGCCGACAGAATAGTGGAAAACGGCTGGGGAACCTGTTCGGGTGTTTCGCGCCACCAGCTCTTTGTTCACGACGATATTCCCTACACCTCACACAACAGCGCCATGTGCTTCGAGGCGGAGATCGGGGATCGCCACCTTTCCACCGTTATCGAATTCGGGAAATCCTGCCTCGAGGAGGAGAGCGCCGAGGGGTCCGACCCCGGGCTCTGCGTCACGGTGAACGACCGGCGGCTGAACCGGGACCGGCTCATCTCTTTCGGCCGGGATGCCAAGAAGACGGTGCTCACAAAGGAGATGGCCTATTCCCTGGCAAAGGAGCTGGGAATTCACCTCTCCGAGCACGGGGGCACGGGCGACGGGGTGATCGGGGCCGTGGCGGGAACCGGGCTAAGGCTCTCGGGCAACGACGGAAGGTACAGGGGATGGTACCATTTCGGCCTTGCCGGGAAGAGCACCACCGTCGGGGAACTCTGCTCCCATGATTTTATCGACGGGGTTAAAACCGTGAGCGGGGAAATTCTGGATCAAAACACGCGGCTGATCCTCGGGGACGACAAGGTCAAGACCGTGTTCCAGGACAACCGGCCGGTGGTTCTGGTGGCGGACGCGCAGGCGGAGAACGGCGCCCCCCGCTGGACCACCCTCACCAAGCAGGAGGTCAAGCGGTTCTAATCGCAACCCCGCAGCTTAAAAAAACCGTCGTGCCGCTTGTATGCACGGCACGGCGGTTTTTTCCCGGCTCACGCCCCTGCCGGCAAAAAGCATGGTAGCCCACGAGTAGCCTTATCTCCCAAAAGGAACCCGGTCACTTGTTCCGTGATCGGATCGACACCGCCTTCGCAACCTGATCTCATAAAATCAGCATGTTGGTTCAATAGTTCTTTAGAAGGTTCCGGCAACGCCCGTCTCCCCGGAAATTCCCATGCCCCCCCCCCCCGACCTGAATATATTGTCGCTCCCGGTTCATGAATGCGGGACAGCGAGCAGGATCGCCAAATCCGGGCTCAATCAAGTTTGTATTTCTGGCCTTCAGGCCGTAAAACCCCTGGATTTATCCTTGGGATATAAGTTGCTTCAGCTGCTTTTGTAAGTATACTCTTTCCAGTTCTTTGAAATGGTATAGGGCTTACGTTCCGCAATCTTGGAACGTGTAAAACCATTTGAGTAAATACCAACCTGTCGCGGGCAGGCGTCAGAGGGGGAGGGGCCCGAAGAAGCCCTTGGCTTTAAGCCTTGGGAGCCGTCACGTAATAATCAGGGTGATCAGCGCCCCTTGTATCTTCTCACGGCACGGTTCATGTACCAGGCCAGAATCCCGCAGAAGATCCCGATGGCCGGATAGGTAACGAGTCCCGGGTAAAATTTCAACAGGACCACCTCAAAGGGCTTTCCGGTGATCAGGTTCAACCCGGACTTCACCACATGCATCATCAGGGAGAGGATCACCCCCTCCATCACCCGGTTCACCATGGGATGCCCCATGACCGGCAGCAGTCGAACCCCTTCGAGGGAGAGGGCCGGCACCACATAGCGAAAGATATCCAGTATTCCCTTTCTGGACCCCGCCGTCACGGCGAAGATTCCGGCGGCGATTCCCATGTAAAGCGCCGCACCTTTTTTGGGCACCCAGCAGCTGCCGGACACCATGAAAAAGATGTAGAGAATATAGGAATGCCCCGGGAGATTGAGGTCCAGGCGCATCATCTGCTTTGCAGCAACAGCCACCAGGGCGAACACCGTCAGGAGAATCATCTCGGAGATCAGCAGGCCGCTCCGCTCGCCCCTGTCCATTGGATTCAGGTCCGTTTTCGTTTCCATCTTCAACTCCAGTCCATTCCAGGAAGAGGGCCACGCTCTTCCCCCCTTTATTCTCATTTCAGGGAAACCGACCCACCGGGTTCACCCGGGGTCCATGGTCGGCGATCTTCGCCAAACGCCAATACCCGAGGGCATTCCGTCAACACAACACTTCGCCTTTTTGAAATCTTTGTTGGCTCCTGCTTGTTCGGATCTGAGCAGGTAATAATATCAACAAATGTCGATTGATCGTCTTGAAGACGGAAACGCATGAAAACTTCAAGCAGTACACAATTTATAAGTGTGTAATATCCGAGTGATCGCGTTACCCCCCTTTCGACAAGCAGCCGAACAAGCGCTGATCTATGTAAATCCGGTGCCCTTAATCCTCATACCCCCTCAGCTTCACGGAAAGGCCCGCAAGACCGGCAATATCCTCGATAAGGATCATCAGGGGCACAAACACCGACTTCAGGCCGTAAAACAGGGCCTTTGGCCTGAGAAGATCCCCCTTTTCCGGAAGGAGCCCCTTCATTCCCTGGATATGGAGGATCTCCCCCGCGTCCCTTGTGATGCAGGGCAGAAGACCGAAGGAGATGCCCAGCGCCAAACGGCTTTTTTCCGATAAAAAGCGGCTGAACATGTTCATCCAGTCCGAGACGGTGGTGGTCCGCATCATCACGATCACCGGGATAAAAAAGAGCCAGACCCGGATTCCCGCGATTCCCCCCTCGAAAAATGCCCCGAAATCCCATCTGAAAACCGGCAGGAACAGGGCAAAAGCCAGGCTCTGGAGCATGAAAAACCGGCTGTCGGACAGAAACCTTCCCGGGCCCAGCCCGCCGCACAGATAATAGAGCAGCAGCACTCCCGCCATATGGGGGTAATACGGCTCCCCGAACCGGTAGAGGGCCCCCCAGAAGGCCATGGCGATCCCCATCTTCAGCAGGGGGGGCGCCGCGTGCAGGGGGGATTTCACGCTCACGTATTCAAATGCCGGGGTTTTCAATGCCCGAAATACCCTCTTCAACAACGGCACCTTCGCCTTTCTGCCCCTTGCCCGGCCCCCTTGACCCGCCTCCTTTGGGGTTTCCGGCCCGCCGAGGGTCACGACACGGGAATCGTCTCCCGAAGCAAAGGTCCCCCGACTGCTCGTGAAAACAAGCCCGCAGTCCGTCTCGTTCTTGAGGCGGCGTAAAAAGGAGAGGAGAAATTCCCTTTCCCGGGGATCGAGGAAACCGAGGATATCGTCGATAAAAACGAAATCCGGCGTGAGTACAAAGGCCTGGGCGGCCCCAAGAAACACCTTTTCCCCGAAGGAGAGCTTGAAAGGTGAAACCGCCTGCTTTTCTCCAAGCCCCACCGCGACAAGGAGTTCCCTGACGACCCTCCGATCGGAGGGGGCGAGCTTCCGGTCTCCCCTTTTCCCGTTCACGGCGGACATCATCTCCTTCATAACCGAGGATTCGAAGAAGAATCGATCCGGATTCTGGGTAATCATGGAGATGCGGCAGGTTCCCGCACGCCCCTTCCGGACAACGGTTCCGGAAGCAGGTTCCATTGCCCCGGACAGGATCTTGAGAAGGGTCGTCTTCCCGGCCCCGTTTTCCCCGGAGACCCACAACTCCTCTCCCCCTTCCACCGATAGGTTCAGATTCGCAAGGAGGGCCCGGCCGCTTCCAAAGCCGAAGGAAGCGTCTCCAAGGCGGATCGCCCTTTTGACGGGGGGGGTAGCCGGGATCCTGATCCATGCGTCGTTCCCGGGGAAGCCGTAGGTTTTGGGGCGGGAAATGGTAACTGCGGTATCAAACCCTTCCGGGTCCACCACGCCGGGGTGGGAGGTGAGGATGATTCCCGTTCCCCGCCGCCGCAGGAACGCCATATACGCCAATACCCGCGTGATGTTTTCCGGATCCAGGTAGAGGAACGGCTCATCCAGGAGCAATATCCGGTTATCCATGATTCCGGCGGCCCCCAAGGCCACCATGTGTTTCTGACCGGCCGAAAGATTTGCCACCGGTCTGTCCAGCAGGGGGGAAAGCCCCAGAATTTCAACGGTCGCCTCGAACAGGTGATCGTTTTCCCGGTTTGCCTTTCCACGGCCAAAGCGGAGCTCTTCGCGAACAAGGGTGGATATCATCTGTGAGTGGGGATTCTGCAGGACAAGGCCGATCCCGTTTCTGACCAAAGGGCCCAGGGGACGGCGATCCAGGGTGATATCCCCCCGGAACAACTTGTCCTCTTGAAAGATCCCCTTGATACAAAACAGGAGGGATGATTTTCCCCGCCCGGAACCCGCCTCGATAAGCACGGTTCCGGCTTCCTTCAGCGTAAACGACACATCCTCGAAAAGTATCTCTCCATTCTCGACACTGCATCCAAGCGATCTTACTTCAAGCACAACCCTCTCCCGAACCGGCGATATTGTCGGGCAAGGCCCGGCGTTTCAGTTTGAATCAGACGTCACACCCCCCTCTTAGTTCCACATCGACACAATTGCAACCATAAACGACAGTTCACAACTCATTTCCAGAAATCGCAACAAACAAAGCCCCCCGGGACAGATATTGAAGCATTCCAACGACAATTAAAAGCAAGAGATCACGCTTCCATTTCCAAGGACCGGGATTCAAACGGCGGAGCGCCGCCGTTTCTTCCGAAGTGAAAGGCATGCATATACAGGCTCTTTGAATTGTTCACAAGGAATCGGGAACTCCCCGTCACCCTGAAAAAGCCGCATTTCGGTAAGCGGGGAAGACGTGGGGCAAGGAAAAATGTCTTGAATTTTTACCCGCACATTTGTTAGGATTGGTATAAAGTATTTATGCCCGTCGCTTCCATTCGGAATCTTATTTGCCCATGCACGGCCCGACCTTCTCAAAGCTGCGATTCCCGTAATTTTCGTAAAAAGCCCACCCTGCCCGATACCCGGCGGGGCGATTACTTTCAGGTATGGTCATTCTTATCGAGCATAAGGTATTTCAACACGTGGAACCGGCCCATTCGATCAGCGCCCCGATCAAGGGCCGGAAACGTTCCACAGAGGACCCGTCATGAATAGGGAACAACCGGAAAAGGGTTCCAAAATAAAACTTCGCCTGCGAACCAAGTTCATGGCCGGCATCCTTGCCCTGGAGCTTGTGCTCATGGTGACCGTCATCCTCGTGGTGGAGCGGCAGATGCGCAACTCCGTCCTGGACGAGTTCCTGAAACGGGCCCATTCCATCTCCAGAAACATCGCCTCCGTGAACACCAACTACCTGGCGACCTACAACTTCGTGGGGATCGATCAGAACATGAAGCAGGTAACCGGGGAAAACGATCTTCTCTATGCCGCGGTCCTCTTTTACGACGGCGAACTGGCCAGTTACGTGGGCCCCGCCGAGAACAGGGAGGCGGTCCTTTCCGGCCCCATCCAGGAAAAGACCCGGGGCATCGGCGAAACCCTCGTTCAGTACGGCAGGTTCCACAACGCCTCGTTCTGCGATATCGCCGTCCCGGTTTTCCTGGACGGGGAGAACTGGGGGACCGTGCGCTGCGGTTTTTCCCTGAAGGTCATCGACGAGGCGATCCTGAAAACCAGGAAGCTCCTGCTCCTGCTTGCATGCATCGGACTTGTTTTCGGCTGCCTTTCGGCGCTCCTTCTGGCGCGAAGGATCACCCGGCCCATCGGTCTTCTGGTGAACGGTGCGGAGGCGGTTGCAACGGGAAACTTCGATCACCCCATCCGGATCAACACCAGCGACGAAATCGCTTACCTTGCCGGCCGTTTTTCCTTTATGCAGCAGATGATCAAGGAGAACATGGCGGCCCTCGAAAATGCAAGGGAGGCGGCGGAAGCCGCCAATATCGCCAAGAGCCAGTTTCTCACCAACGTGAGCCACGAAACCCTCACCCCCCTTCACGGGCTTCTGGGCATGGCCGGAATACTCAGGCAGACCCCCCTTTCCGAAAAGCAGCACAAGCTTCTGTGCACCCTGCAACAGTCGGGTGAAGGTCTCCTTTCCGTGGTGAACTCCATCCTCGATTTCTCCAGGATAGAGTCCGGCAACTTTCATCTCATCAAAAAACCGTTCAACCCCCTTTCGGTTATCGAGAGCACGGCCATGTTCATTTCCGAGAGCGCCCGGAACAAGGGATTGAGAACAGCGTGCCGAACCCCCCACGACCTTCCCGTGCACCTCTACGGCGACCCCGACAGGTTGCGCCAGCTCCTCACCATCATCATGGGAAACGCCGTGAAATTCACCGAGAAAGGGGAGGTGCGCCTCGAGGTGGCCCTGACATTCGCCGACCGATCATGCGCCGTGATCCGTTTCGACGTGATCGACACGGGGATCGGGATCAGCCCGGATGTAAGGGAGCATATCTTCGATACCTTTTCCCAGGCCGACGCATCCCTGACCCGCAACCACGAGGGGCTGGGCCTGGGCCTTTCCATCGCCAGACATCTCACCGACAAGATGGAAGGGGGGATAGAGATCATGGAGGCTCCGGAGCAGGGAACCTGCGTGAGAGTCACCACCCGGTTTGAAAAACCCACTCCCAAGTCGGACCACCCGGAAGATATCAGCCACCTTTCCATTATCAGGGCCATGGTGGTGGACACCCACGAGGCGGGCCGTACCATCCTCGGCTACCACCTCTCCTCCTGGGGCGCCCGCTTTTCCGCCGCCGAAAGCATGGAGGAGGCCCTTGGGGAGATCAGGAACGCGGCATGGGGAGAAGATCCCTTCGGCGTCCTTTTCGTGGACCTCGAGGCTCCCGGAAGCGATATGGCCGGCCTGTCCCGGATTCTGAAATCAGACCCGGCCACGGCGGGGGTCATCCCCGTTGCCATCGTCCCCTTCGGGGTCCATGAGGTGGAAAAGCACCCGGAACTCAGTGAAATCCCCCATTGCCTGGCCAGGCCGGTCCTCCAGTCGAGGCTCCTCGAATGCCTGACGAGCCTTACGACCCCCTACGAACTTTCAGAGGGGCCGGATATGTCCGTCGAAGGCCCGGAAACCAAGGTGTTCGACAGCCACGTGCTCATCGTCGAGGACAACCCGGTGAACCGGGCATTGCTCAATGCCTACCTCAAGGGGATCGGATGCACCACGGACACGGTGCAGAACGGACTCGAGGCGGTCTCCGCGTTCAGTGAAAAAGAGTACGACATCATCGCCATGGATTGTCAAATGCCGGTCATGGACGGCTATGAGGCCACCCGGAGCATCCGGGAGATCGAGGCATCCCGCAAAAGGCCCCATGTCCCCATCCTGGCCGTCACCGCCCATGCCATGGACGGCGACCGGGAAAGATGCCTTGATTGCGGCATGGACGACTACCTCACCAAGCCGTTCACCGTGGAGCAGCTGATCACGACGTTGAAGCGTTTGCTCCCCTCGATCGCACCTCCCACCTGATCCCCACGAACCGCCGTGGGAAAACAGCCCCGGCCCGCCCCGATCCCGGGGAGATGCCCGGGGCCCGCGCCTTGCATAAAGCGGCATCGCGCATTGAACGAAACGCCCGACCCCAAAGCCCCGGGCTACCGGCTAAAGGCGCTTCCCCGGCCCCGAACCGGGTCAAGCACTTGGGCCCCTTACCCGAAAACCTCGTAAACCGGCGCCGCCGAAGGACCCTCGTAATCCCAACGGCGGTTGTTGAACAGGGTGACACCATGCCTCGGAAAAACAGAGTGCTTTTTGTGGACGACGATATTGACGCGCGAAACGCCTTCACCGCGATGGCCGAGAACCGGAACCTCGAGATTGAAACCATTTCGGGTGCCGAATCGGCCCTCATGAAACTGGAGACGTTTCCCGCCGAGATCGTGATCGCCGACATGGCCGCCTCCGAGGCCGGGGGCCTCTCCCTGCTCGAGGAGATCAAGCTGCGGTATCCGGAGATCTTCGTGGTGGTGGTCACCGGTTCGGGCAACATCGAGGTCGAGGTCAACGCCATGCGCTCGGGTGCCTACGACTATATTCCCAAGACAAGATTTTTCGAGCTGATCCCCGAGGTGATCGAAAACATCACCGGCCACAAGGGGTTTGTCAGAAGAAAACCCCACGCGGCAAAGGAGCGGCGAAAGGACTACCGTTTCGAGGATATCGTGGGAAGGGCCCCGGCCATGCTCGATATTTTCGAGAGAATCGCGGATGTGGCCCCCACCTGCGCCACCGTGCTCATTACCGGCGAAACCGGAACCGGCAAGGAACGGACCGCATCGGCCATCCATTACAGGAGTGAAAGAAGGGAGGCGCCGTTTACCCGCGTGAACTGCGCGGCCCTTACCGAGAACCTGATCGGCAACGAGCTTTTCGGCCATGAAAAGGGGGCCTACACGGGAGCCGAGGAGGTGAAGAAGGGATATTTTGAAATCGCGGACAAGGGTACCCTGTTCCTGGACGAGATCGGCGATGTGCCCCTCTCCACCCAGGTGAGCCTCCTGACCGCCATCGAGTCCGGCACCTTTCAAAGGGTGGGAAGCACACAGACCCTTCGAACCGACACCCGCCTGGTCTGCGCCACCAACAGGCCCCTGACGGAGATGATCAGGCAGAAGCAGTTTCGCGAAGACCTGTACTACCGGATCAACGTGGTGAACATCGATCTTCCCCCCTTGCGCAAGAGAAAATCGGACATTCCCCTTCTTGCCGATTTTTTCATGAAAAAATTCTGCATGAAGAACAGGAAGAACATCAAGAGAATCTCCAATGCCGCCATGAAGCTCCTCATCGATTACAGGTGGCCCGGAAACGTGCGCGAGCTGGCCAATATCATCGAGAATGCCGTTATCTTCTGCAGGGGAACGGAGATTGTTCCGGCCAACCTGGAAAACATCCCCTCCCCTTCCCGTGAAAACACGATCAGCCTGGATCTTTCCTCATGGGCCCTCTCCCGCGCCGAGGAGACCCTGATCAGGAGAGTCCTGGACCGGACTTCGGGAAACCTCTACCGGGCCGCCAAGACCCTGGAGATCGCCCGGGGCACTCTGTACAGCAAGATGAAGAAATACGGGATAGAACGACCCTAAACCTTTTCAGCCGTTTTTCGCCAAAAAAGATAAGTGACCATCATGGGATCAAATGGAAAAAATATCAGGCTTCGGCTGCGCACCAAGTTCATGCTCGGCATCGTTCTTCTGGAGAGCCTGCTCATGTGCACGATCATCCTCCTGGTGGAAAATCGAATGCGGGCAACGGTACTGGACGAATTTCTGAAACGGGGCTTTTCCATCTGCAGGAACCTGTCGGCAATGAACGCGAACTACGTCACCACCTACAACTACGTCAGGATAAAGCAGAGCGTGGAAAAGGTGGCCGGGCAATCCGGCCTGATCTACGTCGCCGTCCAGCTCTTCAACGGTGATGTGGCGGGTTACAGCGGGCCCATGCCCATGAACGAACTTTTTGACGCGGACGCGGTGCAGTGGG
>PPCM01000858.1_pt1 | contig 18130 bp, 17 predicted proteins | sample 1555541 | NCBI WGS metagenome assembly PPCM01 (sample SAMN05284479, study PRJNA326546) | Marine sediment metagenome, whole genome shotgun sequencing project. | isolation source: marine sediment | place: Germany: Wadden Sea | collected 2012-09-05 | reverse complement strand
GGCTGGTTTTTCACCCCCAGGAAACGGGACAGGTGGCAGGATTCGTGGTAGGTGATCCGGCCCCGAAACCCCGATCCCAAGTCCCGAACCCCAAGGATATCCACCAGGTACTCGGTGAACTCGTAGGTCTTCTCCGCCACCTTGCGGGCGCGGCGCTCCCATGCGGGCTCATCCGAAAAGAGCCCCGGGTAATGCCTTCGCACCATATCCACGCAGGAACCCGACGGACAGACGATGACGGGCGCATCCTCGAAGACCCGGATAAAATGGCGGGCCGCCCTTTTCGCGGCCTTTTGATGCCCGGCGTTATAGGCGGGCTGACCGCAACAGGTTTGTTCCTTCGGGCAATCCACTTCAATTCCCAGCTTATCGAACACCGCCACAACGGCCTCGGCCACGTCGGGATAAAGACCGTCCACAAGACATTGAACGAACAGGGTAACGGGTTGTTTTTCAGTCATTTCCATTTCCTTTTGACGACAACACGGGTTCCGCCGGCAGCGGCTTTCCAGGTGGTGAAAGTTACCACCCGCCAAGCCCGGGCTTTCACGAGGGAATTTACTTTTCATCTCTCGAAATCGGTATTCCAATAAAAAGATCCCGACAATATCACACGATTACACAACCATACCTCCAAGGGCCAATTCAAAGACATGCTGTTGTCTTCCACATATACAGTATTCTCTTTGTGGTGGCCTCGGAAAAATTGGAAGTCATATTACCAAACCGGTTATAAAACAGGCGACTCTTCGAAAACGCCCTCACCTGTTTCAACAACATTTTCAACGCGTAAAGCATTTTTTGCATGCCGTGTCATATCGACCATGGAACATGTGGGGACAAAATCGCCCAAGACGCTATCGCTCGTTTTTACTGCAAGCGAAATTCAATGCCCTGCCACGCAACGCCCTCCAAACCCCATCGATATTTTTTCGGGTGCGTTCACTCATTGATCGACTTCTTCAATGCTCGCCGCGACAACCGGTATACCGAAAAAGATTGCCGATCTCAGAGACCGGGCACTTTCCCGAGTCCCCCGTTTTCGTCAAAGTACAAGGGCCCAAGCGCTTCCACCAGTTCAAGGTCCGACCGCCCCGAAAGCTCTTGATATACGGTTTCGGAAACATCGAGTTGCCCGATCTCCAGGGTGTTCCGGACATGGGCGATCCGCGCCTTTTCAAGGGGAACCGCGCCGATGGTTTCGATGCACGCATCGAGGACAGCCCGGTCGGTTTCAAGGGCAATGGGGATGCGGCCCTTTTCAGGGGTCATGGCGGTGATGGAGTTGACGGCAATCTTGTGGAGGTCGATTTTATCCACCAGCCTTCGGGTGGTAAAGTCGGCAAGTCCGATCCCCACGGCATTGCCGTGGGAGGGCTCGGTGAGATCCAGCACGGCGATACGGGTAATGGAGGGAGACGGGGGTTCCTCTTCTCCCACGAACATGATCCTGCCGATCACGTTGGTGTCCATGCCGGTGCCGGAGATGTTCTTTCCCATCTCGTCGATCACCAGGACGTCCAGGTTTTCCACGGGCAATCGGGCCATGAGCTGCTTTGCCTCGGCCAGCAGGCCCACCTCCCCCGCCAGGAGTTCATCTCCCGGCAAGGCCCGGATCATCGCCGTCCGGTCGTAGATGTTCTCCACGATCCCCACGCCGAAGAGCAGCGGCAGCTTTTCAAGTATCATCTTTCCCATGGCGGGAATCACCTTGCGATATCCGTGGATCACCGTCTGTTGGTGTACCTGGAAGGCCCCCGCGTGGTTGCCCAGGCCGATGGCCAGCATCTTCATCAGGCCGCTCTCAACGGGGCCTTCGAACTCCGTGTGGGGCTTGATGCGGTTCACCACCACGATACCGTCGGCCTCGCTCGCGATGCGGTCCACCAGCACGGGGTAACCGAACTCCGAGCGGCCGATCTCCACCACCTCCATGGAGGAGCGGATGGGCGCGCCCACGGCCTCCTCGGTGATCCCCAGGCTGCCGAGCACCTCCACCTGCCCTTCGGCGCTCGCGCCGCCGTGGCTTCCCATGGAGGGCACGATAAAGGGCGAGGCCCCGACCGCCTTCAGGGAGCGGACGATCTCGGCGATGATCCGGTCGATATTGGCGATGCCCCTGCTGCCCGCCGTCACGGCAACGGAGGCCCCCGGCGCAATCTTCTCCCCAAGGCCCAGAGCCGCGATTTCCGAGGCGACCACCCCCTCGATATCCGTGACTTCCGGCGCATCTATCTTCTGCCTGATTCTGTACATGGACGGATAGTTCATACCCTCCTCCCCTTATTCCATTAACGACGCCAGTTGAAGTAATTCACTCTTTTTGGAATCCCGTTTTCCATCCACACTGCCGATTTGTGGGCACTTGCCGTCACCCATTAAAAACAAATCCATCCACTTACTCTCCATGTGGGCCGTTCGGCATGATTCCCCGCCCCACATGACTTCTACCATCATCACCGGCAACATCAAGTATTAACCGATCCTTCTGCATTTATATTGGCGCCGCGTCTCGCCCCCTCCCATATAAAAGAAAAAGCGGACAGGCTTCTTTATCTTCGCCCTCCCTCAGAGTGGACCCATCGGCAGCAATTCCCTCCCCTGAAGGTATCCATCACCCCCCAACCGATTTCAAGTCAAAACCGATTTTCGGCATTTACACGAGCGCCGGGCCACACACCCCTTTTAAAAATGGCGCGACGAGATAAACCCACGTCACACGCATTCAGGAGATAAAACGGCAACGGGTTCGTTTAACGCCTCATCAGCCGTAGGCAATGGACGGCAGCCAGATCACCAGCTGGGGCCAGAGCATGACAATGGCAAGCCCGATAAGCTGAAGCACGATAAAGGGCACCACCCCCTTGTACATGTCCATGAGCGTTACCCCGGCGGGGGCCACCCCTTTGAGGTAGAAGATGGCAAAGCCCACGGGGGGCGTCAGAAAGGAGGTCTGGAGGCTCACGGCGGTGAGCACGGCAAACCAGACCAGCTCGGGGTTGTCCACCACGCCCCTGCCGTCTATCCCGAGATCCAGGGAGGAGATTACCGGCGCCACCAGGGGCAGGATGATCAGGGTGATCTCGATCCAGTCCAGGAAAAAGCCCAGGAGGAAGACCACCCCGAGAATCACGCAGATCACGCCGTAGGGCCCGAACGGAAGGGAGGTGAAGATCCCCTCGATAAACTCGTCCCCGCCGAGGGCGCGGAGCACCAGGGCGAAACAGGTGGCCCCCACCAGTATGGCGAAGATATAGGCGGTGGTGGAAAAGGTGCCCATGAGCACCTCGCGAAAGACCTTGAGGTTCAGGCGGCGGTTGAACAGGGCCAGAAGGGTTGCGCCTGCGGCCCCGACGCCGCTGGCCTCGGTGGGGGTGGTCATGCCCGCGAAGATGGACCCCAGCACCGCCATGATCAGGAGCACGGGCAGGGAGATGGTCTTGAACACCTCCCAGAGCATCGCCCACTCGAAGGGTTTGCGGTCCGCCGCAAGGGGGGCCGATTCCGGCCGGAGCAGGCCGAAGCCAAGGATGTAGATCACGTAGAGCACACCGAGGACGAGGCCGGGCAGGAGCGCCCCCATGAAGAGGTCTCCCACAGAGAGGCTGAGCTGATCGGCCATGATCACCAGCATGATGCTGGGGGGAATCAGGATGCCCAGGGTTCCCGCCCCGCAGATGGTGCCCACGGCAAGGGGCCGGCTGTATCCCTGGTTGAGCATGGCCGGAAGGGAGAGCAGGCCGAGAAGCACCACCGACGCCCCCACGATCCCCGTGGAGGCGGCAAGGATCACGCCGATCAGGGTCACGGTCACGGCAAGGCCGCCCCGGGTTTTTCCGAAAAGGTTCTGGATGGCGTGCATCATCTTCTCGGCGATGCCCGAGCGGTCCAGCATCAGGCCCATGAAGATAAACATGGGAAGGGCCACCAGTATCCAGTTGTACATTACCCGGTAGAGGCGGTTCACCACGATTCCCACCATCATGTAGTCGAGCCCGGTCATGGTGTCGAGCCACATGTCGGCGCAGTAGCCCGCGAGGGCAAAGAGCATGGAGACCCCGCCCAGGATATAGGCGATGGGAAAGCCGGTAAAGAGCAAGCCGATAAAGGTGAGCATCATGGCGATGACGAGGATGCTTTCTGTTTCCATTACTTATCTTCCACTTCAAGGATGATCATGGGTTTCAGGAACATGGGGAATCCCCGGCGGGATGCCCGGCCCCGTTGCCGGGACGCTTCCTTCCCGGCCAAAGCCGGGATATCGCCTTGAGGAGCCTGGAGATCGCCGCCATGAACAGAAGGCCGAATCCCGCAGGGATCGCCGCCTTTATGGCCCACCGCCACGGCAGGCCCATGGGCGCGTCCGATCGCTCTCCCACCCTGAAGGAATCCGCCACGAAATCGAGACTGTGCAGAAAGAAAACCGCGATAAAGGGCATCAGCAGAAAGAGGATTCCGAAGATCTCCACCTTCTCCTTTGTTCTCCGGGAAAAACCGGCATGGAGAATATCGAGGCGTATATTGGCATCGGTCACGAGCACATAGGAGAGACCGGCCATGAACCCCAGGGAGTAGAGATGCCACTGCAATTCCTCCAATGCCACCATTCCCAGGCCGAAGAGGTAGCGGAGCACCACCTGAAGCAGAATCACCACCATGAGCAGGGCGTTGCCCCAGGCCGCGAACCTTCCGATGGACAGGACAAGCCGGTCTATAGTCAGGCATATTTTCGGAATATTTTCAATCTGATCGTTCATCCCGCCGTCTCCCTCTTTCACCGTTACTCGTGATGCCTGGGCAAAAATCCCCGGGCGGCCCAATAGGCGTACTCACCCCGGAATGTCGCCAGGTCGTCCCTGACCTTCTTGAAGAAGGGATCTTTCGCCGCCATCTCGTCGGCCACCTCATCCCAGGTTTTGCGGAAGGTATTCAGCATTTCGTCGGACCAGTACATGTTCTTGACGCCGCGTTTTTCGCTGTTCTCCTTGATCACGGGGCCCTGGATCGACTCGCAATAGGAAAGGGTATGGGTGAGGGAGGCCATGGCGCTCATCTCGATCAACTTTTTCCGCCCTTCACTCATGCCGTCCCAGGTGTCCTTGTTGATGAGAAGCTCCAGCAACGTGGCCTGCTGGTGCCATCCGGGATAGTAATTATACTTGGCGATCTTGTGAAACCCCAGCTTCTGGTCGATGGCGGGAAATGAGAACTCGGTGGCGTCGATGGCCCCCTTTTCGAGGGCGGGAAAGATCTCTCCTGCGGGCAGAAGGCTTACGGAGACCCCGAGCTTTTCCATCACCTTACCGCCGAATCCAAAGAAGCGCATGCGGAGGCCCTTGAGATCTTCCACCGACTCCACGGGTTTTGAAAACCACCCGGAGGTCTCGGGAGAGATCATGAACACAGGAAGCACCTTTACATTGTACCCGGCCTTGTCGTACATCTCCTGGTAGAGGTCCATGCCGTTGCCCTGGAGAAGCCAGGCCAGGTATTCCGGCGCTTCCGGGCCAAAGGGCACGGTGGAAAAGAAACTTGCGGCGCTCATCTTGCCCTGCCAGTAGGCGGCGGAGCCGATTCCGGCGTTGACCTTTCCCGTTGATACGGCATCCAGGATCTCAAAGGGGGGAAGGAGTTTTCCGGGCTCGTAGATCTTCATCTTGATATTGCCGTCGCTGGCCGTCTTGAGGTTGTCGGCCAGCCAGAGGGCGCTGTCCCCGATCACCGGGAGGCTGGTGTTGAAACAGACCGGCACCCTTAACAGAAGTTTCTTTTGTCCCGCCGTTGCCGTTCCCGTCCATGATGCCGCCGCCGTTGCCGCTCCCAAAATCAGCAGGAACATTATCCGCCATTGCTTCATACCGTCCTCCTTCTCTTGATTTTACAGAAATAGTGTTTCCGTGAGTATTTCCGAGGCGGTTTTATACGACGGTATCCCCTGGACCGGTGGTGATGGAAAGCTCCTTTCGGGATATGAGAATTCGCCCAATATGCCGCCTTGGTCTGACCATAACTACGCATATTGATTTTTCCATGTCAACCCCATTTTTTACCACAAACACCTCATTGAGACCTGACAACCGGCATTACACGACTGATAACCCTGAACAATCAACACATACAATTAATATGGCGAAATTAAAAGCGACCCATTCGCCACTTTTGGTCCGACCATCATTTTTCCCTTGCGATTCCTTTCCGGCAGGGCTAAGTGTAAAGCAAGCAATCGGAAAAAGTAAAGCATGCAATCGGAAAAACGGGACGACTTGTTTCCTCGAATCGTCAGGCGTATTCCGCAAAAATGTTTCGACATGCCGATACGGCCAAAAGCGCCGGACATCCCCAAAGAGACAGTTGGTTGAAAAACAACATTGCTTTAAGTGGGTTTTGTCATTTATGATTGTTGGATAAGGGATGCGGAAAAAAATATCATCTTTTTCCATGAATGTGTGCTATCTCAGCATCCTGGGTTGTCCGGATTTGCGGATTACACCCGGGAACAAGGCGACGACGTGTGACGGCTCCCAAGGCTTGAAGGCAAGGCTTCTTCGGGATCCTCCTCCTCTGACGCCCGCCCGCGACAGGTTGGTGCTTACACAATTGTTTTTTTCCCGTTCCAGGTTTGCGGAACGGAGCCCTATACCATTTCAAGGAAATGGAAAGAAATACACAAGCTGCTGATGCAACTTATATCCCAAGGATAAATCCAAGGGTTTGCGGCCTGAAGACTATAAATAGAAATGAGAACGGAACAGTAGAGATGACAATAAAACTGGAGGCGGTGGCGCCCAAGAAAAAATCCGAATCGATCGTTGAGCAGATCACCCGGCTGATCAAATCGGGGGAGGTCAAGCCCGGGGACAAGCTGTCCCCCGAACGGGAGCTGGCCCAGCAGCTTCAGGTGGGGCGCTCCTCCCTGAGGGAGGCGATCAACATCCTTCAGACCCAGGGTTTCCTGGAGGTGGTGAAGCGCAAGGGGATCTACGTGCGGAGCATCAGCGAAGGATTGGTGGGAGACCCTCTCCGGCAGCTCTTGAAGGAGGATCGGTCCATGCTGCCCCAGCTCTATGAACTGCGCCGGGATATCGAGCTTGCGGCGGCCGCCCAGGCAGCCGAGCGGCGAAACGGAGACGACCTGATCCGGCTGGGAACCATACTGGAGCGGATGCGCTTGATGGCGGAAAAAGAGGAGCTCCACCTGAACGACGACCTTGATTTCCATCTGGCGGTGGTCCAGGCGAGCCACAACCTCTTCAGGGCGCATATCCTCGGCACCATATTCGAGCTTTCAAATACCCATATCGAATTTGTCCGGGAAAAAATCGTGCGGGACAGGACGAAGCCGCCGCTGATTTTCCGGCAGCACGAGGCCGTGTTCAGGGCCATCGAGTCCGGTGACGCTCCCGCCGCAAGGGAGCATATGGCCCGTCATCTGGGATGGGTGGAAAAGGAGATCGCGGATTTCGAGGGATAGGAGACTTCCGCAGAGCTTTGGGACTGATGCCCCAAAGCTATTTTCACCGGCGGGGCAACGGGGCCCGTCAGGGCCCCTGAGTTTTGATGATCCCGTAAAAAGTCGGCGGTCGATTTTTTTGACCGCAACCCAATGTGTACGGCGCAACCTGCCCATGCATCATGGTGAACTCGGGAAATCAGGTTCGAACTTTTTACGAGTCCATCATGTTTTAACTTCCTGAATTAATTTTCATCAGCTCGGATATGATCATCCCAAGCTCGGGGCGTTTGTTGATATCGGCCACGTGGGCAAAGCGGAGCACCCCCTCCTTGTCGATCACGAAAAGGGCCCGCTCGGTGGTTCCGTCGGAACGGAGCACCCCGAACTTTTCGGCCACGGCGCCGTGGGGCCAGAAATCCGAGAGCACGGGGAACCAGAGTTCGCCCATCTGGTTTGTCCAGGCAAAGAGGGTGGGAAGGTTGTCCACGGTGATCCCAAGGAGCACGGTGTTGTTCTCCTCGAAGAGGTCCCTGGCGATATTGTAGCCCGGCCACTGGTCCGAGCAGACCGGGGTCCACGCGGCGGGCACAAAGGAGATCACCACGTTTTTCTTTCCCCTGAAGGATGCCAGGGAGATTTTCTCGCCCGAAAGCGAGGAAAGGGTGAACTCCGGGGCCTTTTCTCCTGTCTTTACCTTGAGAACGCTGTCAACGGGCTTCAGGATCCCGGGGTTGTAGATATTGTCCTTGAAGGCATCGGACAGCGCGAACGCCGTCCCCGCCCCAAGGCCGAAGATGATCAGTATACCTGCCTGCAATACACGCTTGAGTTTCATTTCCGCCTCCTCTCTCATTGCCGCCCTTTCAGTCCGGTTTACCGGCTCACCTGTTCCGCCAGTTTCTTGAGGAAATCAGCCTGGTCCTTTATTCCTCCCAGGTGGGCAAGGAAGATGCCGTGCCCATTTTCCCCGTCCTTTTTCACGCCGATGAAAAACGGCGTCCGGACCTCTCCGAGTTGTTTGTGCACGGTAAAATCACTGTCGGGTAAAAGGGGGAACTCGACTCCGTATTTTTTTCGGAATACCTCCACCTCGAAGGCGGAGTTGCCCACCCCGATGCCGAGGAATCTCACATTTTTGTTCAAAAGCTCGTTTTTCGTAATTCTCTTGAACAGACGGTTCACATCCGGGGCCTCCCTTTGGCAGTGGGGACAGTACATGCTGAAGATCTGAATAACGATCACCTCGGCATCGATATCCAGAACCCCGAACGGTTCATCCGGGGCAAGGGAAAGGTACTCGAGATGCACCGGGTCCAGGGGGGCATCGAGAATGATCTCCGGAAGGGTTCCCCCCACCCTGGGCTGGGGAGTTTCCGCGAATGCGGTTCCGGAAAGAATCATCATCAGGGCCGTTAATATCAAGGCGGTAAGGGGTGCCGTTCTCGTTTTCATACACTTCATTTTCAATAATTTCTCCATCCGCCTTTTCATCAGGCATCAACGCCCGGCACTCCGGGGAGCCGGGTTTCAGGTTGGGTTGATTCAAATATTTGGGCCGGTTTCCATGGGATCGTCTCCCAAGGCCTTGCCGGCTAAAGCTCTATCCCGTTTTGTACCATCTTTTCGCAAGGTGTTAAAGGGGCAAACAGGATCCACACGCGCGGTTGTTAAAAGTCAACGCTGCCGGGACCCTTCGATTTCCATTCATGGTTCCCCAAGGGGCCGCCCCCCGACCTCAATCCCATGGGAAAATTCCGCCGCTCCGGTTCCCTGAACAAGGGGCATCCGCGTGAAGCGATGCGGGCACCCTGAATCCGCCGGGTATCGATCCTATCACCTGGCGGATCAGCAATTATTCCTCTACGGGCAGATAATAGTTATAAACCACCACGAGTCCCAGGATATAAACCGCCGAGAAAACGCCGATCAGCGCATTGAGATAGATGGGCGCGGCAAGGGCGATCCGAAGGAGCACCGTTGAAAGGGCGAACCCGGAATTTCGAAACACGATGGAAAACGAGTTGCTGTAGTATAGGGAGATGAGCACGATGAGAATATCGCTGAACACCAGCACCGTATAGAACATCTCGAAGAACCCGCCGGTTTTTCCCATGGTCACCAAGACCGCCGCATGCCAGATCGCCGAAAAGTTGAATATCAGGAGGAGCACAAGGGAGATCGCCCTTTTCGCGGAGATAAAGCTGCTCGACTCCGTCTCGTCGCTGGTCAGGGGATGCCGCCTGAGAACCCTGTAATACACCGCCAGCAAGGCAAAAATCACCAGCGCCGCGCCGGAATCGGAGAAGATATGAAGGAATGCATTGGGAATCTCCTCCCACACCAGGGGCCATTCGATAAGCTGAAGCTCCTTGAAGGATTGCCGCAGGAGGATCAGCGAGAAGATTTCGAATTGCTTTCCCACCGCCTTGGAAAAGGAGCTGGTAATGCCGAACACGAGGTCGATCACCTCGAAGTAAAGCAGCAGGGTAAAGGAGAAGTTGATGGCATAAAAATGGTTGTGGGGAATATGCAGGGCCGACGACTCGGGAATGATTCCGAATCGCACCAGTTCGATAAGGGTCAGGGAGACAAGAAAAGAGATCACGAGAATCGACCCCATGATCTTGCGGTTGAGCTTGCTTTCCCATTTTTCATGCAGGAAATCGAATATATTGTCGGTACTTGAAAAAATAACGTTCACAGTGCTGTTTATCCCCTCCGAGTTTTTCGGTTATACCACGTTTGTTGTATGATTATCGGCTGTCCCTTCGACACCCCTCTCAAGATCATAACGAAAACATTGTGCCGGCCACCCCGCAACACACTGTACCGGGACCACCGCCACATTGGACAATCATGACGACCCAGCGAGTACCGTAATTAAAACCTTGGTTGATTACCACCGATACTCAGCTGGTATGAAATATGTCTCTCCGGGAGAAAAGGTACCTGCTTTTTAAGAGAAAGTTGTATTTTCGTAATGAATTTGCATGATTCCAATCGATAAATCAAGCCCTTTTTTTTAAAAAACAAGCTTGTAAAATTCTGCGAATATTGTATAAATGCTGGTTTTGTTTTTATGTGCGTTTACCCGCCCGGCAGCGACTGTGCCGGGCTTTGTATTTTTAAGAGGAAATGAATCATGCAGTTGAATTGCGGCATCGTGGGCCTTCCCAACGTGGGCAAATCCACCATATTTTCGGCACTGACGGCAGCACCGGCGGAGGCTGCGAACTACCCTTTTTGTACCATCGAACCCAATGTGGGAATCGTGAATGTTCCCGACAAACGCCTTGGCATGATCACCGATTTCATCACGCCGAAAAAGGTTATTCCGGCGGTGGTTGAGTTCGTGGATATCGCGGGCCTTGTGAAGGGCGCGTCAAAGGGAGAGGGCCTGGGCAACAAGTTTCTCGGGCATATCCGCCAGGTGGGCGCCATCGTTCATGTGGTGCGCTGCTTCGACGACACGGACGTGGTTCATGTGGACGGCAGGATCGATCCGGTGAGCGATATGGAGACCATCGGGATCGAACTTGCCCTTGCGGACCTCGAGACCGTTCAGAAGCGGCGGGAGAGCCAGGTGCGTATCCTCAAGTCCCACGACAAGAAGATCTCCGAAAAGGCCAGGGCCGCGGAACCGGTGCTCATACTCCTGGAAGAAGCCCTTTCCGACGGCAAGCCCGCCAGGAGCGTGGACCTGGATAAAAACCAGAAGGCAGCCGTTGCCGACCTTCACCTCATCACCATGAAAAAGCAGCTCTACTGCTGCAACGTGGGCGAGGACGATATCGGGGAGGACAACGATTACGTGAAGCGGGTCAGGGCCTTTGCCGAAAAGGACGATTCCGAGGTGGTGGTGATCTCCGGGAAGCTGGAATCCGAAATCTCGGATCTGGATTCCCTCGAGGAAAAGGAGGAGTTCCTCGATGCGGCCGGCCTCGAGGAATCCGGCCTGGACCAGCTGATCCGAAAGGGGTACGACCTTCTGGGCCTCAAGACCTATTTCACGGCGGGTGAAAAGGAGGTCCGGGCATGGACCTTTCCCGAGGGCGCCAAGGCCCCCCAGGCCGCCGGGATTATCCACTCCGATTTCGAGCGGGGATTTATCCGTTCCGAGACCTACCATTGCACGGAGCTGTTCGAGTATAAATCGGAACAGAAGCTCAAGGAGGCGGGCAAGATCAGAGTCGAGGGCAAGGATTACGATGTAAGCGACGGGGATGTGCTTCATTTCAGATTCAATGTCTAACGGCGTCCCTTTCCCGTGACGCGGGAACCCTGCAATCCCGTAATCGACTGTCGCCTCCCCCCCCTTGGGACGCAAAAGCGCCCCGACAGGAACACGGCTGTTCGCCATTGAAGGAAACAACCGGCTCAACATTTGTCTCATTCCAAGCGACACCCATGTTGCCGACAGGATTGACAAAGCAATAAACGTAAACTCTCCGCCCCCTAATCATAAGGAGGCGGAGTCGTTTTCCCCTCCCCTTCCCGGGTAAACCACGCAACCGGTTTGCCGGGCCTAGTTACCTTGCCTGAGTATCGGGTGTGCCTTTCAACGCCGGACTTTTTCCAGCCCCCCGTTTCGATCCCACATGGTACAACCCAATACCTGCCGGATCCCCTCGGCAATGTCGCTTTTCGGGTGCCGCTTTTTGACGGCAAAGCATTGAACAGGTGTTGAACGATTAAACCGGCAAGTCACCACGCAAACCTGTTGTTAAAGCATGTGCCTGTTTTTTAGAATATATTTCGATGTAAAAAGCCACGCTTCTTAATTGCCGGGTTTATATTAAATTTCCTCCCCATGACGCGCACATGCCCCAACCGCAAGCGGCCGCGCTTGACACCGCCAAGCCCATCAAGTATAAATGTATAATGGCGTTTTTATTGTTTTATCGGCCTTTTTCGAGTGCATTGCCGTCTCACCGGAACAACGGCCGATAAAATCGAGCGCAAGACGCCTCTTTCGTACTTTTGAACAGAACCTCTGTTGAACGGGGGCCTTGCGATACTGTTCTCCCCCCGTGAAAAGACCGTTTTCATTCGTCATTCAATACAATCACAACTTCCGCAAGCCCCCGGCGGCCAATCGTTCAAGAGCACGCTATTCAGGGGCCGGAGGCAAGCATGGGGGAGGAATATGGGAAAGTATCCCGTGAACGTCAAGAGCGTATATTACTTCGGCACCTGCCTGATCGACATGGCCTATCCTTCGGCCGGGATGGCGGGAATCAAGCTGCTCCGCCGGGAAGGGGTGGAGGTGATCTTTCCCGGAGCACAGGGCTGTTGCGGCCAACCGGCCTACAACTCCGGATTTCCGGACGAGGCAAGGGAGGTGGCCCTGGCCCAGGTGGAGATCTTCTCCAAAAACCCCTGGCCGGTCATCGTGCCGTCCGGCTCCTGCGCGGGGATGATGAAGCACCACTACCCTGAACTCTTCAAGGAAACTTCGGATTACAACCGGGTAAAGGAGTTCTCGGAGCGGGTGTTCGAACTCACCGAATTCCTGGTTCACGCCCTTTCGGCACGGTACGAGGACAGGGGCGCCCCCGTCACCCTCACCTGGCACTCCTCCTGCCACGCCCTCCGGGAGATGGAGTGCATCGAAGCCTCCAAGTCCCTGATCCGTCAGCTTGGGAACGTCACCCTCGAGGAGATCGCAAAGGAGTCCGAATGCTGCGGGTTCGGAGGCACCTTTGCCGTGAAGCAACCCGAGATATCGGCCGCCATGGTCCACGACAAGATGCTCCATATAGAGGAAACCGGCGCGAAGCTGTTCCTTACCGGGGACTGCGGCTGCCTGATGAACATCGGCGGCCATATGGAAAAGGAGGGCAGCGACGTCAAGGGCACCCATATCGCCGAATTCATCCTGGAACGGATACAGGGGGAAAGATTCAATGGATAATACCGGGGGGTTCAACTTCAAGGAGAATATTTCAAAGGCATTGGCCGACAAACAGCTCAGGGCCAACATGCTGTTTGCCACCGATACCCTGATCGGGAAACGAAAGGCGGTGTTCACGGATGCCGAGGACACCCTTGCCCTGAGGAAGACGGGCAACGCCATCAAGGCCCGGGTGCTTTCGCGCCTGCCCGAACTCCTTTCGAAACTCGAAAAAAAATGCACGGAAAACGGCATCAAGGTCCACTGGGCGGAGACAACGGAGGAGGCGAACCGGGTCGTCCTCGGCTTGATGGAGGAAAAGGGAGCCCACAAGCTGGTCAAGGGCAAGTCCATGGTTTCCGAGGAGATGCACCTCAACCGCTATCTTTCGGAAAGGGAAAAGCTGCCCCTGGAAACGGACCTGGGGGAGTTCATCATCCAGCTCAACGACGAGCCCCCCTCCCACATCATCGTGCCGGCGGTGCACAAGAACAAACGGGAGATCGCGGAGATATTCGCCGAACACCTCCCGGATTTCGAGTACACGGACGATGTGGAGATCCTCCTTGCAACGGCCCGGAAAACCCTGCGGGAACACTTTCTCACGGCGGATATGGGGCTTTCCGGGGTGAACTTCGCCGTTGCCGAGACCGGCACCCTCTGTCTTGTGGAGAACGAGGGCAACGGCCGCATGTGCACCGCAGTGCCCCCGGTTCACGTGGCCCTCATGGGCCTTGAAAAGGTGGTGGACAAGCTCGCCGACGTGCCGCCCCTTTACCGCCTTCTCTGCGGCTCGGCAACGGGACAGCGGATCACCACCTACTTCAATATGATAAACGGCCCCAGGAAACCCGGGGAAAAGGACGGCCCGAAGGAGGTGCACCTGATCATCCTGGACAACGGCAGGTCGGCGATTCTGAGGGACAAGGAGCTGCGGCACACCCTCCAGTGCATTCGCTGCGGCACCTGCCTGAACCACTGCCCGGTCTACACCCGCATCGGCGGCCATGCATACGGCTCCACCTATCCCGGCCCCATCGGCGAGATCCTCATGCCCCACCTGGAAGGGCTTGCGGAAAAGGGGGCGCTGGCAACGGCCTCCTCCCTTTGCAATCGGTGCGGGGCGGTCTGCCCGGTGATGATTCCCATTCCCGAGCTGATCCGGCGCATGCGCAACGAAAGCTACGATATGGACGGCAAGGGGGTGATCCGGGGCAAGGGGTTCAAAAGGAACCTTGCCGAAACGTTTGCATGGAAGGGATGGAAATTCGTTTACACCGTTCCCCTGCTGAACCGGCTCGCGCTGAAGGCGGCGGCCATTTTCTTCCCCTATGTCCCCAAACTGGGCCCCCTGAAGGAGTGGACAAGGTTCCGAACGCCGCCGAAAATCGCCAAAAAAAGCCTCAAGGATCTCGTTAAGGAGGAGGGTATCAAAAATGGGTAAACGATCGTCCCGCGATAATATCTTCGAAAGGTTGAGGGCTGCGGAAGCATCCGCCGGCCCCCCCGGTCCGGAACCGACACCATGGGTTCCCGCCCCCATGGAGAGGGAAGCGCGCATCGAAATGTTCATGGAGCTAATGACGGCCATGCGTTCTGAGCTGTACCGCCTGAAAAAGGGGGAGTGGGTCGGAAAGCTCAAGGAGATCCTAACGGAAAGGAAGATCGGGACCCTTGTCTACGGGCCGGAATCGGATATCGGCAAGGAGATCGCCCCCGCCCTGAAGGGAGACGATGTCGGCGTGACCCCGGTCCCCTGGGAGGGGGAGATCGAGGGGTTCAAGGAGAAACTGTTCGCCATGGACGCGGGGATCACCGGAACCATGGGCGGCATCGCCGAAGCAGCCGCCCTGATCCTCTGGCCCGGGCCGGAGGAGCCCCGGCTTCTATCCCTGGTGCCGCCGATTCATTTTGCGGTGGTGGACGCGGACAAGATATACACTTCGTTTCCCGAGGCCATGGAGAAGCTGAACTGGGCGGCCGATGCCCCCACCAACGCCCTCTTGATCTCGGGTCCCTCCAAGACCGCCGATATCGAACTGATCCTCCAGTTCGGCGTGCACGGCCCCACGGACCTAATCGTGTTCGTGGTGGAATGACCAACGCTTTCTCCCCCCGGACCGGAACCTCGGGTCCGCGCCCGGCTCCGTCCGGGGGGAAACACCAGCTCCCCGGAGACGGCTCCATCCCTGAAATCAATCCGGCTCCGTCCACGGAGGGGAAACAGCAGTTCCACGGAGACGACTCCATTCCCGAAATCAACCCAGCTCCGTCTGCGGAGGTGAAGCAGCAGCTCTAAAGAGACGGCACCATCCCAGAAATCTATCCGCCTCCCCGTCGCGGGGGGAACAACTCAACTCCTCCTCAGCACGCATACTCCCACAGGGGCATGAAGTTCCTGCCGGCCGGTATGGGATTCTTCCGGGATGCTTCGTACATCTCCCTTGCCTCGATGGACATGGTGGCACAGGGATGGACTTCGAGGCGCCTGAGGCCGATCGCAAGGCCCGTGATCTCGCAGTACCCGAAGCTCCCGTCCTCGATCCGCGCGATGGCCTTTTCGGTCTGGCGGATAAGGTCGCAGTTCCTCTGGAATGCGTTGATCTCCATATCGATATTGATATGGGAGTTGCTTCTGTCGACGATGTCGGCATCGGAAGCCTTGAGTTCCTGGATCAGTTTCATGCTTGCCGCGATCTTCCGTTTCAGTTCAAACTTCTCGGAAACAAGTTTCCTCCTGAAATGCTCGAGTTGTTTTTCATTCATATACAGTTCGTCTTCCGCCGGAACATATCCGGTGACAGTATCTGTTTTCATTTCAAACTCCCGTCATTTGTTATTCAGGTTGACATCATGCCGGGAATTATTAAATCCCGGAGGTTATCCGGATATTCAAGTAATATTAGAAAACAGTATGGAGCCCCCCCTCCCCCCTTTCCTTACCGCGCAACAAAGCCCCGTCGTCCCTTTCTTGACACCACATTTTCGTTAAAGTATAAATTCCTGTAATATGCTCACCCTAGTCCGGTCCCACAAACCACCGTCAAACCCGAAGCGAACGCTTCATGTGATGTTGACTTGCAAACGGAGTTATGGGCATATACTTGTCATGTGTATGGAGACAGCCCTTCGGGCAAGGTCCGCCCGGACGAGAAATCCAGAATAAGAAACGGATAACGCAATGCCGTTGGGTGTAATTCAATAATTTAGATTTTGGACAAATAAAAAATGGCTTCCATTTTTATTCTGATTTAAGTAGTTTACGGTTTCCCCAAACCTGAAACACTTAAAAGAAAGGGTGCAATGGAAGCCACAAGCATAACCCAAACAACCAATACGATCATTGAGCTCATAGCGCAACCACTGTTTGAAAAAATTAATGAAACCGAGTCCGAAATTCATGAATCCTTGATTCATGGCGCAATCCATACTGCAACCGCTACCATACGTAAATTGTGCACCTGGATCGAAGATCTAATTTGGGAATCTTTCTTATGTGCCTTATTTAAATGCAAAATTATCCTGTTGTGGCTTCGAAATCTCGGTGCTCAAAAAGGCCTTCGCTTTGTTTCATATCAGGAGATCTGGGTGACACTACCTACTGGAACGAAAAAACGGATCAGGAGTCCATTCTTTGTCAAAGCCTCCCCAAAGCGGGGGCGGAAAAAGCGCGGACCACAAAATAGAGGAGAGCACCTACTCCTTTCCCTCATGGGGTTTGTCCATAAGGTGGAACCGGGCCTCGCCTTTCGTGCCGTTCAACTGGCTGTACTGGCACCGTCCTTTGACACAGCTTCCAAAAGCCTTGCACAGGAGGAGATTAAGCTGAGCCCGAACAAGATCAGACAAATGGTTTCCGCGCTGGGTCCCCATGATCCCAGCTCAAGGGTTGAACGCCTCTTGAGTGATAAAGAGATCAGCCCTCTCAAAAATCAACGCGTCCTTCTTTCAGTTGATGGCGGTCGCCTTCGGCAACGAAAAAACAAAAGAGGTCCCAGGCCCGCCGGCAATAAGCGTTGCGGTTTCCATACCGATTGGATTGAGCCGAAGTTGTTCACTCTTTATCTGCTTGACGAGGACGGGAATATCATCAAAGACACACCTCCTTTTGTGGATGGCACAACTGGCAAACTGAAAGAATTTCTGGAGTTGCTTCAGCATTACCTTACCCGCCTTGGGATAGAGGAAGCTTCCGAGGTCGTTCTTGTTGGAGATGGTGCTCCGTGGATATGGGAACGTGTACCGAACCTACTAAGGACAATTGGTGTGGACAGTCTGAAAACTACTGAAATCATAGACTGGACTCACGCGAAACAGAATCTGAATAAGGCTTTTGAAACTCTTTCAAAAAAGAAGTCCGAGAAAGTTAAACTCAACGATTTCAAAGAACTTTTATTCTCTGGAAAAATCAGTGAAATAGTAAGTAAGGTCAAATCCCTTTTGAAGGTTAGGACCTCAAGCAAAATCATGAAAAAGCTCAAAAGCTATTTCGTATCAAACGAAAGCCGGATGCAGTACGCCACCAACCGGGCCAGGAAAATTCCAATCGGATCTGGTGTGGTTGAGAGTGCAATACGCCGAGTAATTAACATGAGGGTAAAATCCCCTGGATCATTCTGGAAGCTGAGCTTTGCTGAAACGGTCATATATCTGAGAGCTCAGCTCTTATATGGCCGATGGGAAAACTTGGCAAACAACTGGACCCGGCCGTTGATCAAGGATTTCCAGACAATTGCCATGGGCGCATGTCCGATGCAAGCGATCTAAAATAATGGAATGCACCC
>PPCM01000857.1_pt1 | contig 18209 bp, 14 predicted proteins | sample 1555541 | NCBI WGS metagenome assembly PPCM01 (sample SAMN05284479, study PRJNA326546) | Marine sediment metagenome, whole genome shotgun sequencing project. | isolation source: marine sediment | place: Germany: Wadden Sea | collected 2012-09-05 | reverse complement strand
GAAATGGAGGGAAGCGCAAATGTTGAATTTAGAGAAGCACTTGAATGATATTCAAATTAAACATAATAAGCCTTCTCAAAAACTGATAGATGATACAATATTTGAAATACATAAATTAAATGGAAGAAGAGGGATGAACTGGGATTGGCTGTTCAATGTTAAAACAATAGCTGCATTTAGTTTAAGTGTTGCTACACTTCTAATAATGCTATCGATTAACTTTAATATGACGCCTGTTGATGTAACAAAAACTGCCCATGCTTTCTATTCTATCGATATAAACCCAAGTGTGGTTTTATCAGTTGATGATAAGGAATATGTAACTAATGTAGAAGCTTTAAATGAAGATGCTACAAAGTTATTACAAGAGATTGATCTTATCGGATTACACTCTAGACAAGCGATTACTAAGTTTGTCGAATTAGCACAGGAAAATGGTTATTTAACCGCCGAAAATAAATACGTCTTAATTGGACGCTTCGGTGATGATAACAGTCAAGTCGTTCCTGAAATGCAAGAATACTTTGAGGAAAACTTTGAAGCTGAAGTTCAAATACTTGTTGTTTCAGGTTCAATTAAGGATAAAGAAGAAGCAGACAAGAATGAACTAAGTCCGGGAATATTAGAACTTAGTAATACCCTTCAGTCAGAAACTCCTGGTGAAGATGATAATATTGCCCAGGTAATAGAAGGAGCTAATCAAGAAGCAATAGATTTACCTGCTGTTGAAATAAGTTTAGCGATTGAAGAAAATATCTTTACCTTTAATTTTAATCAACTGTCATTTAATAGTGAGGATTATGAAGGAACAGTTGTTTATAAGTTAGTAAGAGCAAAGACTGTTGAAGAGATTGCTGATTTGGATTATGAAGTAGTATTGAGAAGAACATATTATTCTACTGAAGAACTACCAACTTCATTTGAAATAGAAGCATTACTTCGCGAATACCATTATGCGATAATTGTTGAGTATGAAGGTGGTATTAAGAAGTTTAGTAATATGATTTACATCGAAGCAGATAAATACGTTGATGATGCTCCAAAATACATCGAAGGTGTTAAAGTTGAAAACAGCGTTAAGCTAGTTTGGACTAAAGCCGTGGGTGGAGAGTTTGAAGGGTATCGTATTGTTGCTTCAAATTCGGATGCAAATCCAAAGTATCCAGAAGTTGATTCAATTATCTACGTTACTGATATAGATACTACAACTCTTGTGATTGAACCAGGCCAATATGGTTTAGATGATGAAACTGAATATAATTTCTCAGTTACATATATTTATAATGATGATACTAGATATGCCAATACTGTTGCTGTAACAACTGGTAAAAAAGTTGTTGAACCAGATCCAGAACCCGATCCTACACCGACTCCAGTAGTTAGAACTAAAGCTGATATCACTTCATCAACTTTAGAAGGTTACAAGATTTATCTTAATTGGCATAAGATTGAGAAATCAAATTTCAAGGGATATAAAGTTGTTTACTCATTCACAGATTCAACTCCTGTTTATGGTGAGAGTGGAACTTACTACTACACTTACATTACAGATAGAAACACTACTAGTTCAAAAATAGACTTAAGCCAGGTGGCTTATAGAAATAGTTCTAAGAGTCAAAAAGTTTATGTTTCTGTAACTGCATTATATGAAGGTGAACCTAATAAGGTTGCAGGTAATGTTAAAGTCCATAATGTCCCAGAAGCTTTACTAGTTCAAGAAGAACCTGTAGCTTCAAATATTATTGAACATGACCTAAAGGAAAATTATGATGTTTTATTGAAGTGGGAGCAAATTGATTTACTAAGTCTTGAAGGTTATAAGGTTGTTTACTCATTTACAGATTCAACTCCTGTATATGGTGAGTCAGGAACTAACTACAAATACTGGTTAACTAATAAAGCTGACACGCAAAGAACAATTAATCTTTCTGATATTATTGAAAAGAATACTACTGGCTCAAATGTAGTCTACTTCTCAATTACTTCTCTATATAATAATCATAGTGTTAAAAAACCAGGTAATGTTATTATGATTGAGATTCCAGAAGCTTTAAGGGAAAGCCCAGAAGAACCAGAAGAACCAATAGCAACAAACATTATTGAACATAACCTTAGAGAGAATCGCTACCTTGATATAGCTTGGAATAAGATTGAGTTATCAAGTTTAGAAGGATACAAAGTAGTTTACTCATTTACAGATTCAACTCCAGTTTATGGTGAGAGTGAAACAGACTACATTTATTGGATTCAAGATAAGTCAGTTGTTTCAAAGACTATTGATCTTAGTACTATTATGGAAAATAATACAACAGGATCTGATGTAGTGTATGTTTCAATTACTGCGTTATACAATGATCACTCAATTAAAAAAGCAGGAGATCCAATTACTGTAAATATTCCTGAATCTCTACTACCACAGCCTGGAGTCGCGACAACAATACTTTCGGCAACTCTAAATGATGAACAGACAAGTGCAACAATTGTTGTAGAAGAGATTAGTAATCCTAGATTTACGAAACACAAGGTATATTACTCATTTACTGATAGTGCTGTCAGTGATGGAACTCATTACAAAGATATGACCGGAAGTAATATGAGTTTTGTATTTGCAGACTTAATAGAAAATTCAGAGAATAGTACAGTTGTCTACATAAAGGTAACAACTCTTTATGGAAATCCTATTGAGAGTTATGACTCAACTGTCTTTACTCTAGAACTACCAACTGAATAGCAAACAATTTAAGGGCGAAAGCCCTTTTTTTGTGATAAACTAAAAATACGAGGTGATATCATGAAAAAATATGTAGAGTTTATAAATAGAAGAAAACTACTAGTCTTTTTGCTGCTCATATTTATTAATGTAATGGCTGTAATTGGAATACTTAGAATAAATCTTAGTATTTCTTTTGATGTTTTTAAACCTAGGGAGTCAGAATACTTAGAGGTAATGAATGAAGTAGAGTCAGTTTTTGACTCAACTGAAACCTTGACTTTGGTCGTGGAATTCGATGGTCAAGTCACTGATATTGTGATGGAAGATTTAACAAGTGTTAAACTCCGATTGAAAGAACTTTCAGGTGTCAGTGAAGTTAATGGTCCTGGATATGAAGATGGGGTATCTTTAATAGTGACCCTAAAGAAGTATGAAGATATGGGGAAATTTAACCCAATAATTTATAAAGAAGATAAGAGTTATGGTCTATTCCAAATTCTTATAAATAGTGATTTTATAGAAGCAGATATCAAAAAGATAGAGGAAATTGCTAGTGATGAAGAGTTTACATACTATCTTGCTGGTGATCTTTATATGCAACAAAAAGTTTTTGATTATATCTTTTCAATAATGACAAAAATACCACCAATCGCACTTTTATTAATTTTAATTGTTTTCAACACCCAAATAAGAAACATAAAGGCAACCATTTTATCGGTGGTTCCGGCAGCATTTGGTGCTTTGTGGACGATGGGACTAATCGGATGGACAGGAACAGAAGTGTCACTAGTAACCGTCTTAGCACCGATCTTTGCAATAGTTATTGGTAGTGCTGACGGACTTCACTTCGTTAGTCATGTTCAACAAGCGAGGGCTGAAGGATTAAACAAGTTAGATAGTATTTCTAAGACCTTGAAAATGGTAGGAATTCCGATGATCATTACTACCATTACATCGATAGGGGGATTTATGGCACTTCTAGCAATTGATACTGAAGCGATTGCCTCATTTGCATTGTTTGCTTCAATCGGAATTGCCCTAGCAGGAATCGCCACTTGGATTGTTCACCCATTAGTTTTATCAACAAGAGCCAATATAATGAGTAAAAAAACTAGAATAAGAAAAAAATCCTGGTTTACTAAAGTTTGGGGACTTCCATCAGTGTTAATTGCCTTACTACTTGTGGATGTTTCGGTGTTTGCCTATCCAAGCATTAACAGTGAGTTCAACCAGTTAATGATTTATAAAGAAGACACTGACGTTCAAAAGAGTTTTGATAAAATATTAGAAGTTAATGATGGTGCTGTACCGGTAACGCTGTTTATTTCTGAAAACAGCAACTTACTTAATTTTGATAACGCGAAACAAGTAATGAATACTCTAGATAAGTTAGAAGCCCTAGATTCTGTAAGTAAGGTTTTAAGTCCTATAGATATGGTTCTTGTATTAGCTAAACAGTTTGGCCTTGATACTTACCCAAATAATCAGATGGTTTTAAGCCAAATTGATGCTAACTTACCAAATCAAATAGACTCGTTACTTAGTAAAGATAGAACTAAGATGTTAGTGATGATCTATCCTAAGGATTTTAGTAATGAAACTCTAGACCAGATAAGTTTGATTGTTGAAGATAGTGACTTGAATATGCGTTTAACTGGATCAAGTTATTTAATGCGTGACCTAAATAAAGAATTAGCAGTAGGACAAATCAATTCATCAGCAATTGCCCTAATTGCAATATTTATTTTAATGTTTATATCACTTAGAAAATTATCAATTGCCTTTTTAGCAACTATCCCAATCCTTGTGACAGTAGTGTTTATGTATGGGTTCTTAGGACTAAGCGGAATATCTTTAAATATTATTACAGCAACTATCTTTAGTATAACTATTGGAGTAGGAATTGATTATGCGGTTCACTACACATCAGTCTTTAAAGAATATAAGTCTGAAGGACTAAATTCAGATGAAGCTGCTAGAAAGGCCCTTCATTATACTGAAAGACCAATCATTGCCAATGCTTTTGGAGTTTCTATCGGACTTAGTGCTTTAATCATTAGTCCATTATTAATTCATAACTATGTTTCAATACTAATGTGGGTGTCAATGCTTTGTAGTGTCTTCTTAAGTTTGAGTTTCTTACCGACACTATTAAAACTTACAAAATAGATTTTGTTGCCAACACATTTTATTGTGTGTTACACTATATATGTTGGAATTTTATTTAAGGAGAGGTGAAACAATGAAAGTAGAAATGAGTAAATACTTATTGAATCAAAAGCCATTGCTTGAAGAACTTATTAATACGCTGTCTAGTCAGTTTAAGTATGCTTCAGTTTTAGCAGTTGATTCTAAAGGTACGAGTTTTGGTGTGGGTCGTACTGGTTGTCAAATCAGTGACTCAATGTTAACTGAAAGAGGTTATGTTGTTCGTGTGTTTAATGGAATCAACTACTCTGAATATTCGTTTAATGATTTAAATGATGTTATCTTACCAGAAGTTGTAGCTAGCATTAAGGAAGTTGTTATCAATGATGTAAAGAAACTTAAAGATGGAGATGTTGAATTTAGTTCATATCCAATTATTGAAGAAGCGATTGTTGAAAAATCACACTTTGGAGAAATTGGTGAAGCGTTAGAGTCAATGACTACAAAAGAAAAAATTGATTATCTAACTGAGATTCAACAAGAGGGTATTAAGTTACATGATTTAATTATTGAGTTTAGAGCTGGATATGAAGAAGTTCATATTTCAAAAATCTTCTACTCAACTAATAAAAAGTTAGAACAAAGTTACATCTTCTCAACTGCAAATATTGTAGCAGTTGTTAATCGTGAAGGTAATGTTAAGTATAGCTTTGAATCATTCTCAGGATTAAAAGGTGTTGAAGTGTTAAATGAGTTAAAAGGTAAGCAACAAGGAATTGTTGATAAATCTTTAGAACTTTTAGATGCTGAAAAAGTAGTACCAGGAGAATATGAAATCATTTGTAATCCTGCTGTTGCTGGACTTATTGCTCATGAGGCATTTGGTCATGGTGTAGAAATGGATATGTTTGTTAAGAATCGTGCTAAGGGTGCTGAGTTCATCGACAAGCGAGTTGGTTCAGATAAGACAACAATGCATGACGGTGCTTTAAGTGCTGATGAAGTTGGTACTTACTTATTTGATGATGAAGGAACATTTGGTACAGATACTAAAGTTATTGAAAATGGTATTTTGAGAGCTGGTATTTCTGACATTCTTTCTGCATTGAAGTTAGGTACAACACCAACAGGAAATGGACGTCGTGAGTCATTTGAAAGAAAAGCCTATGCAAGAATGACAAATACATTCTTTGCACCAGGAAATGATAAATTAGAAGAGATGATTGCCTCAATTGAAGATGGATACTTACTAGAAGACTATAATTCTGGTATGGAAGATCCTAAGAACTGGGGAATTCAATGTATGATTGCTAAAGGTAGAGAAATTAAAAATGGAAAATTAACAGGAAAGTTAGTTGCTCCAATCTTAATGACAGGTTATGTGCCTGATTTATTAAATTCAATCTCTATGGTTTCAGATGGTCTTGAGTTAAGTGGAAGTGGTTTCTGTGGTAAAGGTCACAAGGAATGGGTTAAAACTTCGACTGGTGGAACTTATATTAAATGTAGAGGGAGACTAGGATAATGATTGAGAACATAAAACAAATTTTAGAAAATAATGAAAATGTTCATGGTTACGTAATTAGAAATGTAATTAATGAATCTAAAGAGTTATTCTTTGTTAAGAAGGACTTAGATATGAATCGTGCTAAGAAGGTAGAGTACTTCAATGTAACTATCTATCATGATTTTGAAGATAATGGAATGAAGTTCAAAGGAGATTCAACAATTAAACTTGCTCCTAATATGAACTTAGATGAGATAGCAGAGATGATTGAGCAAACGGCTTTAAGTGCTTCTTTTGTTAAAAACCCATACTATACATTAGTAGAGAAGAGTAACAAAGCAGTTAAGAAGTTAAAGTCAAACTTTTCTGAAAAAGAGATGGCAGAGTTCTTGCCAGAATTAATTGATGCGTTATATAAGTATGATAATCATCAAGCTGGAGGAATTAACTCGGGAGAAATCTTTATTACTAGATCGACAAAACGTTTTGTAACATCGACTGGGATTGATGAAAGAATGACTTCATATGCTGCCCAAATGGAAATTGTAACTGATTGGGAAGAAGAAGGAAAAGAAGCAGTTGAGATGTTTACAGTTTTAGATTTTAGTGATTTTGATAAAGGACATATCGAGCAAGAAGTAAAGACTGCAATTGAAAACACAATCAATAGAGCAAATGCAGTACCTATTCCAAAAATTAGTGATGTAAATGTAATATTGGATGGTGAGAATGTAAAAGAGTTCTTCTCATATTATCCATCTAGAGCAAATGTAGGAAGTGTGTATACAAGAATTTCTGATGCTAAGATTGGTGATAACTTACAAGGTGAAGATGTAGTAGGTGACAAAGTATCAATTACTTTGAAAGCTGAAATCAAAGGTTCAGTTCGTAATAGTTATATAGACCCTGAGGGTGTTATAATTGATGAGTTAGAGCTTTTAGATGAAGGTGTTTTAAAATCATATCATGGGCCTAATAGAATTAGTCAGTATCTTGAAGTTGAATCAAAAGGTAATTATGCAAATAAGGAAGTTAAAGGTGGTTCAAAAACAGTTGAAGAACTAATGAAAGAACCATATTTACACTGTATCTTCTTTAGTGATTTCCAAATGAATACAATGACAGGTGACTTTGGTGGAGAAATCCGTCTTGCTAAGTATTTTGATGGAGAGAAAGTTACTGCTGTAACTGGTGGATCTATCACTGGTAATATTAAAGATGTTCAAAAGGATATGTTGTTCTCAGTTGAAACTGAAACGATGAATGCCTTTAAAGGACCGAAAATAATTAGATTAAAGAATGTAAGAATTGCATCATAATACATAAGAACACTTCGGTGTTCTTTTTTTATGCAACTTATCAATAAATAATGCACATAGTAAGCGTTTAGTTGAAATAAAAAAAGGTATTTGCTAAGATAAAACTGGGTGATAAAATGAGGGTAAAAATAACTGGAATAAACAAGGAAAAAATAATTGAGGCAATAAGTAACGGAGAAATTGACTTTGTTGATAGTAAGGCTGACTTAATATTAAAAGATGTAACAACATCAAAGACTATTGCAGGTAGGGTAAGTAATGAAATTCGCTTAGTAGAAATAGAAGATATAATTTACTTTGAAGCTAATGGTAATGATGTGTATGCAATAACAAACTATTATCAGTTAAAATTAACTGAGAGATTACATGAGTTGGAGAATGAATACTTTGATAAAGGATTTATCAGAATTTCGAAATCATATATTGTAAATAGAAATTCAGTTGAGGCAATAATTCCGTCTTTGAATAGGAAGTTCATCCTCAAGTTATTAAATGGTCAAAAGCTAGAAGTAACAAGATTCTATTATAATGATTTCAAGAAAAATATAGGATTATAGGGGGTAAATATGAGTTTAGAATTAGTTAATAAGGGCAGTTTTTTATTGGACTTGGTATATACAGTAGTACCACTATTTCTCCTAGGGGGTGTAATGTTTCTGTATAGAGTCTATTATATAGAACAAGTTACTATCAACCTAAAACAAAACAGAAGGAAGAAACTTCTTCACTATCGAACTGTTGCTATTCCATGCATGATAATGATGTGGGTAGTGTTGTTTGTCGGTACATTTAGAATGGTTTCAAGCTACGACACAAAGAACTGGAAGGTTATGTTTACTGATGAAAGTTTGAACTTTAGAGAAGGTACCGTTGGTTTTGAAGATGTAAACTTTGAGGAACTTGTAGCGATTAGAGATAGTTTTTCAAGGGCAAACAAGGATGTTCGAGTAGAAAAGTTTTCGATTACGATAAGACTCGATGGAAGTATTGAGATGATCTATTTAAGTTTAGTTGATATCACTAATAATGAATCAATTATTATTTCGTCTTTTCAGGGTGGGTTCAACCTACAACTTAATCAGGCTTTTGAACAACAAGATAATACTCTATTGATGAATGCTGATGAAATGGCAGTTTTACTAAACAACTTGAAGTTTTCAAGTCTTCATGTAGACGAAGATGCAGACTACATAACATTATTTCTTGATACAGATTACTTGAGAATGGCAGATCCAATATATGGTTTAGATAAAGAGGGTAAACTGACGTTGCTCGAAGAGTCAAACGCAGGACTCTATATTATTAATGTTAGTTTTAAGTATGATGATTTGGATAAGAAACATGCTAGTGGAATTAATTATTGGCATTACTTAATTATCGATTGATAAACCAGGGATTCCTGGTTTTTATTTTTTATATGATTTTAATATATTAAATATATTAAAACGAAATCAATATGAATTTTTTTAATTCTAACTATTTACTTTTTCATTTCTACAAATTATAATAATCTCAAATTACAATAAAGGAGGAGTCTTGGAAATAGCGCTAGATAAATTAACTTAATAATTATGTAACTAAACATTGTGATAATGAGAGGAAAAGAAATGGAAGCGGTAAGACTTAGTGCATTGAAAAGTATTATTGAGAAGGTTATAAACGAAACGAGTATGACTTAAACTCCTTCATCGGAATGCTATATGATGAATGTCACATTATAGTTGATTCAGATGTTGATGAAATCCTAGACTATCTTGAAGGTTTAGGGGTATACTCTGATGTAGATTTAAGTGACTTAAACTCTGATGAAATATATGGTATATGGGAGTTTATCAATCAATTATTTTATGAGTAGTGAGGAAAATTATGGGTAATTCTATAAGCAAAACTGAAGTAATTGGCTATTTAGAGGCTATAGTTCAGGTTACAGATATTGGTGGCTTGAAACATGATTCAAAGAAATTGTTAGACTTACTTAGAGATGAGAATGTAAAACTAGATAATGATATGATAAATAAGTTCAACATCTTTAAGAGTATGTATTTAAAAGAACAAAGAGAATGGGAGGCTAAGCAAGGACTTGGTCACCGTGTAAGTAGATATACAGATTAAACCAGGAAACTGGTTTTTTCTTTTTTAAAAAGGATATAAAAGTAGACTCTTTATGTTTCAATAGGGATTTACCTTTACTTTTCATGCTCATAATGGTAAAGTAGTATTGATGAAATGGAGGTTGTCTTATGGGAACATTAGATACAATAATAATTGTTATATCAATACTACTTATTGCTTTAGTATTATTACAAAGTGGAAAAGCTGAAAGTGCTTCGCAAGCAATCACTGGTGGATTAGATTTATTCAGTGATAGAAAAGAACGTGGAGCTGAATTGTTCATAAGTCGTCTAACAATGACTTTAGGAGCATTATTCATTATATTAACTTTCATCTCTTCATATTTTATGTAAAAGAGCATAAGGCTCTTTTTAATTTTATTTAAAAGGAAGAGGTGATTCTATGAAAGAAAGAATTATTGAATTATTAGATCACGATAACGTCAGTATGTCCATTTCCGAAATTGCTGATGTATTAGGATTAAATGATGGAGAAAACTTCAAGGAAGTAGCAAAAGCTGTTATTGCTCTTGAAGATGAAGGGGTACTATTTAGATCGAAAAAAGATAAGTACTCACTATTAAGCCGTCTTGGTTATTATCAAGGAGTTATATCAATTCATGATAAGGGATTTGGATTCCTTATTTTAAAAGATGAAGATGATATTTTCATTCCTAAAGATAAGATCAATGAGGCATTGAACAATGATGAAGTATTAGTTCAGATTAAAAAAACAAACGCAGAACATAGAAGAAGAGAAGGTAAAGTTATAAAAATCTTAAAACATAACTTTGATAACCTAGTTGGTACATATATCGACAAGGGTGAAGAAGGTGTTGTAAAGATTGATGATAAGAAAAACAAGGCTAAAATTGTTGTAAAGAAAAACAAAAGCATGGGAGCTATGACAGGTCATAAAGTACTTGTTGAAGTTTACAAAGATCTTGGAGATAATGTTTTTGAAGGAGCAATTCAAAAAATAATTGGTCATGAAAACGATCCAGGAGTTGATATTTTAAGTGTTATTTATCGTCATGGAATTAAAATTCCATTTGATGATGAAGTTTTAAATGAGGCAACAAGTGTACCGGAGCAAATTGCTAAGGAAGACTACGAAGGTAGAGAAGATTTACGTGATGAACTTATTATCACTATTGATGGAGCAGATGCAAAAGATTTAGATGATGCTGTAAGTGTTAAGCGCTTAGATAGTGGAAACTATTTATTAAGTGTTCATATTGCTGATGTAAGTCACTACGTAAAAGAAGACTCAGCTTTAGATAAGAGTGCAAGGGACCGTGGAACTTCTGTTTACTTAGTAGATAGAGTTATTCCAATGATTCCCCATCGTTTATCAAATGGAATCTGTTCATTAAATCCAAATGTTGATAGATTAACTATGAGTTGTGATATGGAAATTGATAACGCAGGGAATGTTGTGAATAGTAAACTTTATCAATCTGTTATCAAAACTACAAATAGAATGACATATTCCGATTGTAACGCTATTTTAGAGAGCGGAGATAAGAAGTTATCAGAAGAGTATTTTCACTTGTTAGAGATGCTTTATATGATGCGTAGACTATCAAAAATACTTAGAAATAAGAGAACTGATAGAGGAGCACTTGACTTTGAACTACCAGAAGCTAAGATTATCGTTGATGATCAAGGATTCCCAATTGATGTAGAACTTCGTGAACGAGGAACTAGTGAAAAAATCATTGAGGATTTCATGTTAGCAGCTAATGAAACAGTTGCAGAAACAATGCACTGGTTGAATTTGCCTTTTGTTTATCGTATTCACGATAAGCCTAAAGAACAAAAAATAGTTCAATTCTATAACTTTGTAAGAATTCTAGGTTATAAGATAAAGGGTAAAACCGAAGACATTCATCCAATGGCTCTTAGTAAAGCTCTAGATCAATTACAAGGTGAAGAAGAAGGTTCAATCTTAAGAACACTACTGTTAAGATCAATGCAAAAAGCGGTGTACTCACCACTTAACATTGGACATTTTGGTCTTGCTAGTAAGAACTATACCCATTTCACATCACCGATTAGAAGATATCCAGACTTAATGGTTCATCGACTAATTAGAGAATATATCATTAATGGCGACGTAAGTAGAGCAGACTACTGGGCTACTGAATTACATTCAATCCTTGACCATTCATCAAACAAGGAAAGAACTGCCCAAAAATGTGAATATGACGTTCGTGACATGAAAATGGCTGAATATATGTCTAAACACATTGGTGAAGAATTTGATGGAGTTGTTAGTTCTGTCTTAAACTTCGGAATGTTTATTGAGTTACCAAATACAGTTGAAGGATTAGTCCATGTCTTAGATATGAAAGATGACTATTATCACTATGATGAACAAAGACTGTGTTTAGTTGGTGAACGAAGAAAGAAAACATATAAAATTGGTACAAAAGTAAAAATCCGAGTAACTTCTACCGATAAAGATAAAGGAACTATTGATTTTGAAGTAGTGGATACAAAGAAACGAAAGAGGTGACATCGTGAAGGTAATAGCAAATAACAAAAAAGCCTATCATGATTATTTTATCGAAGAAACTTTTGAAGCAGGACTTGTATTGCAAGGAACTGAGATAAAGTCAATTCGCCAAGGTAAAGTCAATTTAAAAGACTCTTTCTGTTTCATTAAAGATTTTGAGATTTTTGTTAATAACATGCACATCTCAAAATATGAACAGGGAAATCGTTTCAATCACGAACCAACAAGAAGAAGAAAGTTATTACTTAATAAAAGAGAAATTCTAAAACTTGAACAAAAGAAAAATCGTGATGGTTACACTATAGTACCTTTGAAACTTTATTTAAAGGATGGTTTTGCCAAACTTGAAATAGGTCTTGGAAAAGGTAAGAAACATCATGACAAACGTCATGTTGAAAAAGAAAAAGACGCAAAGCGTCAAATTGAAAAAGCATTTAAAGCTAACAATCGTTAGACTTTACAAAACTGATTATTTTGATATAATTAGTTTTGCACCTGGGGATGTTTAGGATTCGACAGGTATATCTGGGCTTAAACTGCAAGTCGAGTGATGAACGTTATCATCAACAGTTATAATAACTGGAAACGAAAATTTTGCTTTCGCAGCGTAGTTAACGTTGCGGGTTCTAAATTAGTGCTCCTACCACTTTTTTAAGAACCTCACTTAGTAGGATACGGTAGATCTCCCCCGTCTGAGGAGGATGCAAGAGAATAACCAGACTAGCTCTTTAGAAGGTTTGTTTGATACCCGACTATAGAGTTAAATTATGTATCAAACTAAACTTGTAGACGTTTAAGTATCACTATATTTGGACAGGGGTTCGATTCCCCTCATCTCCACCAGCAAGGTCTCGACCAATAGGTCGTTGATATAAATGAAGGATTACCTGAAAAGGTAATCCTTTTTGCTTAGCCGAAGAGCATTTTACAATATCAAGTAAGTTCCTCTCTTTTTTTAAGAATTAAGAGATAGTATAATAGATTTATAGAATATTGTTTAGGGGGTATTTGATGAAGGTTGAGGATATAAGTGTCGCACACCTTAGAAAAGTTTTAAGGAAAGGAAAAGTAGAGCATGAGATTAACGAGAATGAGAAAGGCTTTATAAAAGATGGATGGATTAGGCATAGAAATATACTTTATGATGTCCAAGTTAAAGGTTCTACATTCTCGAAAGCAACAGAACACACGATAGAAAGAAAGTATCTTGAACATGCGGCAAATAATTTACTTGTTTATGTTGTTGTTTTTGGGATTAATGAAGAAGAGAATGATAGTATGTACTGGATAGGTTACAGTATACTATCACATTCGCACTACTTAGAACATATTAAAAATAAGTCTGGTGTAAGTATGAATAAATTAGGTTATAAGGAACTAATGGATATTCAGTCGTTCTTGAAAGACATTGTTGAAGCAGAAAAGAATATTAACCGTTCAAAGTTTATGGGAATCAATGATGAAGAAATATCAAAAGCATTAGAAGACTTCCCTACAATTGTTTCTAGTATTGACGTAAAAGTCAAAACCAAGAAAAACTCAGTTGAGTTTGATTCGATTATGTTAGAAAACATTAACTTCAAGGATGGAGTGCATCTGAAGGTGAATGAGGATAGCAATTTAATGTTAAAGGCATATTCCATCGATAAAAAAGAAGTGACTCTTCCAAAAAGCAAACTTAAAGTTCAGATACTTACAAATGCTGCAATACCAAATAAGAAGGAAATAAAATACAAAGGATTTTCTATTCTGCTGACAAGAATTGAGGATTCTGTTGAATTTAAAATTAATGATATTGAAGTGTGCGATGTAATTCTAGATGATACGATTTTTGGTGATTTTGAGAGATTTATTAATATTGTTGACGAGTTAAGTAATAATCAAATATACAAAGATAATGTGATAGACCCTCTCATAAGGCTTGTAACATTAAGAAACAATCTTAAAGAATCTGGATTTCTTTTATCTGATGATTTGAGTTGTGAGATTGTTGAGTTCCTCGTCCGTGTTGATTCAATGAGTTTAGAGTACGACAGCAATTATAAAGGTTTATATAGCTATGCTACATCAGAAAAATATTGCGCAAGAATTACAAACTTTAGTGAATTAAATAACACTATATATTTGCGTGAGGTACCACTTGTTTTGGAAAATAAAAAGTATAAAGGGTATACATTATTGCTATGGAATGTTAACGAAAGTGATAGTGTTGTTCTAAGGGATGTATCAGTGAATTATAGAAAACTAATTGAATTAGACAGTGAAATGATTGTAGGCAACTATCCAATTGACGCAATATCGAACATAATTTATAATTACATTCATCTGTATTATAATGAGATTATTACTTTAAAAACTTTAAATTACCTCTATTCAATTATATCTCGTATAAATCGTGAACTTTCAATAGAGTTCAAATTTAATTCTATGTTATTAAAACAAATAATCGGAAACGAGTTAGAAATAAATGAGATTGAGTATTACACAAAAATTTTATCTGATGATTCAGAAATTCAGTTCAAAATAGGAGCAAACATTATGCTTAAGAGATTTGACGTTGCTAAAAAACAAGTAGAGGAACTTCCAAACCAACTGAAGAAAATATTCGAAGATTATCCAATTCATAGATATCTACAAGAAAAGTTGATTAAAAATGAAAGAGAGAAAAGCGTTGAGATTGTTAAAGGAACTTATTAATAAGATGTTTAGAAGAAGAAAAGTTTTTATAATTGGTAATGGATTTGATTCTGCTCATGGAATGAAGACAAGTTATGATTACTTTCGTATGTTTTTAGTAGAGAACTATGATGTCAACTCAAGTATTACTCCTTTTGAAGTTGATAGAGTTTTAACTGAAACAGGTGAGTATGAGTATAGAGATAGGGATATTGCATCTATCTTTGTTTATCTTATTGATAACTTAGATGAAAGCGACTTAGGTAATGAACAACACAAACTGTGGGAGCATTTCGAACATTACCTTTCAAAAATAAATGCAGATGATTTCGTTTTTGAGGACTTTCTTATTGTTGAAGATGATGGAGTTTTGGAACCTTTTGCAACATCAATAAACTTTGAACTTGAAGGAAACATTGTTTTTAATGGATATTCTATGTTAGAAGAATTTTTTTCCCAATGGGTATCTGAGATTAGCCTTGAAAATGTTGCTAAACTAGAAAGTTTTGAGAGTTTATCGACGAGGAGCGATTACTTTTTAACGTTTAATTACACAGACACATTGGAAAGAGTTTATGGTTATGTAAACGTGCTTCACGTTCATGGTAGGTGGACTGATAATATAGTTTTTGGTCATGGTGTAAACTTCGAAGCAGAAAGTGACCCATATATAAGCGACTGTACTATTAGAGGTATCCAAGATATGATAAACCTCAAATATAGAAAGCCTGTAGAACAAGTCTACGACAAATATAGAAATGAATTTAAAGATTACTTTATGCGGTGTGATGATATTTACTTCTTTGGATTTTCGTTCTCAGATGTAGACATGTACTATTTTACTAAAGTGTTCTCGAGTGTCTCAACTGTAAGTAAAAGAATTTTCTTAAATAACTATGATATTGATAAATTTGATGTTATTAAGAGAAAACTAATCGAGTCTGGTTATAAGGGTATATTTGATTCATATTAAAAGACAACTTACATGTTGTCTTTTTTTTTTTAGATGGGTGTTTATTATGGCATTATCCTCATTATGATAGGTGTTAATATTTTTATGGACAAAGTGTATAGTTCATATTCATTTGGAAAACTACTTTCCTTTTTCGAATAATTTATAAATGTAGTTAAAGACCAATGAACCCTATTAAAATGGCATTCTACTTCTAGTAAACTATCGAGGTTAGAAAAGGTATAGATTACTCATTTCACTACAGCTAATAGAGAATGCAAATGGCTTTGTGGATCGGATAGAGTTTAGGGAATTATTGTACTTGAGAGGGGAAAAATTGACTGTGTAAGTTGATTTGCCTACCTAGATTGGTGATATTGGAAGTTAATGGGAGATTACTTAAAGAGGTGAATCTTTTTTGATGTTATAGACAATTAACTTGAATTGGACTATTATGGAAATAGAGTTGAAAAAAAGGTGGGGACTATATGATAGAAAAAATTAGACAAAAAGTAAATGAACTTATTGATATGTCAGAACTAAATGTAGAATTAAGAGGGAAATATCCCAAGTTATGTGGTGTCTACATGCTTTATGTCGTTAATTTTGATGATGAGAGAATCGTTCCATTTTACATAGGACAATCAAAGAGCATCCATACGAGATTTAAAACACATATGAAAGAATTACTAAACTTAAACAGGCTAACAAAGTCAGAGTATGAAGAGTACTTACTTGATGATTTTTATAATGGTGGATACAAAGCATGCAAGATGTTTAAGTACCTTATAGATCACAATTGCACATTGAATGATGTGAAACTTGTTGTGCTAACTACATGTGCTGAGGAGAAACTTCTTGAAAATGAAACATACTTTATAAATGAGACACTTTCTGAGTTCTTCGGGTTTAATCAACTGAACAGTGTAACAGAGTATAATAGAATGCGAAAAGTAAATAGCAAAACTCAATTTAATTGTGAGTTAGAGTATCGTAAAATCTTAAAATACCTGAATTATGGATTTACGAGGTTCAACTTTGTATTCGCACATGACCTATTAAGTGATTCAGATATTCAGCAAGATAACTTGAAGAAGAAGATTATAAGGAAGTTTGATGATGTTGAGTTCTATCATGTCAACCGATATGTTGGTGAGTTTGACCATGAAAAGTACAGAGAACAAGAAAACCAAAGGATGAAGTTCAAGGTAAGTGCAATTACAAAGTACTTAAAACCTAATAGAGATTACTTAGACTTTCCTTTAAAACATTTAGACTTGCTAGATCCTGATTTGAAACCCAAGAATAATGAATGCTTAATATATTTATTTATATCCAACAACAATGCTACTTATGAAAATCATTGGTATCAATCGGAAGTACTAAAAGTAAAAATATCCTTTAATAACAACGGTAGAGTTGAAGAAGAGAGCTACTTAATAGGTAATGAATCCGTGAATAAATACTATTTTGAGAAGAAACATAGAGCACTCTATTCATTTAGAAGACGTACTCCATTTCAAGTTACAAATGACTATGACGAGATCAAAATGATTTCTTACGATACAGAAGTGAAAACCGGACTAAATGATATGTGCTTTAGAGAAGACGATTATAGCTTGTTAAGAGATATTATTAATAACAGAATAATTACGTTTAACGAAAATGTAGTAATAAAATTCAAGTCAAATCAATCTAAAAGAGTGTTAAATTATGCTGTAAATAGTCTAGGACTTTTCTTAAGGATGAAAATTGATAGAGAGATACCATATGACTATAATCTCGAAGGTATGAAGTGTTTGTTTATGAATAATCCGCTTATAAAAGAGAATCCTTATTTAAAAGTAATATCCAAACAAGAAAATTTTGAAATAAGAAATGTAAATGATTTTGAACGGGGAAATAGCAAAATAGCGAAAGGGAATGTTGATTTGGCTGTTTTCGTTATAACTAAAAAAACTGATAAATCAATAAAGTATATTAAAGAGCTTACAATCACTAACAAAGATATTCCATTATTGGTACTCTTCAAGTCTAGGATAAACTATGAAAAATTAGGATTCAGTATCAGACCCCCGTTTTACCTGATGAATAACAGTTTTGACCAAGATGAGTTTATAAGAATATTAGTCGATATTAGAGAAAAAGAAGTTGAACGTGTGAAAGTTGAGAAGAGGGTTGAAAATGAAGAATATTAAAGCTGGAACAAGAAAAGACATTGTTGATGTAATCCTAAATGGTATTCAAGTCAAAAAACATGAA
>PPCM01000856.1_pt1 | contig 18269 bp, 11 predicted proteins | sample 1555541 | NCBI WGS metagenome assembly PPCM01 (sample SAMN05284479, study PRJNA326546) | Marine sediment metagenome, whole genome shotgun sequencing project. | isolation source: marine sediment | place: Germany: Wadden Sea | collected 2012-09-05 | reverse complement strand
GTTTGTTCAGGAGGTCCGATGCGCCCATTCTCAGGGCTTTGAGCTTCAGTTCATGGTCCTGGGTTCCGGTAAGCATGACAAGGGGGATGTTCCGGGTTTCCTTTCTTGACTGCAGGGCGCCCAGAAGGGCAAAGCCGTCTTTCCCGGGCATTTTCACGTCGCTGACAATGGTGTCGAACGGGTGATTCCGGATCAGCGCAAGGGCCTCATCCACGGTTCCGGCGAAAAACAGCTTCCAGTCACCCCGCTCGTTACGAAGCCGGCGTTTTATGCTGTCCAGAAACATGGGCTCGTCATCCACAAAGAGGATGTTTTTCATATAACGTCCCGCTCCTCCGGCATCTTTGCTAAAGGGTTGTATCGTCACAGGCAGGGTCGATGGGAAGCTTGACGGTGAAAACGGTTCCCTTCCCGGTTTCGGTATGAAAAGAGATCGTGCCCCCGTGTTTTTCAACGACGGTCTGCCAGGCCATGGACAACCCCTGGCCCGTTCCCCGGCCCACCTCCTTGGTGGTGAAAAAATGGTCGAAAACCCGGTCCCTGCTCTCCGTGGGGATGCCCAGGCCCGTGTCCCCGATTTCAAGAACGGCGTCTTCGCCCTCCGCGAAAGTCCTTATGGTGATGCACCCCATGCCCCCATGTCCCTTGGCCTGTTTTTCATTGAGGGTATGGGCGGCGTTGAGGATAAGGTTGAGGATCACCTGCTTGATGTCGCCGATATAGCAGCTTACAAGGGGGAGCTCCCCGTCCAGCTCGGTTTTCATCTCGGCCACATACTTCCATTCGCTCTTGGAGATGGTGACCGTGGTTTCAACGGCATTGTTGAGATCCTCCTTTGCAAGGGAACCGGGGCCCATATGGGAAAAATCCTTCATGGTTTTCACGATGCCCGCAACCCTCTGGATCCCCTCCAATGTCTGGGCGAGGGCAAGGGGGATCTCGTCGCGGAGAAATGCAAGGTCGTATTGGGCTTCGATCTCTTCAAGATCCTTATTAACGGTTTCATCCCCCGGGGCCGTTGCGGCCTCCCTGAAACGGTCCAGCGCCGAGAGCAGGGTTTCCAGGCTTTCGGAGAGAAATGCGGTGTTGTCGCCTATGAACTGGACGGGGGTGTTGATTTCATGGGCGATACCGGCTGCAAGGGTTCCGATGGCCTCCAGCTTCTGGGCCACCTGGAGCTCCCTTTCGAGGACCTCGCGCCGCTCCTCCTGGCGGATCATGTCGGTGATGTTCCGGTCCACGCCCCGATATCCCGTCACAAGGGCGTTTGAATCGGTCATGGGGGTTGCGTTTCGCAGGATATGAACGGTTTCACCCGCCTTGCTTGTGCAGCGAAGCCGGTGGTCGATGATGGGCTTTTGTTCCCCGGCCAGGCTCCGGTAATACGTTCTGGCCTCTTCCTGCTCATCTTGCGCCATCAGGTCATAGGGTGTCAGGCCGATCAGTTCCGGCGGGTCGTACCCGAGGAGGTTTTGGGTGTTGCCCGCGATAAAACGATATGTTTCCGCCTGGTCCATTTCCCAGATAATATCGGCGGAACTGAAGGCGATGTCCATGATCCTTTTCTCGCTTCTTTGGAGCTTCTCCCTGGAATCCAGGATTCTTTTTTCGTAACGCTTTATGTTGCCGGCCAGTTTTTTCGAAAACGCTCCGGAAACGAGGCCCACGAACAGGGCGATACCGGTGAATATTCCTGCCAGACTCATGTATACGCGCTTTTCAGCCCTTTTGATCCGCTTCTCTTCCTTGAGGATCATACTGTCGATGTGATCCGCGTACTCACCGCCGCCCACCACCCAGTTCCAGGGCTTGAAGAGTTTTACGTAGGACATTTTGGGAAAGCCCACGCTTCCGGTTTTTCCATTCTCGACCTTGGGCCAGTAGTACTCGAACAACCCCTCTCCCCTGTCAAGGCTGATGGCGTTGATCTCCCTGAAGAGGTTGGTGGGGGAGAGGTGGAACACCGAAGGATCGCTCTTGTCGTATATTGTCCCCTTGTAATAAACCTTCTGGAATTTTTCAAAATCGATCAGGCCGGAGAGGTCCTGGTCCACGAGGGCGGTAGCCGGGTGAACGAGCATCTCGGCGCCGTCGTCCCTGCCCGGCAGGATCCGGTGAATCCACAGGTAGTTGTTGTCCCCGAAGCGGATGGCGGAGATCAGCTTCTTGCACTCCTCCTTCGGAATACCCCTCTTTCGGCAATCCTCGATGATACTCCAGGCGCTCTCCACCCTTCCCTTTAGGTCGCTTGCGATGATCATCTCGTGATAGGCGCGAAAGTCGTTGGTGTGTGTGTCCGAGTGGCGTTTCATGAACCGGTATGTAACAAAACAGGTGAGTAGCATCGACGAGACCAGCGGGATGAGGGTCAATGCGAGCAAGCGGGCGGTGATTTTCATGGTATCCCCCTGAATGGTGAAGGGTGTTGCGGGCTCTTGGCTCAGAGTGCCGCCCGTTTGGGAATATAAACCGAAACCGTATCCCGGATGGGGTTGTTTCTGGCGTAGGCGAACAGGCGTTTCAGAATTACGGTGTTGATCTCGACCCCCCTCGGGAGCAGGAGTACATCGTCCCGGGAGGAGAGATCCTCCCGGAGAACCATGCCGGGCCTCAGATCCTTGAAGGAGACGGTGTGTGACGCGAACTTCTCCTTGAGGTGGAGGACCTCCGCGAGGAGCTTCAGGAGGCCGGGGTCGTACCGGCCGGTGCGGTTTTGCATCTCGTCCAGGGCGGTGCGGGCCGTGAACCCCCTTGTTTCGAGGACATCGAAGTCAAGGACGACTTTGAGGATTCGTGAACCAAGGGGCAACTCGTTTCCCCTGGCCGGGTCCAGGGGGATGCCGCCCCCGTCGTAATGTTTCTCCTGGTATTGGATGATCCGGGCGATCTTGTCCATTCGCGGGATATGACCCAGAAGGTCGTGCCCCACCATGGGGTGCATGTTGTAGAGCTGGCGCTCCTCCTCATCCAGCGCTTTTCCGTGGTAGATCTTATTGATGACCGCCTCGGGAAGGATCACACAGCCGACCTGGGAGAGGAGGGCGGCCGTTTCGATCTCCCAGGCGTTTTCCTTTCCCAGTTTTTGAAGCATCTCGGAGATGTGCCGCCTGATCCGGGAGGAGCGGCCGAACGCCTCGGGGTTGACGAGGGAGAGTACCTCGCTGAGGACCTTGATGCTGCCCTTGAGGGTCTTGTCAAGGAGCTCCTTTTCCAGGGCCAGCAGCCGGTATTGGCGGATCGCCTGGTCCAGGGTATTGAGCATCATCATCTTGTTGCAGGGTTTGAGCAGGAACTGGAAAATGCTCCCCCTGTTGATGGCGTTGACGGCCCCGGCCATGTCGGCATTGCCCGACAGCATGATGCGCACCGTGTCCGGGGCCATCTTCTTCACGCACATGAGAAAGTCGATACCGTCCATGCCGGGCATGCGCAGGTCGGAAACAACCACCGCATAGGGGCCCCTTGTTTTCATCAGGGCAAGCCCCTCCTTTCCGCCGCCGGCGGTATCGACGGCATACTCTCCCCGGAGCTGGCGCTTCAGGGCGGAAAGAACGTTGGGCTCGTCGTCCACGAATAGAATCTTTTCCAGCATGGGGTTTCCTTTCCGGTCAATACGGTTGTGAGATTGAAAGCGTGCATCCGAAGGGGATCAGCCGACATTGGTACAGGCGGTGTCCTTATCGCCGCAGCATAGGGTCCGCCAGGCTTCAAAACGGTGGAGAAGCCCCTTCCGGTCGATAACGCCCGTGTGCGAATCCGGAAGAGTCCACTCGCCGCCCGGGTGGTTGCCGCAGTGATTGGCGAACAGGTCGGCGGCATAGAGCACGCCGCACTCCATCTCATGGAAGAATGAAGGGGAGTGATGAAATGTCACGGCATTGATGGAATTCAGGGAAAATCCCCATAATCCCATCAAGTAGCCGCCGATCTCGGCGTGACTTGCGCCGAACAGCTGTTTCTCGGAGGTCGAGAGATCGGCATTTTCCATGTTTACGGTTTGGAGCAGGTTGTCGTATTGACGGGAATGGTGGTGGGCCAGGATGAGCCGGCCGATATCGTGGAGCAGGGCCGACATGAAAACGGCGTCGGCGGCAGCCTTGTCCATGGATTCGGCTCGGCAGATCCTCATGGACAGGGTCGCGGTTAAAAGTCCGTGTTCAAATAGATCCTCCAGGGAAAAATGCTTCATCCGGTCCGTGTTGAACTGGGAAAACAGGCCGATGGAGAGCACCAGTGCCCTGAGGATGTCCGTCCCCAGGAGGCATGCCGCGTCAAACGGGGTTGCGACTTTCTGGGGAAGTCCGAAAAAAGCCGAGTTCACCAGCTGGAGAATCTTGGCGGTCATCCCCAGGTCCTTTTCGATGATCTGCCCTACCTTTTTCATGGAGCTGTTGGGGTGCTTGATCTCCTCCATGATCTCGCTGTAAAGGGAGGGAAGGCTGGGGAGGGTCGATATATCGGAGATCAGGTTTGTCAGGTGTGGATCGTCGAACCGGGTCTTCATCTCCACGAGCTGTTGAATCACGGCCTTGAGGGCATCCATTTCACAGGGCTTTGCCAGGAACTGATGGACAATGGCGGTGGATTGCAGGAGCGCTTCCATTTCGGTGTGCCCCGAAAGAACGATACGGGCCGTTCCGGGATGATCGGCCTTGACCTTTTCCAGCAGTTCCAGGCCGTCGGTTCCGGGCATCCGGATGTCGGTGACGATGACGTCAAAGGGGGCTTTGGACAGGATCTCCAGGGCTTTTTCCGCGCCAGGGGCATATTCCGTATGCCAGGTGTCGCGCATGGACCAGAGCAGTCTTTTCAGGCCCTGGAGGATGCTGTTTTCGTCGTCTACAAAAAGAATTCTGGTTTTATCCATGGGAGATAGTATCCTTTCCCGTATGATGATTCTCGACAACTGGAGACAGAAATCGGACGGCGCCTTGTTACCGCATGCATGTGACCGTTTTTTTTACCGGGGACCGGTTGCATGGGAGGGCGGAAAACAAAAACCGTCGTTTTCATCACTGCCGCCATATATTCAGTCTAAAAGTCGCTGTGTTGGAAGTCAACAGGGGATACGCTTTTCCTGTTGTGGGAATCCGCTTTCTGATACCGTTGTCGCCAACGCGCGACAGGGTATCGTCACCGGAAACAAAACCGGGGCGGGCGGCGTCTATAGAAATTTACGATGTGAGCCTTCCGCCGTATTAAAATAAAAAATTGGACTGATAAGGAAAAGTGTGAAACTCATGGCGTCAGTCGAACTGCCGGAAAAAAGGGGCATTTTCATTTGCTTTCCTTGAACGGTATCCGTTTTGATCACGGGAAGGGCGGGCCGGATAAAACCCCGTCTTCAAATTACTCAGAATTTTTTTTGATCATACTGTCTGCGGCGTTTATCCCCCGCGGGGGATCGGGGAAGGAGTTGATTTAGCCCTATACAGCCTCAGGAGGCGGGCCAAATCATGAAACAAAAACCATCCATCGAGGATCGGATCGAGACCATTTCCCAAACCTGTACCGATTGCGGTATCTGCAGAAAAGAGTGCGCATTTTTACAGCAAAACGGCACTCCCTTCCAAATAGCCGCCTCCGTTGATCCTTCTTCGGTCCATGATCAAAAAATCGCCTTTGGGTGCAGCCTTTGCGGACTGTGCACGGCCGTTTGCCCTTCGGGTGTTGATCCGGCTTCCCTTTTTCAGGAGATGAGATCCCGGGTCGCCGGGGTGGACGGTGTGGACCTGACGCCGTACAAACGCCTTCTTTCCTATGAACGCACGGGCACTTCCAGGAGGTTCTCCTGGTATGGACTTCCGGAGAACTGCACCGAGGTCTTCTTTCCCGGTTGCAGCCTTCCCGGAACCCGCCCGGAAACCACCTTCAGGATTTACGACCACCTGAAAAACAGTATGCCGGGTCTTGGGATCGTACTGGATTGCTGCACCAAGCCCTCACTGAATATGGGCCGCGAAGATTACTTCAACACCATGTTCACGGAGATGCGTGACTACCTGGTGGGGCAGGGGATAGAGCAGGTGCTCACGGCCTGCCCCAACTGCTATAACGTATTTAAACAACACGGCGCTCCCCTTTCAGTAAAGACCGTCTATGAATCTCTTGGTGAAACCCCATTGCCGGGTCAGGGCATGACGGATACCGTTGTTGCGGTTCACGATCCTTGCGTTCTTCGTTTCGAACCCCATATCCACGACGCGGTACGAAAACTGATTGCGGACAGGGGAATCGGGATCGCCGAGATGCCCCATACCCGTGAAAGAACCGTCTGCTGCGGCGAAGGCGGGGCCGTGGGGTGTGTTGCCCCGGAACTCTCCTCCGCATGGACTCAAAAACGAAAGGAAGAATCCGATCACCGCGTTATCACCTACTGTGCGGGGTGCGCCGGAATACTGAACAGGGAAACCCCCGCCGATCACCTCGCGGACCTCTTCTTCGGGCCGGAACAGGTTCTGGAGGGCAATGCAAACGTCGCCCGAGGCCCCTTGACCTATGTGAACCGCCTCCGGCTGAAAAACCGCTTTCGGAAAGCAGTACCCGCACGGGTTGAGCGTGAGCGGCCGGTCTTTGAAAAGAGCCCCACCGGCCGTAAAGGATTGATCGTCAAAACTTTCGTGGCTGCATTGATATGCCTTGCCGTTCTGGGGGCGGTAAATCCCGAAGTTCAAGGGCTGCTGAATCCGGATCATCTCCACCGGTGGATTCAGGCCCGGGGAATTCTTGCCCCCGTTGTCTATATGCTTGTCTACACACTGGCTCCGGCCCTGTTTCTGCCGGGCCTGCCCCTGACACTTCTTGGCGGCGTGCTGTTCGGCCCCTTCTGGGGAGTGATCTATGCCATAACGGGTGCAACCTGCGGCGCCTGCCTCTCCTTTCTTATCGCCCGGCACGCCGCTCGCGGCTGGATCGAGGAAAAGCTCACCGGCCCAAGGTGGAGAAGGCTGGACCGATCGGTGGAGGAAAACGGCTGGAAGGTGGTGGCGGCGGCCCGCCTGATTCCCCTTTTTCCCTTCAACCTGCTGAACTATGCATTCGGCCTTACCCGGATCGGTTTCTTTCAGTACGCGGCAACTTCCTTTGTCTGCATGCTGCCCGCCTGCATTGCCTATATCGTGTTTGCAAGCTCCCTTGGGGACCTGATCAGGGGGCGGCTGTCGGGTTCTTTTATCGTTGGAATCTGTTTACTCGCCCTTATTTCCATACTGCCCATCCTGTACAAAAAAATGAATCGAAACAATACGGCATCGCTTTAAGGGATCGCGAAAGAATAAAACACACAATGACGGTTGGTTCGTGTTGCCGTTGACGCGAATCAACACCTCGGGTATCCAGTACAGCCCCCCCCCGAGAGTGTGGGTTTAATTAATTCCGTATCCCTAATATACCGTTCCGGTAATCCCTATAATGGTTCCAAAGTGCAATCCCGTGTAGATTTTCAGCCCAATAAATTCATGCCCATATAAACTTGGTGATCGTTCACTTCAGCGATCCGAACCAAAGTCGGTCGGCGTGCCTGAGTTGCTATCGTTTCCCCTGAGGGGTTCCGGCATTGATCTTGACACGGAACCGTTACCCGGCTAAGGTGTGTTCAGTTATTGTTTAATGATAACAACCCCTTTTCGGCGTTGTCGGGAATGGTCAGGGGCCTGTGCGGTGGGCCTGACGTTCAATCTCCGACTTGCCGGTATATCCGGATCAACCGAAGGAGCGAAGGAGATTCACCTTGTCTCGGCGCGTTGAGCTTGTTGCCCTGCTTGCGGCGACCCGCTTTTACGCCGACTTCCGCCGGACAATTGCATATGGGACGGAGCCGGAGAGTTAAATGTTTTGTATACTGGAGAACAGATGCCGTCGACCGATTTCGAAATAGAAAAAAAACGATTCAGAAATTACTATGACAAATCCCTCAGATTGTTCAAGGATGCCGAAAACTCCTTGGAAGTACTGGTAAGTACCCTGGTCACCCATTCCGGGAATATTACCTTTTCCAAGATCGAGGGGCGGATTAAAAGTAAAGAAGAATGTATCCGAAAATTCAACAGAAAATACAGAACCGAACTGGAAAGCAACAATACCCCGTATGCGATTAAGGATCATATCTCGGATCTAATCGGAATCCGGATCGTCTGCCTGTATGAGGACGATATCGACAATGTCAGTGATCTGCTGACGGCGCATTTTGATGTGATCGAGGTCACCGACAAAATTGCATTGCTTGAGAACACCGAAGGGTCCTTCGGGTATAAAGGGCTCCACCTGAACCTGAAGCTGGGAAAGACGAGGCGAAATCTCCCCGAGTATGAAAAATTTTCGAACCTGAGTTTCGAAGTCCAGATTCGAACGGTTATCCAGGATTCCTGGAGTGTTCTCGATCATAAAATCAAATATAAGAAATCGATCCCCAACAGATTGAAAAGAAGAATCAACACCCTTGCGGCCCTGTTTGAGCTGGCGGATAGGGAGTTCAGGGAAATCAGGGATGCAACGGAGGAGGAGATCAGAAAAGCCGAGGAAGCGCCGGATGATTCGGTTCAGGAGTCGGATACGGAATCGGAGAGGACCGGCAGCCGACCCCGAACCCCGTCCAATTTGCTGGATGCCTTCAGCTTCTTGAGGATCGCGCGCCATTTTTGCAAGGAGCACGATTTTAAGCCGCGCAAGGTCGACGGGTTTACACAGGAAATATTGAAGCTGGCGCCCAAAACCACGCGCGGGGACTTTAACAATTACATGCGCGAAAATATCGGCATCATAAAACGATACCTGTCCGAAAGAAACGGAGCGGCGGATGTGGACAAGTTGGAGTCGTTTACGATTATAAGGCACTGCTTATACCTTGGGGACCCAAAAGTGTTCAGAAAGATGCTGACCAATATCGACAGAAATGGGTTTGATGCATGGCAGGCCAATAACGGCTGAGTCATCGTTGGGCGATATTCTGTAAAATCTTTCACGGAAGGTTCAGCATTATTCCATGGGCACTGTTTTTTAAGGAGAATCCCAAAAGCGGGTATGCATTGGGGGCCTTGGCAAGTTCCGGTATGCAGGTTATGAACCTTGCAACTTTCTTTTCGCAAAGGGGCTCCATTTTGAGATCGGCGGTGAGTCGGGGCCTTGCAATAAATCAATCTTCAAAATCTTCAAAAGAAACAGCGCTGTGTCCCGGAGGGAAAATGGAATTCCTGAAAAGACTGTTCGGAAAAAAGGCAAGAGCAAGTACGGATGAGGTTATGGCTGCCTTGAAACAAAAGGTCTCGGGATTATCTCGCCCCGCGGTCAGGCTCATTAAATCGGAAGAACCCGGAAAATCAAGGCTTGGCGGAAAACCGCTCGCGGATTCAAAAGACTTTTTGTGGCCGGAGAGCGGTGGTAAGCCGATGGCGTTTCTTGCCCGGATTGAACTTGAAGAGATAGCACAAGCTGTACAGTTCGACTGGTTGCCAAAATCGGGAACCCTTTTGTTCTTCTACGACATATTTGAAATGCCGTGGGGATTCGATCCCAATGACCGGGGTAAATGGTGTGTTCTGTATCAGGAGCAGGCCGTGCATGAAATCGACCACCCTGACAACCTCCCTGATGAGGCTATCATAAAGGAAATTTCCGTATCAGTGAAAAAAGAGATGGTGCTCCCTGATTTATTCAGCCCGGAAGTGGACTCCCTACATCTCTCCGATGAAGAGAGCGATCTGTATACGGAGATAAAATATGAAGGATCGGAAGAAATGCCCATGCACCAGGTGGGCGGTTTTCCGGCCCCCGTTCAGGGGAACGATATGGAACTTGAAGCTCAGCTTGCATCAAACGGGGTTTATGTAGGGGAGCCGGAGGGGTATGAGAGCGACGAGGCCCGGAAACTTGAAGGTGGAGCCGGGGAGTGGCGGTTGCTTTTCCAGTTTGACAGTGATGAAGAGCTGGGGATCATGTGGGGGGATTGCGGAATGCTGTATTTCTGGGTTCGGAAAGAGGAGGCCGGGAATTATCGGTTCGACAATACATGGTTGATTCTCCAGTGTGGTTGAGACTGGAGCCGCAACCCGGCTTGCGGGGTGGGAACTCCGGGCACCGAGATCCATGATCCGGATATGAAAGATGCCTTGGGGATACCCGGGGATTGTCGTATCGTGGCGCCGATTGCCTTGGGATATCCGGTAAAAATTCCACCTGTCCCCAAGCGGAAGGAACCGGATATTATCAAGGTCATTACGTAGAGACAGCATTTCCGACAAGGGTGGGGGATAAAACGATCATGGACGACGACCTGATCAGAGAAGCGCTCATATTGTTTCCGGAGAGCGGGAGACCGGCCCATTTCACGGATCGGGATCACTGCGACGAGTGCCGGGAACATGACGATACCTTGCTTGCCCATACACGGGAAACCATATCGTTCGATCAACTGGGATACCCCGGATGGGACCCCATCTGTTTTGTGAATGAGGCGGGGTTTAAATACTATTTTCCAGCCATGGTGCGCCTTGCATTGGGCGGTACCGGAGAGACCTATTATCTCGATCAATTCCTGTTTCATATAACCCAAAACACCAGATGCAATAACTTCAATGAGGCACAGGCCGCGTTTGTGTTGAAGTTTCTCGAGTACCTGCTGGAAAACAGATCCGATGAGATCGACGATCAGCTTGATGGGGATGATCTGTTGAATGCAATGGTGCACTGGAACTGGTGAATCGTAATTAATCCGTGCCGCTTGAGGCCCCCGGATTCCAACACGGACAGTTGGTAATATGGATATTTCCCATTCCCTTTTTCAAACCTGCCCGGAACCACCACGCGCAATATGCCGGAAAAACCGAACAGGCAACGCGGCCGGCGTTACCTGCATTTGCCTGGAAATGGCTGCCGGAATCATTGACAATCATTTGCCCCATGATCTATTCTGAATGCTCCGAGCCCTACAAAAACAGGGGGTCGGCGGGCCGGGCAGTCGGAATGCCCCCGACTTAAACCCTGTTTTGCCCCGTTGAAAGCCATGAATTCAGAGAGGCGACAGCATGGTCAAGGTTCACCGCAATAAGTCGATGGCGCCCCAAATAACCGCCTTACGCGGCAGGGCTTTGGGGGCCATTGGCGCGGCGTGCATGGGAATACTGCTGCTTCTGGGATGCCTTATGCCCGTATCCCTCCACGCCCGTGAGACGGATACCGCCGGTGAATCGGAACTTGAAGCCACCCTGAACCTGCGGGGAAGCAGGGAGCTTGTGGGGTTCCTGGCAAACATCGTGCAGGGCCACCTGTACCGGCTCAATCGCCAGGCCCTTGGGGACAGCATCGAATACCTGCTGATCCGCAACAAGGGGGTCATGGGGGTTCGGGTCATGGAGCTTGAGGAGGACCGGCCCTTTTTTACCTTTTACAGATCCGGCAAGGAGCTTGTTTACAATGAGCCGCTGCCCGATGCCGTCCTTACGCTCAGCATGGAAAAGGCGCGCATCGTCTATCGGAACAGTCAAATCGGCATTCTGGAGTTGTATTACAATCCGGCCGACGGCGGCGGGAAGCTGTGGGAGCGTCCTGAAAACGGAACCCTGGAACCGGCGGAGCTTCCCGATGAGCTTCAAGTTCTGGCGTTTCTCTTCCTGGTGATCCTCGTTTTCGTGGTGTTCATCGCATTCATGCTGAACAAGAAATCCAAGATGGACGATGCGAGGCTCACCTTTGCGTCGGTGAGGTTCGAGCGGATCATGGTGGTGACCATCGCCGTGGTGGGGACCTTCGTGACGGTGGCGGGGCGCTACGTCCTCTCCGATTACAGGGGGGTGACCAACCGGCGGGTATACGGGGCCACCACACAGGTCCTCAGGGTTACCGACGACAGGATCACCGATATTTTCGAATTTCATTTCAGGATCCTCGGCCATGAGCTGGGGCAGCGGGAGTTGATCGGGTATATGGACGCGCTGGCGAAAACCCCAGCATCGGCATTCGGAGCCGTTTCCGCGTTGAAAAAGGGAGTCCTCGCCTACTGGAAGGAGTACGATTACTTCTCAAAAAGACAGGACCGGCAGCTGATCAACCTCAATGGCGAAACCCTCATCGGCCCCGGGGCCTTTCTTTCGCCGAACCGGCCGGCCGGGGAGCATGCCCCCCAAGTGGCCGAGGCGGTTTCCGGCAAAAGAACCGTCATCATATCCGCCGGCTGCGAGCCTTCGGCGGATTCCGGCAACGCCGATTGCATCATCACCTTCGTGCCGGTGAGAAATACCGCAGAGGAGATTGTCGCCGTACTGGTGGATCAGCTGGATATCGGGCGCATGATGCTCGATCACACGGGGGACATGGAGCTCGGCCACACGGGCCGCCTCGTGGTCACGACAAGGGACGGGCGCATCCTGAGCCGGGAGATGCTTGAAAGCGCGCCGGCCGGAGACCTGGAGGCGGATGAGCCCGCCTCGATGCTGTTTCGAAACACTGAAAACCCCATTCCCCCGCTGATCGCCTCCCAGCCCCACAACCCCAGGCCCCAGAGCCTCTCGATTTCACGGTATACCGACCTGAACAAGAGGAAGGTGATGGGGGTGACCCGCTGGAACCGGGACTATGATTTCGGGCTCACCTTCGAGATCGCGGAATCGGAGGTGTTCGAATCTTACCGCCACCTCCGGTACGGGGTGGTGGGCATCAATACCATGACCCTGATCTTCCTGGTTCCCGCGATATTTTTCGTGATCAAGATGGGGCGGCGGGCCAACAACAGCCTGCTCATGTCCAGGGAAAAGCTTCAGAAGCTGGTGGACAGGCAGACCCGGGAACTCATGGACCTGGAGGGCCAGAGTCGCCTGATCCTCTCCTCCATGGGGCAGGGGCTCATGGGAATCGATCCCCGGGGAACCGTTATCTTTGCCAACCAGGTGGCGGGCGAACTTCTGGGATACGACCCGGAGGAGCTGATCGGCCGGGACGGGGTCTCCGTATTGGGAATCGGCGGGGAGGGCGAAGGAGAGCTCGCGGGGCAATTTTCAGGGGAAGCGGGGAACCAGGGCTTTACATCGGAGGCGGCGCGGTTCCGCAACCGCAAGGGGGAGCTCTTCCCGGTGGAGCTGACCGTTCGGGCCATGATCAAGGACGAGGGGCATTCCGGGAGCGTGATCGTCTTCAGCGACATCACCCGGCGCCTTTCCCTCCAACGGGACCTGGAACAGGCCAAGGATGCGGCGGAGCAGGCCGCCAGGGCAAAGGGGGCGTTTCTGGCCAATATGAGCCATGAGATCAGGACCCCCATGAACGCCATTATCGGGATGAGCGACCTGGCCCTCCAGACGGGGCTTTCCAAGGTCCAGCAAAACTACATCCGCAAGGTGCACGGAGCGGCCCACGCTCTCCTGGGCATCCTCAACGACATCCTCGATTTCTCCAAGATCGAGGCCGGGAAGCTGCGAATCGAAAAGGCGCCCTTCAACCTCGAGGAAACCCTGGTGAATATCTCGCACCTGGTCCAGATGAAGGCCGAGGAAAAGAACCTTGAGCTGATCTTCGACCTCTCTGCCGATCTGCCCCGGATTGTGACGGGAGATTCCCTGCGCCTGAGCCAGGTGCTGCTGAACCTGTGCAATAATGCCGTGAAGTTCACCTGCGAAGGGGAGGTGGTCATATCGGCGGGGGTGGAGGAGACAAGGGGAGGCAGGGTCAAGCTCCTCTTCAGCGTCAGGGATACGGGGATCGGCTTGTCCCGGGACCAGATCGACAGGCTTTTCACCTCCTTTACCCAGGCGGACTCCTCCACTACCCGGCGCTACGGGGGAACGGGCCTTGGGCTTGCCATCTCCCGGAAACTCACCGCCTTGATGGACGGAAAGATCTGGGTGGAGAGCGAAGAGGGCAGGGGGGCCGCCTTCTTCTTTCATATCTGGGTCGAGGCGGATGCCGGCCTGCGCCTCGCATCGGAGGCGGCGGGCGATTTTAAGGGCAAAACCGTGATGGTGGTGGATGACAACGAATGTGCCCGGGGGATCCTGGCAAGGATGCTGGAGGACCTGGGGTGCAGGGTGGTGCCGGCGGCAAGCGGCCCGGAGGCGATCGCGCTGTTCAAGGAGCAGACCGCAACCGTGGACATGGTGATGGTGGACTGGAAAATGCCCGGCATGGACGGCTATACAACGGCGAAAAAGATACGGGAGAAATGCAGAAGCGGCGTTCTGCCCCGGTTTATCATGGTCACGGCCTTTTCAGCCGGGGACGCCGTCGATCTTTCAGGCAGGGAGGAGATCGGGACCGGTTTGAGCAAACCGGTGACCTACGGGGCCCTTGCAAGGGCCCTGTCCAATGTGGCCGGCGAGCACCCGTCCGGGGAAGGCGATACCCCGTCGAAACATCGGGGACTCGCGGAACTTGCGGCCCCCCTTGCCGGGGCGCGAATCCTCCTGGTGGAGGACAACGCGGTCAACAGGGAACTGGCCCATACGGTGCTGGAGAAAAGGGGCATGTTCGTGACCATGGCCGAAAACGGGGAGGAGGCCCTTGCGGCCCTTGACGGGGGCAGCTTCGACGGGGTGTTGATGGACTGCCAGATGCCCGTGATGGACGGATACCGGGCCACCCGGAAGATAAGAGAAAATCCCGGATACCGGGATCTTCCCATACTGGCCATGACAGCAGACGCCATCGTGGGAGACAGGGAAAAGGCCCTTGCCGCCGGCATGAACGACCATATTGCCAAGCCCCTTGATATGAAGGATGTGTTCGGGAAAATGTCGCGCTGGATTCATCCGGAAGAGGGGAACAGGGGCTCCGGACCGTCCCGTGCGAAGCCCGTTAAGCCCGTGAAGCCTGCGGCATTTTTTGAGGGAGTGCCCCACCTGGATTACAGCAGGGGGCTGAGCACCTGCCAGGGGGACCGGGAGCTGTATCACCGACTGTTGAGGCGATTTTCCCAATCCGAATCGGGATTCGGCGAAAAGATGGACGCGGCCCTCTCCCTTGGAAGGATCGAAGAGGCCGCCGGCGCGACCCATGCATTAAAAGGGGTGGCGGGAAATATCGGGGCCTTGGAGATAAGCTCCGGGGCGCGGCGCATCGAACGCCTTCTATCCGGCAAGACCCATGTGCCGGAACAGGCGGCACCCCTGATCCGGGAGGTTGACGGGATGGTTCAATCCCTCTGCCGCGAGATCGGGGATCAAACCCTCCGCCGCGAGATCGAAACAGGGGATCGGACAGATTCCAAGGGGTTGCCCGAAGAGAAGCCGGTTTCCCGCGGCAAGATCCTCGGGAAACTCAGGGAGCTCGAGGCGTTGCTCAAGGGCGACGATATGGATGCCGTGGACTTCTACGAGGAGGTCCGTCCCCTGATTGCCGGTATGGGGGACCTGGGGCGGCGGGTCGGTGCCGCCGGCAGTCTTATCGACGGATACGATTTTGAGCAGGCGCAACAGGAGATCGGGGCGATCATTCATCAAATGGAGACTGAAAATGAACAGTGAAGACAGCGAAGGGCGGGCAGGCGAAGAAAAGGACGGACCCGTGGTGCTCGTGGTGGACGACAAGCCGGACAACATAGACGTGCTCAGGGGAATTCTCCGGAATGAGTATCGCCTCAAGGCCGCGTTGAACGGCAGGCGGGCCCTGGAGGTCGCATCCAAATCCCCGAAACCGGATATGATCTTCCTGGACGTGATGATGCCGGAAATGGACGGGTACGAGGTCTGCCGGAAACTCAAGGAAAACCCCCTGACGGCGGATATCCCCGTTATCTTTGTCACGGCCAGGAGCCGGGAAGACGACGAGGCCTTCGGGCTGAGCCTGGGGGCTGTGGATTATATCACCAAACCCATCAAGCCCGCCATCGTGAAGGCCAGGCTCAAAACCCATCTTGCCCTCTCCAGTCAGGCCCTCTACCTGGAGCAGCTGGTGGGGGAGCGTACCCGGGAGCTCAGGGAGACCCGCAAGGAGATTATCCGCTGCCTGGGGCAGGCCTCGGAGTTCAAGGACAACGAAACGGGCATGCATATCATGCGCATGAGCCGGTTTACCCGCCTGATCGGAGAAGCCATGGGACAGGACGACGCCTGGGTCGACCTGCTCTTTCATGCCTCCCCCATGCACGATGTGGGCAAGATCGGAATACCCGATGCGATCCTCTTAAAGCCCGGTAAGCTGGACGGGGACGAGTGGGCGGTGATGAAGAGACATACGGAGTTCGGTGCCGAGATCATCGGCAACCATCCCTCCTCCCTTATGAGAATGGCAAGGGAGATCGCCCTTTTTCACCACGAGAAATGGGACGGCTCGGGTTATCCCCACGGCCTGAAGGGGGATGCGATCCCCCTGTCCGCGAGGATCGTTGCGGCGGCCGATGTGTTCGACGCCCTGACCTCGGATCGCCCCTATAAAAAGGCCTGGAGCGTGGAAGATGCCAAGGCGTTGATCGAAAAAGAATCCGGCAAACACTTCGATCCGGCGGTCTGCGAGGCCTTCTTTGCCGTTGTGGACCGGTTTGAGGGGATCCGAACGGAGTATGCCGAAACCCGGGCCCCCGAAGCCCGACGCGCATAAGTACATTCAAGGCGCCGGGTGCAACTCTTTTTGCCCGCGCTCTTTGGGGGTGATCCGGTTCTGCGCTTTCGGCGGATTTACTCGGGAACTCCAGATGATTCGGAATGTCGATATTCTCTCCTTTGGGAACGAGAACGGAACAGAAAGTCTTATTGCCCAAGGTCTTTGAATATCTTCCCTTCGTGGATTTCGTTGGTTCCCTTATGCTCATCACCATCCGATAAATTTCTGTGGGTCGGGGCAACCGATGGTTTGATCAAAAGGAATTATGCTACAGGGCAGTTTAAGGAATCTTATCGGGAGTTGGGTGCATTGCCCCGGGATCATGTCCGTCGTCGTTTCCTCATAGGAAAACCATTGATTTTAGACGGTTTATTTAGTATTCGGGAGTTTGTTGTCAAACGAGGAACGTTCAGCGGTGATGACGCTTATACGGGATTTGCGCTTTCGCTGTTTTAGCGTGGGTTTGAATCATGCGGTGTTATCCGGTTTCTGTATAACATGCGTCAACGGAATGTTATCCGGTTGAAAACATAGCGACACACACGTTTATTAATGTCATGCATGTCGGTTTGGGATGTTAACCGGAAACTATATAAACTTGTTAGCATAAGAGGTTACTATGAAATATGACGATGCCTCATGGCACTATGATGGTGATTTTCCAGAAGAACTACCGAATGAAAAAGGTGCAACCCACATCGGAATGTTCTTCGCATGGTGCCTGCTAAATGGGCTTGGGAGCGAATGTCATTTAGAAGAATTCGAAGATGAGTTTAATGAATTGAAAAATGAAAAAATAATTCCAGGTCAGTATTTTATTAATACATGTGATGAAAAACTGACTGATGAAGACTTAAGTGAAGAAGGAAATCAATTTGCTCTTTACTATTACGATTCAGAAGATTCTGAATTCAATAGTGACTATCTAACATCCATGGACCCTGAGGATGAATTAGAGACAGTTTATCATGTTGAGGATAGCTGGGAAAACTATAGAACATTAGCAGCAGTGATTTCAGAGAAATTTAAAATTTGGAAAAAAGAAAAATGCTAACCATGGGATGAAATCGGGATTTATAACGCTGGCGGGTTTTTAAAACTTGTATCATTATTCATCAAAGTCAATAACCACCCCTGAAAGGGGTGGCTTGTTTGCGACCCTAAAAGGGTCAAATATGTATTACCAAAGTTTCTGTTGCTCTATTTTTCTGTCTTTGTGTTGCTGATGTTTCACATATCGTTTTATTACAGCTTCATCCAAACCCACAGTGCTGACACAATACCCCTTGGCCCAAAAGTGTCGGCCCCAGTAGCGTTTTTTGAGTTCATGGTGTAGATCAAACATTTTTATTGCGCTCTTGCCTTTCAAAAACCCTACTGTATCCGAAACAGAGTATTTCGGTGGAATTGAGAGGACCAAATGGATATGATCAACTTGGACATTTCCTGCTATAATTTTGATCTGTTTCCATTCACATAATTGGCGGATAATATCGCGTAAGGACCTACCGATTTCGCCTTTCAATATTTTGAATCGGTATTTGGGGCACCATACAATATGGTACTTACATTCCCAGGCTGAGTGTGCTAATTTCTGAAATCGAGACATCGAATACCTCCAGATTTGTTTTAGGGTCGCACCAAAACTATTTGGAGGTATTCGTATTTTATCGCAAGTCAGAATCTCGCACTTACCCGCAAAGCAAAGCCCGGACCCATCAGCGAAGCTGATGGTTTAATTTTCTAAATTA
>PPCM01000855.1_pt1 | contig 18288 bp, 10 predicted proteins | sample 1555541 | NCBI WGS metagenome assembly PPCM01 (sample SAMN05284479, study PRJNA326546) | Marine sediment metagenome, whole genome shotgun sequencing project. | isolation source: marine sediment | place: Germany: Wadden Sea | collected 2012-09-05 | reverse complement strand
GATTTTTCCTTATAAATATAATGAGACAATTTCGACATCATATGGAAATCTGACCGTTAAGGAGACCATTGCTAGAATGCGTCAGGATTACGAAATCTAGTTTATATCATGTTTGATAATTCAAGATGTGGGTAACTAAATTTTGTGCACCTGTACGCTTTATGTCACCTCCGGCCCAACACCATGAAAAGCCCAGGATGTGAAAGACCGTTCCTTCCGCATGCTCGCCTCGGGAAGGAACGGTTGCCTGGTTTTCATTCTGCTTTTTGGCCAAACGGATTCGGTAAGCAACCAGACCACCGCGAATGCGATTTTTGGATAGAGACACTTAACCTCCTGTATCGGTCGCCGGCGGCAACAATCATGAGGGATACCTTGAGCAAATAATCGTTGTTTCGAAACATCCCGATACGATGAAAGACGGCAAGAGAGTATATCGTATGATGTTTGCTCGTTAACAACTGCCGTGGAGAATTCGCAATCAGCGTATCAAGGGTTTTTCGTATGACAGATCGGGCTCTCCGCAATGGCGGAGGATATATTCCCTTGATCTGTCACGAAGATCGAGGGCACCATGCCAGGTGTCCTTTTCAGTCGTTTCTTCACTGGAAACGGGAAGGATTGGAGGCCCGGCGGTAATGGTGATCTTTCCTCTCCTGGGAAACCACGCACCTGATCTCAGGATGGAACGGGTTCCACGAATGGCAATGGGAATCACGGGCACATCTGTCTCGGCGGCCGCTAAAAATGCCCCCATGTGAAACTGTAGAAGACCGGGCATCCTTGTCAGGGTGCCTTCGGGAAAGAAAAGCAGTGTCCTCCCCTCCCCTATTATTCTCTTCATGAAGCGCGCATCCTCCACTCCTCTTTTTTTATCGAAGCGTTCCACATATACCGTGCGGATGCGGTCGAGGAAAAACCGGGTCCTGAAATGGGCGGCAAGCTCCGATTTTCCAACGAAACTCACATCCAGATTCAGCTTAACCGCAAGGACAAGTCCGTCGAGGTAACTCGCGTGGTTGGATACCAGGATGCAGGGACCGGGATTTTGTAGATGTTCGAGGCCTTTTGTGGCGATGGGTATGCCGCAAAAGGCTGCCAGCAGGCGGCCTGCCGAGCGTATGAATTTCCAGCGCCACGAAAGTTTCGGCAGCAAGGTCACACCTGTCCAGACAACAGGCGTAATCAGGAAGAACATGCTCCATGCGAAAGCGGCATACAGACCTGAGGCCGCAAGGGCACGCACACGATTCAATGCGGGCACTACTCCCGCCAAGGTGAAAGCCGCCACCTGTCGCCACGTGCTTTTCGCCGATTTATAGAGTTGGTCATTTTCATAACGGCTGCGGCTCGACGCCCTTCTGATCTTTCCACTGGAGGTTTTGGGTACGGTGCCGGGGGGCGCCAGAACCACATCGTCCGGCGGTGTTCCCGTCAGTTCCGTGGAAAGTGCATTGATGGCAAGGCGCATTCTTTCCAGGGCCTCGGGATCTTGTTCACGTGTTTCCGCAAGCACCACAAGCCTCTGGGTGCCGCTCCTTTTGTCCGAGGCGCCGAATACCGCCACATTTCCCTTTCGAATACCGGGGACTTCGCTGACGGCTTCCTCGAGTTCGCTCGGTGTGATATTGCGGCCCGCTCGAATGATGATATCCTTGATCCGTCCCGTGATAAAGATATTTCCTTCGGTGATATAGGCCAGATCGCCGGAGTCCAGCCAGTCGTCCTTGAAAAGGTTCCGTGTCTCTTCAGGATTTTTAAAGTATCCGGAACAGGCGGAAGGCCCCCTGAATTGCAGCCGGCCGACCTCCCTCTCCGGCAGTTCGCGCATTGCCTCGTCAACGACCCGTATTTCATGTCCCGGGAGGGGCCTTCCGCATGAAACGAAGCGGATCGCGGCATCACCGGAACCGATGGGCTCACTGTGATCCATCTCCCCCAGTGGTCCAGCTGAATCGACTGAATCGACTGGATCGACTGAATCGACTGAATCGACTGAATCGACTGAATCGACTGAATCGACTGAATCAACGGGAGCCATTGAAGGTTCCGCACAACCTTCGTTCATGAAAATCTCCCGTTCAATGCTGTCGATAAGCGGACCTTGACCAATGGGAGGAAACGCAAGCCCAACCGTTGATTCGGCCAGTCCGTATACCGGCATCATCGACTCCCTCCTGAATCCGTACTTTTCAAAACGATCACAGAATCGATTCAGGGTTTCGGGGCTCACCGGTTCGGCACCGTTAAAAGCGGCACGCCAGGAACTCAGGTCCAGGCCTTCCAGAACATCGTCCTTCAGTCGCTTCAAGCAGATCTCGTAGGCAAAGTTGGGCGCGGCCGACAGGGTGGCCCGATACTTGTGAATGGCCCGGAACCAACGCTGTGGCCTTGCCAGAAAAGAGAGGGGGGGCATGACCACCAAGGACATTCCGAAGTACAGACTGCCCAGCCATGCGCCGATCAGCCCCATATCGTGATAAAGGGGGAGCCAGCTCATAAACACGTCGCTCGGGTCAACCCTAAGGTGTTCGCCCATGGTTCGTATGTTGACCAGGAGGTTGGCGTGGGTGAGGATCACACCCTTGGGTTGACCGGTGCTCCCGGACGTGTATTGGAGAAAGGCGATGTCGTGCCCGCCGATGGGCGGCATGGCCAAATGACCGCCGGTTTCGGTCAACGCTTCAAAACTCACCACGTGCCGCATATGGGGAAGCTGAGATTTAAGGAGTTTTCCAACGATGAGGGCCTCGGGAACGGTGATCATGAAGGTAGCGTCGCAGTTGTTCAGAATCTTCTGGTGGCGGCGCAGGTGGTCTTCAAGCTGGTTCATGCGAACCGGAGGATAGATGGGGACCGGGATTCCCCCCGCGATAAGGATTCCGTAAAAAGAGAAGAAATAAGCCGTGCCGGTGGGAAGCATGATCGATACGGGGTCTCCGTGATTCAACCCGAAGTGCTGAAGCCCGGCCGCAACGTTTTGGGCGCCTTCCCAGAGTTCTCCATATGTGAGCGTTTCTCCCTCCCCCTCGTCACCGCACAACCTGATATGGATGCGATCGGGGTGCACTTTTACATGTCTGCTCAGTACTTCCACGAGATTGACAGCATCGGTGGGAAGGTATTTGTCCTGATTTTCGGATCCCTCTGGAACAATTCCCAACTCAATGGGCTCAATGGATTTAACGGGCTCAACGGTTTCGGCGGTTTTCCGTGTCCCGACGACCCCCGACACCACACGCAGGAGATCCCGTATGGTGTGAGCATCGATAAAAGCCCTTTCCGAAAGCGTTACGTTGTAATGCTGTTCGATCCTTGCGAGAAGCTCCATGCGGGTCAGGCTGTCCAGCCCCAGATCCTGATCCAGCGATGTGTCCAGCCCCGGGGCAGTAGCCCCTTTTTGATGGGGGTGCAACTCTTGGGCAACCTGTTCAACAAGTCGTATCAGGACGATTTCCATATTTTTGTTGTTATGGAAAGTATCTGATTTCATGTTGCCCCGCTTTTTCCTGTTGCCTGGCGATGGCGGATCTCGTTAAGGGGACTCACAACGAGTGTTTTAAACACTCCCATACGCGATCATGGGACAGTCGCGTTTATATGGGAATTGATACCCACAAACCTAAGTCGAACCCGGGAGCATTGCAAGAACCCCTTCAAATCATGATGCCTTCTCCAAATTCTGCTCGATAATCTCAAGGAGATTGTACGGTTTACCATCGATGGAGAGCTGCTTTTCCCCTTTTCTGATGGCCACCCGGTGTTCGAACAATCCGATGGATTCACGGTCGTTGATGCCGGTCAGGTATACGCACTGGATTCCCATGGCCCATGCCACTTTGAGCTGCGCATCGAGAAAATCCGAACGGTTGCAAACCCCAAGGGGGTTGTCCAGAATAAGAAAGGCGGGAATCCGCTCGTCCTTCTGATGGCGTTTCTTTCTCATGGACGTGAGAAGAGAGTAAAGAAGCACCGCCGTTGTCAACGCCTCGCCGCCCGAGCCCAGGTCCTTTCCAACGGGCTCGTAACTCTGGCCCGTGTCGTCGCATTTGAGCAGGCGGATGCCGAACTCCTTCTTCCCGGTCGCGGCGCGAAGGAGCCTTACCAGAAGTTCCGCCCCCAGAACGTTTCCGGCAACGGGATTGACCTCGGGAATCCTGTCCTGCTGGATCAGCTCGTCCAGCCAGTGATCGATGGAGCGCCTGAACGCCTCGTCGTTCTTGGTGAAATCAAGGCGGGTGCCGGAGCGGATGATCGGCATTTTGCCGTAGATATACACATCCTCGGGCACCACCTCCCTTGCCGCCGCCTGGAGTTTCTGGTGGTACTCCTTTGTCTGCTGGAGCAGCATGGAAACGAGGCTTTCGATAAACTGACTGGACCGGGACAGGTCGCTCTCGATATTTGTGGCGATATCATTACATTTTTCAATAAACTCGTTGCTCTGGAGACCCAGGCTCTCCATGTCGTGGCGCCTGAGCTCGTCCACAACAGCGGGAAGGAGCTTGGCCAGGGACTCGTCCCGGAGCTTTCTCTGGAGGGAGTCGAACTCGGCGTTCATCACCTTTCGCGCGGCCTTTTCCTTTCTTGCCGCCTTGGCCGCCGTCCCGATGGTGAGATCGACGGTCTTCTGAAAAGAGACCGCGTTGTCCATGGGGGTCTCGGTTCCGATGAGGGCCGGCCAGTCCAGCCTTGGGGATTGATTGTCCCAGACGGGCTCATACCCCTTGACCGAAGCCTCACAAAGGGCGATGCGGTTGCTCCACTCCTTTATGTTTTCCAGCATTCCGGTGGTTTGCGTAAGGCGATCCTCGAGGCGTCGGCATTCATCCCGGTGCTTTTCCACTTCATTTCGATAGCGCAGGTCCAGCGCCGTAAGGTCCTCGGTTTCAAGAAGGTCTCCGGGAACATCGGGAAGGATGTTGTTCCGTTTCTTTTCTTTTAAGAGCGCGGTATTCTTCTTGAGTTCGGCTTCCTTGCCGCCCTTTGTGCCGGTATATTCCCCTCTCTTTTCGGTGAGCTCGTTTATTCGGGAGGCGATGGACGTTGCCTGTTCGTTTCGTTCCGCCAGGGTCTTGGAAGCCCACTCCTCCGCCGTTTTCGCGTCGTAGGAAACCCCCTGGCCATATGCCGTAAGGCGGGTCCGTGTTTCCTGGCGCTCCTTTTTGAGTTTTTCACGCTCGCCCGTCAAGGCCTCGATTCCCAGTTCCGTTGCGGTTTTCAGCATGCAGGCGCGCGCCTCTTCGTGCTGCTTGCGCAGTTCGGAAAGGGGCATCTCCAGTGCCTGGGCACGTTCCGCCTTCTTGAGGGAGGTTTTTGAGCCGGCGGGCACTTCGTCGGCTTTTTCCATCAGGGCCTTTTGTTGTCCCTTGATTCGAACCCGCTCCTCCTTGATCTCGCCAATTTCCCCCTGGACCACGAGAACGGTGTTTTCGGCGGACTCCGTCATGCCCGATCGTTCCACGCGGCGCTCTTCCTTTACGGCCTTCTCCCCCTGCCATTCTTCCCATTTTCCGTACTGGCGGAGCCAGCTCCCGATCTGGGCAAGGTCCTGCTGTTTTTCGGAAAGGCGTTTGCCGAAATTTTTAATCTCGGCCCCAAGGGCATTCTTCTTTTCAACCTGCTCGGCCTGCACCCCCTCGAATTCCGCGATCTTTTCGACGATCCGGTCCTTTTCACCGGTAAGGGTTGAAACCGTCGCGGTCAGTGCATCAACCGCCGCCTTGTTGGGGAATCTCACCCGGTATGCCGAAAGATGCCTGGCCGAGGCTTCCAGGGACTTGATTTTGCCCCAGCGCTCCTCGAGATTTTGAACCATGCGATCCGCCTTTTTTCGCATGGCGACCTTCTCCTGATCGATATAAGTCCTGCTGTAGACCTTGGGATCGCCGGGGGCGACGATATGATGATCGAGAAAAGGCACCTCATTAAGATCGCACGGGGTGGACACCACAACCGGTTTATGAAGAAAAGCCGGTACCGGCAACTCCTTTATGCGCTCGATCACCTCTTTGCCGGCCGCCATGATGCCGGTAAAGCGGCCGGGATCCCTTTCGAGATAGTCCGCTATCCGGTCCGGGTCCTCATACCTTGAGGAGAGATACTCTGGAAAGGGCCTGACCTCTCCGGCTGAAATTCCATGGGAGAGATAATGATCAATAAGCCGTTTGGTCTGGCTGTCCACGGAAAGGGTATCGATCCCTTCAAGCTTTCGCAATTCGCTCTTGAGGTCCGAGAGCTCCGATTGCACCTCGTCCCGCTTTTCGGTGGAGCGAATGATCTGGTCCTCGAGCTTCGAGGCGATGCCCGCACTGGTGGGATCGAAGGTCTTGCTCCCCGCGATGGTCTGGAGGTTCCTGTCGGCAATCAGGCCCTTTCTTTCATCGGTCTCTTCTGAAACGGCCTTTTTGGCCTGGGTAAGCTCACTCTCCTTGCCGGCGGCACTCTGCTGGAGAAGTTTCCACTCGGAATGGGCTGCATGGAGCTTCTCTTCTATCCGGCTGCGGTCCGCTTCAAAGGCGCGGAGCTCTTTTTCCGATTTTTCGATATTGGCCCCAAGGCGTTTCTCGCCTTCGGTCGGGGTCTCGCCGGGTTCGAGTTTCAGCTCCTTTCTCGCCTCCACGGCGGATTCCATGCGGGTGGCAAGGCGAGTAATCTCCTTGTCCAGGTCCGCCAGCTCATCGCGAAACTTTTTCAAGCGGTCCCGGGCATCCGTGAGAAGGGCGTTCTTTTCCTTGCAGGCGGCATCGTTTATAACCAGAGCCTCCTTGAGTACCTTCTGTTCCGCCTCGTGGCGGGCATGGTACTGGGCGCAGCGAAGGTCCACCATCTCTTCCATGGGGGCAAGTTCCTTGCCCGCCTTGCTCAAGGCTTGATCCCGGGTCTGGATCTCCGCATCCTGCTTCCGTATTTCGGCGATCATTTCCGAGGCCTTGAGGGCATCGCGCTCCGCCTCCTTTTCCCCGATCGCCTTTGTGGTGGATGCCAGCTTCTCCCGAAGTTCCTGTATTTCACGGGATAGACGGGTCTCGGTAACCTTGACCACGGATGCCTCGGCAACCTCCATCCCGGCGGTCACGGCAGCATGCCCGCTCTTTGCCGCCTCCACGAACCCCGCAGCCTCCTCCTCCCGGCCCCTGGCTTCCTTACCGGCCTCCTTGAGCAGGTGAACCGCCTCTCCCAGCTGAAAGCGGCTTGCGTTGACACCTCTGCCGGCGCCCCGCCATTTATCGGCGGTCACGTCAAAGGTCTCCATAAGTTCCTTGAGCATCTGGATCGCCTTTAAACGTGCGTTCTTCTCGGGTCGGTCCTGGACCTTTCTAATGGATTGCTCCGTGTTGTCTCGCAGCTTAACGGCCGCATCCAGATCCGATACACACCCAAGGAAAAAGGCCAGGAACTCGGCTTCGGACTTGAACTTGAAGGCGTCCTTAACCCCGCCCTCGGTTCTGGCAAAGTCCACCTGATGCCGCATGAGCCAAGGGTCGAGGCCGCTCGCCTCGAGCACATCCTCCCACTCCTTCTGGGAGCTGGTCCTTTTCACCCGGGTGTTCAGGAATTCGCGCACAGCCGTAAAGGGACGGTCCTGTTCCAGGAGATGGTCCCACTGTTCCGGAAGCTCGTGGAACAGGCGAACGGGATCCGAGGCAACAAAGAAGGTACGGTCCAGCTTGTCCGCCGAGCTTTTGTGACGATAGAGGAGCTGGCCGATCACAAGGTGCTCCTCGGGGGCCTCTTCGAAGAGATCCGCCTCGAGGATGCGCACCAGATCCAGAATCACAATGGCGGGCCTGCCCGGTATGAGGTACTGGTCCAGGGTCTTGTCGCCGCCGGACTGGAGATGCTGGACAAAGCGCCTTCGCTCCGGGCAGAAGACCGTGAGGAGGAAGGAGAGGAGGGTCGTCTTGCAGGTACCGTTGGCGGCAAAGAGCACGCCGTGGGCGGCTTCCCCGCCCTTCTTGCCGATCCTGAAGGAGCCGTTCCTGAGGATGTTCTGCCCCGGGGCAATATCACTGACAAAAAATCTGCTAAGCCGATACATCGCTTACCTCCTCCTGTTCCGGGCGGGGTTCGATTACCCCCGTTGCCAGTCCGCGAAATGAGTGAAACGCGTATACGGCGGCATTTTTGATGGCGGACTGGTAGGCCGGCGTGGGACGGTAATCGATCTCGCCGGGCAACTCCTCGAACTCGAGGATATATCCCGATTCCACGAGGTGGCGGATCACGAGGTTGATAAGCTCCATCCAGCTGTTTCCGCCGGTGGTACGCTTGGTGTCCGGGTTCTCCTCGGGCAGTTCCCGGAGGCGAAGGGCGGCGGTCCTCACCTGGGGATGAAGCAGGTCGTCGTCCTCGGGAAGTTCAGCCTCCGCCTTGGAAAACCTCCTGAGAATATCGAAAACATCCTGGACAACGATGGCCCCGAGGTCTTCCACGGGAATATCCAGCTCCACCTCCGTTGGGAAAAAGGCGGTTGCAAGGGCGCAGTGGACACAGAGGAGTTCGGCCGGCTTCTGGATGTTGCGGGCCAGGATCTTGCCGTAATCCGTCATGTTCGTGGCGAAAAACGAGCCGGCGCTCCTTGCCGAAAGGCGAAGGCCGCCCTCCTCGAGGGCCAGTATCTGGAGCTCCATGGCCCTGAGCCCCTGTTCCACGAGCTCCTGAAAGGTCTCTTCGGCCTGGAATCGCTGTATCAGCTCCCGCATCTCGTCCTGGTGCAGGGAGACCATGCGCTTGCTGCCGCTGCTGTAGGCAAAGCTGAGGTAGATCAGCCGGTTCGCCTGATAGATATTTTCCTTTTCCATCATTTTACTAATTATACCTTTCCCTTGAACTTGAGGATCAGTTCATGGCCCCTGTAGAGGCGTCCGTCGGGTAATTTGAAGCTGATGCTGTCGCCGGTATTCACCAGTTCGATCTTGATAAAGTTCTTTTCGGAGATTCTGCGGTCCGCGATACACTGGAAAACCGCCATTGCAACGGCGACCGGAAGCAAGTGGTTCTCCCCTGTTTCCGCCGTTTTTTCCAGAAGCTTGGTCATGGTGATCTCGGTCCCGGGAGCCACGTTTTTGTGGAGCACCTCGAAGGCTTCTCCCATGAGTCCCTCGGTGAGTTCCGAGGCATAGCGTTCAAGGGGATTGCCGTCGATCTCGTGAACCGGCTGGCTGTTGTCCCCAAGGGCAAGTTTTCGCTCCAGAAGCCTTTCGGCGGCCTCGATAAGTGTTGCCGGGTCGAAGAGGGGCTTTCTTACCGGCGGATCAAGACGTGCGATAAAGCCGAGGCCGGTTTCGGCGGCATGATTTTCCTCCATCAGGCTGACGCGGCGCATCACCTCTTCCATGGGGGGCAGCGCACCGATGGAACGACGCCTGAAGAGCTTGTGACTGTGTCCCTGGTAATCGTCGGGCAACCGCTGGAGTTCGTTTACCAGCTCCATCTGGCGGCCGTTGAGCTTTTCCAGCTGCTCTGCAAGGCGGCTCAGCTTGTACCACTGCTCCCCCTCCCCCAGGGTCAGCAGGTTTTCCATCACCAGATGATGAAGCCTGCCGCTCTCCACCTGGATGTCCGTTGCCTGCCGGGCCCCCTCGTCGGCCATGGCATCGATGCGGCCAAAGTCCACGGAGCGGATATTGCGCTGGATGCTGCGGCGGGTGTTCCGGACCTCGTGTTTTTTACGGATACACTGTTTCCTGTTCTGTTCGGCAACGGAGATGGCATCGTCCACGCTTCCCCGCTCGATCAAGAGGCGGATCCTCAGGTTTCCAATGGAGGCGGAGTCCAGGGCTCCGGTCTCATGGAGCCCGAAATATGCCGAATACCCCTCGTCGGTGAGGGAAAAGAGCGATGTACTGCCCTCGCCCGTGTACACGGCCTTGATGAGCCAGAACTTTCGCACCTCGAATTTTCCGGTGCCGCCGTTGTAATAATCGTACTCGAACGGAAGGTAACGGTTCTCTCGATTCACCAGATGATCGAAAATCTTGTTCAGAACCCGCTTGAGCCCCTTTGTCGTGATATCACCGTTCCGGGCACCGGCCTGCTCCTCGGCAAGGGGCAGCACCCTCTCCATCACCTCCCGGCGCGATGCCCCCGGCTGGTACTCGCTCAGCTCGGAGACGGTGTCCAGAATCGCGAATGCCAGCCACATGACATCAACGCATTCCCAGGCAAGGCTCTGCTCCTCGCTCCCGCGCAGTCCCCTGAGGCTGAGCTCATAGATGGGGCGCATGATAAGGCCCGAGTTCACCACCCGTGTCACATCGGTCTCGAATGTGCGGATCATCGCTCCGGGTTCTTCCTCGCGTGCCTCTAGTTCCACGACATCGGCCGACTTGTCCGGCTCGTCCGAATTTTTAATATCAAATAGTTCGACCACTGTTTAGTTCCCAATAACCTTAAAAAGCTGCAAACCTCAATAAAAACGGGTTCGAATAACCCGGCTGCCGCATAATGTCAACGTTCTAGTCCAGGGGCCGTGAAAAAGGCGTGGTACCTCGATACCCGGTTTATAAGGGGTTACAACGGCGCCCATGAACGGACGCAAGGAATCCCGACCATGAAAAGACAGAATCCTGGGAGATCAAAATGTTCATTGGCCGGGTTAAGATCTTGGTACAGTCTCACCATGACCGTCATACTATCGTGGTTTTAAGAGGTATCGGTATCATATATCGGTGCATCTGTTAGATTCCGGACCAATAATCCGGAATAATCAAACCTGGTGGGTACTGTATCCCGTCTCGAAAAAACCGCTCCGGCATGAAGGATTCGCAGAGCTCCCGAATTACTAAATGTTTAGAATGATAAATCCACATCGGACTTTTTACGTTTGCATCAAACGTTGATTATCCAGCATCGGTGAATTGTTTTCCGCTTGCTGATGTAATCCTCGGGAATGGTACTGGAGGTGATCTCCTTTGCACCGGTAATTTTCAGACCGTCCATCATGGGTGTAAAATCCTGGTGATTGGTTGAAAAATAGATCACCCCGTCCTTTCGCATAAGCTTGAGAACCGCCTCCAGCAGTTCGGGATGATCCCTTGCGATGTCGAACTCCCGGCCCCCTTCCCTGCTGGTGGAAAAGGACGGGGGGTCCACCACGGCAAGATCAAATGCAAGGTTCAGCCGGGCGGCTTCTTGCAAAAAATCGAATGTATGAGCCTGGAGCAACTCGTTCCCCTCTTCGGGGATGCCGTTCAGTTCAAGGTTCTCCCGGGCCCACTTAAGCGTGTTTTCAGCCCTGTCCACGGAAATCGTGGACCTTGCGCCGCCCTTTGCGGCATAGCAGGTGAACGATCCGGTATAGCAATAGAGGTTCAGAAAATCCTTGCCGGCGGCGGCTTCCCTGACCATCAGCCTCGTGTTTCGATGATCCGAAAAGAGTCCCGTGTCAACATAATCGCATGGATTGACCAGGAACTTCAAATCCCTTTCGTTCATGATGATCTTTGTGTCCGTATGATCGATACGCTCGTACCTGGTCCCGTCCTGCTTGCCCACGCGCCGTTCCTTCAGGTGAACATTTTCCATTGGAACGTCCATGGCCTTTGCAATGGCCTCTCCCATCATGGGGAGCCATTCGGGCATGGATTGCCTGCGGGTATACTCGGCAATGACCAGGTGGCCCGCGTACCAGTCAACCGCCGCGCGAATTTCGGGAATATCCCAATCGTAGAGACGAAACACCTCGATATTTTGTTTGGCGAATCGCTTGCGAAGGTGTTTGTACTGTTTCTTGACCTTGTTTGCCAGCATCCGTGCCTGGTTTTCGAATTTTGCCTGTAATTTTGTATCAACCATCTGTCCAACATCTCCTGCAACGCTGCGTATGTGAATTAAAACCAACGCGTATCATAGTTTACGGGCAAAAGGGATGTCAATTTAATTAATTGGATCGATGTTTTAATGACGGAATTGTCCTAGGCGGGAAATGGGGAGTCTTAATGAATGAAGGGCACTCCCCGTCACGGCAAGGGGCATTGCCGTGATCAGGGATGCGACTGGGAATGGGGGATTCATCTGACGAACCATTGCCCTATTGAATCACCCCAGCATTGGCGGGGTTCGGGATTTCAGTTATGGGGGGGAATGCGGTGCTTAAACCGGATTCATAAAAAGGGATTGTCCAGGCACGCCGGGAGAAAGGGTTCAACACCATCGGCTTTTTTGATTTACGGGGCCGTATATTGCGGCCCCCTTCTCTTCCCGGCTCATGAAAGCCCAGTTCTGATTTCCGTAATCAAAATGCCACCATTCGTTTGGATAGTTGGTAAACCCTGTTTCCGCCATGACATGGAAAAGAAGCCGGCGGTTTTGGGCCTGGTTCTCCTCGTCCGCTGAAAGACGTTCTCCCCTTTCCAGCTTCTCTTCAAAATAACGGGTATGGGACTTGCGGCAGGTGGCGTCAAACTCCGTTCCCATATCCAGGAGACGCCCCCGGTCGTCGGCCAGGTTCAGGTCGACAGCCCCTCCTGTGAGGTGGGGGGACGGGTTGGCGGCGCTCTTGCTGGGCCTTGCCACGAACGCCGTTGCCATGGCTTCGATTTCCGGTTCGGTTTTCCGGGGATGCTGCTCTTTCAACTCATTGATAAAGGAATCGAACAGGGACTGTTGCAGGGCAAACGGCCTCCAGGAATCGAGGATGACCAGCTTGTAGCCCTCGGGAAGCTTCCGGGATGCATTGACAAGCCTGCCCACAACACCTTTCCTGGCATAGCATTCGGGAAGGGCCTTGGGGATGCCCTGGAAATAATACTGTGGCCGGACAAGAATACGTTCCGGGATCAGGCTGGCGGAAACCAGCTCCTCGCCGGATTCGTTTACGGTTTTCAGGCCCACACGGTCCCAGTCAAGAGGTTTCAAGCTTGGGATGGGCGTCCGGGAATAATGGTCCTTTGTATCGAAGGTCATATTTTTCCTCCTAAAATCCGAATAGTTTTGGAAGAAAGGTTGTGAGCGGAGCGCAGACAATGAGGATAAGGAGCACCATCATGGCCACCAGGACAAAGGGCCAGATGTGCTTGAACATATCGCTTAACTTCACGTTTCCGACGGCACAGGCGATATAGACACATGCCCCCATGGGCGGAGTGATAAGGGCGATGGTGATGTTCAGGGTGATGATGATGCCGAAGTGCAGGGGATCGATACCGGCGGCCTTGGCAATGGGGGCGAACACCGGGGTCAAGAGGACCAGTGTCGCCACCTCCTCCATGAACATACCGATGATAAAGGTGATGGAGCTGAGGATCAGCAATACGACGAGCTTATTGTGGGCAAGGGGCATGACAAGCTCCGCGAATTGCTGGGGAACCCGCTCGAAGGTGAGAAGCCAGCCGATAACGGTGGCCGCCCCCATGATGATAAAGATGACGCTGGTAAGACGGGTGGTTTCGAGCACGGCGGCCGTCAGGGATTTAAACGTCAGCTCCCGGGTCCAGAAAAAGCCTGTGAGAATCACATAGGCCACCGCCACGGCGCCGGATTCCGTGGGGGTCATAACCCCCAGGACAATGCCGCCGATGATGATCACCGGCGCGATGACGGCAACGGCGGATGTGCGGACTGCCCGCAGCAGTGTTCCTCCTGAAAAGTGGGTCTCCGCGACCGGGAAATCGTGTTTCCTGGAGTAGTAAAGGTTCATGGCCATGAAGGCGATACCGAGGATCAGTCCCGGGACGATGCCCGCCACGAAAAGACCGCCGATGGAGGTGTTGGTCATGGTGCCGTAGAGGATCATGAAGATACTCGGCGGAATGATCGGGCCGATAAGGGAGCTGCCGGCGGTAAGACCGGCGGCATAGGGTTTTGAATAATTCTCCTTTTCCATGGCCGGAATCAATATGGATCCCAAAGCCGAAGTGTCGGCTGCGGCGGAACCGTTAACACCGGCAAAGATGATGCTGGCGACGATGTTGACATACCCGAGTCCGCCTTTCAGATGGCCCACCAGGGCCCGGGCCAGGAGAAGCAGCCGATCGGTAAGGCCGGCCTGGTTCATAAGGCTTCCGGCCAGGATAAAAAACGGGATGGCCATAAGGGAGAACACGTCCAGGCCGCCAAAGAACTGCTGCACCATGAGGCGAAACATGGTGTAATCCCCCAGGTATAGAAAGCCCGCCAATGCCGCGCACAAGAGTGTCGCGAAAAGGGGGACACCAATGAGCATCAGGCTGAAAAAAACGATTATCATTATAAGAGTCATTGTTTCTCCGGTCTATGGATGTGAAGAGGGTCTGAAACTGATTCCAAGTCAGACCATTTTATTACAAACTGCATATCGCCGATTGTTTTTCCGGATGAAAAGGATCGGAATGAGCCGGCAAATTCCATCCGAAAAAATCGAACCGTTAACGGACAATTGCATTGGGAGATCGGGTTGTTAAAACGGCCGTTCCGGTTCGGGGGCAGGCAATGCGGGAATCAATCGGGTCACCGGTTCCGGTGAACGATATTTGAAAGCCCTGCAGTTGCTCAAGAAACCTTCGCGGGACAAATCATACGATGCTCCGTAAAGCGGTAAATGCCGGGGCGGCCCCATTCAATTACACATGCCGACCTCAATGAAGGATTCGGCGTCATTGTAAAAAAACTCTCCCGTTGAGGACTTCGCCGGGAGTTCTACTCCAACGGCAGACGCGGCCGCCGTTAGAGTAGAATATGGAATCATTGCCCATCAACTTGTGGACGTCTCGATCCATTCTCCCTGTTCGCTTGTTTCGGGGACAAATTGCATCAGAATATACTGAATCATCAACAGTCCCATTCCCACGGGAATGGCCGCCATGGGGATCCCCTTGGAAATACCGAGTCCCATGGTTGTAAAGTTTGCTATTTTAAGTGAGTAGAGTGTTCCCCAGTAGGTCATGAAACCCGTGATAAAGATAAAGATAAATCTGCGTACCCACTTCAGGGCGGCGTTTACCGGGTCCGGAAAAAAACGCAGGAGCATGTCTATCTTCATATGATCGCCGTATCTCAGGGCCGGATTTGCCGCCATCAGAACCATCCAGACAAGGGTGTACCTGGCAAGCTCTTCCGTCCAGACGGGAGAACTCTGGAACAGGTATCTGGCGGTTACGCCAAAGAGCATATCCGTGACATTGACCACCAAGAGCGCGCCGGCACACCAGGTGCTGACGCGCGCGATGGTCAAGGATACGCGGTCGCAAAAGGATGCGAAACCGGTCGTCGTATTCTTGTCGTGTTTCATTTCGCGGAAGCCCTGTTGTTGGCCTTTGCTGCATCCTCGAGCGCAAGATCGATCCAGGTCCGGTCGATCTTTTTCTCCATCCACTCGATATAGGAGGGCTGGCCGATCTTCTGAAATGCCGCCATGTTCTCGGGGGTAGGGTAGATCACCTTTACGCCGCTGTTCCTGATGGTATCCACGCGCGAAGAAACCTTTTTCTCCACGTCGATGCGGTTCAGCACATTAGCTTCATGGGCGGCTTTTTTGACGGCCGCCTGCATTTTCGGAGAGAGGTTGTCCATGAAGTCGCCGTTGGTCACGAGGAACTGATCGGAATACTGGATGTTGGCCATGGTCATGTACTTCTGAACCTCCTGGAGGCTTCCTATCAGGATGTACATGGGCGGGTTCATCTGGCCGTCGGCAACGCCGGTCTTGAGGGCCATGTAAACCTCGGTCCAGGGGATGGGGGTGGAACTGGCGTTGAATGCCTTGTACAGGGCAACCTGACTTTCGTCCATGGCCCGGAATTTCAGGCCCTTGAAGTCGGCGGGGGAATGGATCTCTTTTTTCGAGTTGGTAAAGGCGAGAAAACCACCCTCTTCAACCGCTTCGAGGAGCACGGTTCCGGTACGCTTGCGAAACTCCTTTTTAGCCTTTTCCCAGAAACGGCTCTCGTCGAAAAAGTAGTGCGCCGCCTCGTAACTTGAAAACATGAAGGGGATGTTGGCCGCGAACATCTCCGGGAACACCGGGGCAACGCCGCCGTAGGAAGCCACGTTGAAAAAGGGCATGGACATGGTCTGCTCCATGCGCTGCTCTTCGTTTCCGAGCTGACTGTTGGGGTAAAGGATGATCTCCATTTCGCCCTTTGTTTCGGCTTCCAACAGTTTTTTAAAGTTGGACGCATAGGTGTGAACGGCGTTGGTTTCGGCATCAGGAGGACCGTTGTAACACATTTTCACCGATGTCTTGGCATTCGCGGATGATACGAGCATCATCACCAGGGTGGTCAGGGTGAGGAGGATGCCGGCAAATTTTTTAGCTCGCTTAACAGCTGATGGAATCATTCTTTTCTCCTTACTTCGGTTAAAGATTAAAAGCGTATCCGTCTTATTGGACCATGGGCGCCCGGCGCTTTCCGGTTCTTAAAGCCGGACAGGGTAGATCGCCTGCATTGGAATTTGAAAAACGATTCGTGTTGTAATTAGATAGACGGGGGATGAAAAAAAATAAATCGGCACAACAGAGTATATTGATGGGATCAATGTCTTAGATGCAGCTAATACCCGCCCGGAGCAGGCAGGCGGAACGGCGGAAATACTCGATAAGGAATACAAACATGGATCAAAATGCAGGATAAACCCGGTCGGATTCTCCGAATGGAAACATCAAGGTGCGGCATTGTTTTATTTAGAATGTGAAAACAGCCTGACGGCATTTTGTCAAGGACGCCGGTATTATATATCCGGGCTGATGATCCCCTGCTGAATGGCGTATTTTGTAAGATCAGTGATGTGGTGGAGCCCCAGCTTCTCCATGATGTTCCTTCGGTGGGTCTGCACGGTTTTGACGCTGACGTGCAGGCGGTCGGCCGCCTCCCTTGAGCTTTTGCCCTCGGTCAGGAGCTGGAGCACCTCGGTCTCCCTGGAGGTGAGATTGCCGGCTTCGGCATCCCGGATCTCTCCGCCGTTGACCATCCCCCTGACAACGGTCCCGGCAATGGAGGGGCTCAGGAACACCTTTTTTTCAAGAACCGCGGTGATGGCCATCTCCAGCTCCTCCATGGCACAGTCCTTCAGGAGATAGCCGGATGCGCCGGCCTTGAGAATCTCCAGGATAAAGCGCCTGCTTGAGTGCATGGAGAGGGCAATAACCTTGGTTTCCGGATTTTGCGCGATGATCTGCCGGGTAGCTTCGATACCGTTGAGTTCGGGCATGGCAATATCGATGATCACGAGGTCCGGCTTCTCCTTTGAGCATAGCTTTACCGCCTCCCTGCCGTTGCCCGCCTCTCCGGTAATGGTGATTCGGGGATCGTGCTTCAGCAGAGATTTCATCCCCTCCCGAAAAAGATTGTGATCGTCAACCAGTATGAGCCTTGATTTCATCGCCTCTCCTGTCCAATGCCTTTATTATGTTGCTCCCGGTTTTCTTCCATTACCACAAACAGTCGGCCGGCAAAAGCACCGAGTCATTATTGATGAACTCTTAAAAACTCCAACGTCATATTCTTGACCAAATCATGGCGCGGAAAAAGCGGGTTGAAACAACGGCCGGTTGTTGTCGGGTTTTTGAACGCCGAATTCTTGATGTCATGTAAAAAAAATCGGCGGCCTGAATTTCGACCACTTTTGGATGTGTGTTAAAAACCGCCCTCATACTTTATATCGTGCTGTAGAATTCGGATTCGGACTTTTTTACGAGTGCATCACTTTTTACAGGGGCATCATTTTTGATGAACCAGTAAAAAAGTCGAAGATCGACAACTTGGTTACAACCTGATGTGCCCAACGCGATCGGTTTATACTTCATAATGCGCTCTTGTAGTCAGTTGCGGTCTTTTTACGAGTGCATCTTTATTTAACCAGCCGTATTTTCTACAGTCCGGGGAATGGTAAGGATGACCCGGGTGCCCCTTTCCCCGCTGGACCGGATCGTGACGGTGCCGCTAAAGAAGCCGATCCGTTCCCGGATGCTCATGAGGCCAAAGCTTTTTGTTGCAAGGCAGTTTGCCTGGAGCATGTCGGGATCAAATCCAACGCCGTTGTCCGCGACCTCCACCTGAACGAGGTCTCCCGCAAGGCGGATGGACACGGTTAATCCGGTTGCCCGGGCGTGCTTTATGACGTTCATGATCAGTTCGGAACAGGCCCGGTAGAGTGTGACCTGCTGGTCCCTGGCCAGTGTTTTTTCAGTGTTGTCATCCACGAAAGTCCCCATGATGCCGTATTCGGCACCGGTTATCTCCACAAGCTCGTCAAGGGCGGCCTCAAGGCCAAGTTCATACAGGATCGGGGGGCTGAGTTCAAAGGTCAGGGTCCGGGTATCTTCAAGGGACTGCTTGCACAGCGCAAGGGCCTGGTTCAGAAGGTCTC
>PPCM01000854.1_pt1 | contig 18317 bp, 15 predicted proteins | sample 1555541 | NCBI WGS metagenome assembly PPCM01 (sample SAMN05284479, study PRJNA326546) | Marine sediment metagenome, whole genome shotgun sequencing project. | isolation source: marine sediment | place: Germany: Wadden Sea | collected 2012-09-05 | reverse complement strand
TACAATTTTTTAACGATGAGTAAATGGAAAAGAATAAGTTTATATACGGCATTTTGTGGTCAATTTGTTATTATATACTTCAAGTGCCTGAGTAGCTAATCTTATCGCTTCGGGATAATTTTGATTCATAAACTCATCCAAACTCCTTTTTTAAAGCCCTCTAGAATTCCATGAATCTACACCATCAACGATTTTAAAAGAAGTGTCGTTTTGCGAAAAGCTTGTTACAGCACAGCAAAAAACAGCAATTAATATCAATAATTTCTGAACACGTAGCATTAATTAATTTGTCGATTTTTCATTAGCTCAATAATAATTCAAAACTAAAAGTAAATTACTAATTATCAAAATCTTTTATGTAATAAATTACAATAAACCGAAATGAATAAACAGAAAGATATAGAAAACTGTTTTGTAATGGTAATTTATGTATGTAATTATGATATAGACACTTACTTCTTATGCAAAGATATCCAATCAAGCTTCAATAAGCGAATTAACTTTTGGGGAAACTATTGGTCAATAATTATGAAATAATAAATCTACACCAGATAGTTATTCCTGCTATGCAAAATCAATTTTATTTCAAGATAATAGATGTCTAAAAAAACAATATTTACAGTAATACTTCAGTAGCGCCAAATCCATATTCTCTAAATGAAGCATCTTCGTAATGTAGTTTATATTGCTTTCTTAGTGATTCTCTAACTGCATCTTTAAGCGTTCCGTTTCCTATTCCATGAATTAAAATAACTTTCCCTGCTTTCTTTGATAGAGCATCAGTCATAGTATTATGGAAAACATTCATTTGTTTTTGTATGATTTCTGCATTACTCATTCCCACAACAGAATCCACCAAATTATTAATATGCAAATCTACTTCAATTGTTTCGGGAGCTTTACGAGGTTTAAATTTTCTAGAATTATCTTCGTCCTTTTCCTCTTTACGCAGCAAGTTATTATTAAAATCTTCCTGTGACTTTAATGATTGTCCCAAGCCAGGTTTTTCGACCAACAACTCAAACACATAAGCTTTTTCATCAAAAAAGTCATTATCAATAAACACATGCTCCTGGAAGAATTTCAAAGGGACTATTTTTATTTTGCGCTCTAGCATTTCATGTAATGTCTGTAGAGGATGATCATAAAATATCACCTGGATAGTAATCTCTTTAGATAAGTTAATCTGTTCTCTTGTAACATCTGCAACGGAAACTTTTGTATTCGGTTCCAAAACTGCAGCATCAAGTTTCTCATATCCATTATCACCACGTAAAACAACATGGTAAAACATAAAGTAATTAGAGTCATTGATCAGGAAAGTTTCAAAACCATCGTAATCATCTTGTTTTTTACGAACAAAAGCAAATAAAACCTCAGAAATATTATCATCTTTCAACTCAGGTTTAACTTGTGGGCGTTCTACATTTACAGAAGAATTTTGCACTACATTCCTTTGAGAAACTTTTTCTTCAATGCTCGCCTTTTCCACTACTATCAACTCATTTATTGGGTAAGGATAGTCAAATTCATCAGCATCCTGTACCAATGCCATATTTTTTGGTAAAAGCTTTATAACTGTTCCACCACCAACATCGTTTAAAAAACGAACTTTATCTCCAATTCCTATGCTCATAATTTTTCTTACTTTTGCACAAAATTAACAAAAAATGAATCAGTATCAAGATATAAAAATAGACGACTACAATTACAGCCTACCTGACGAAAGAATTGCAAAGTATCCTTTAGAAGAAAGAGACCAGTCTAAACTACTGATAATGAGAGATAAAAACATTTCTCATACTACTTTTAATAATATTTACAATTATTTACCAAATGACAGCTTACTTGTATTTAATAACACACGAGTCATTAATGCCAGAATGCATTTCAAAAAGGAAACTGGTGCATTAATAGAAATCTTTTGTTTAGAGCCGATTAACCCTATAGATTATTCTGTATCGCTTGGCTCTAATAAATCGTGTACTTGGAAATGTTTAGTTGGGAACAACAAAAAGTGGAAGTCGGGTAAATTATCAAAAAAACTTGATATAAATGGAGAGTCATTGGTATTACAAATATCGAAATTACAGCAAGTTGGTAATGCTTTTGAGATAAATTTTGAATGGGATAATAATAATATACATTTCTCTGACATACTTGAGAATTCTGGAAATATTCCAATACCACCATATTTAAATCGCGAATCACAGGATATTGACAAATCCAGATACCAGACAATTTACAGTGAGTTAAACGGATCTGTCGCTGCTCCAACTGCAGGTTTACATTTTACAGAAAGTGTTTTGCAAGAACTTGAAAATAAAAACATTAAAACAGAATCTGTTACTCTTCATGTTGGAGCAGGAACTTTTCATCCAGTAAAAACCGATAAAGTAGCAGAACATGAGATGCATACTGAACATTTCATTATCACTCAAAAAAATATTGAATCACTAATCAAACACAGGGGTAATATTACTGTTGTAGGAACAACTTCTGTAAGAACGCTAGAAAGCTTATTTGTTGTGGCAAATCAGATAAACTCAAATCCTGACAAACAAGACAAAGTTTTTTTTGTTTCACAATGGGAAGCTTATGAAATTGATGAAAACATTTGCACAGAAGCTTTACTGAAAAACCTGTTAAAATGGATGCAAGATAACGAGTTTGAGTTTTTAAACTGCTCAACACAAATAATGATTGTTCCTGGCTATAAATTCAAGCTTACAAATAGATTGATAACAAACTTTCATCAACCAAAATCAACTTTACTCCTATTGTTATCAGCCTTTATTGGCAATAGTTGGCGAGACGTTTATGATTATGCTATGAATAATGACTTTCGCTTTTTAAGCTATGGCGACAGTAGTTTATTTTTTGGTTAATAAAAAAAATACGATATTTTTACATAAAATTTAGAACTATGAAAAGGACAAGAATACCTGCAAATATTTTATTATATATGGGATTATTTTCACTTGCAATTGGAATCATATCTATTGCTATGCCTGAAAATTTCCTAAAAACTGTAATTATTTCAATTGGAGCAATGATTGGATTAAGCGGATTAGTCCTCTTTATACTTAGACTCAAAAACAAAAGCGAGAAAAAATTTGTACAAGTCTTTGGAATTATTGTAACATCATTAATTATGTTATTTGGTTTAACTCTGGCAATTTTCCCAACTACATTTATCGACATATTCATTATTGTATTAGGAATAACCTTGATTCTTGGAGGTCTTACTCAATTAATTATGAGTTTGAATTTCCAACCTCTTTCAACTACAGCCAAAGTATTCTTAGCATTCTCTATCATCATGATTATTGCGGGGTCTATTATGGCAGTAAATCCGTTTGAAGCTGCAAAAGGAATAACTGTTTATTTTGGGATAATTATGACAATATTTGGTGTTACTAATATAATGATGTCATTCTGGATAAGGACAAAAGTAGCAAAGCTTATCAAAGCAGAGAAAATGTATTCTAGAAACAGATCTATTATCAAAATTGACCCAGAAGAGTAATTGCTACAAGTAAACTTAAGCTAATAACCTGAGTTCGAGTTAAAATTTGGTCACAGTTTAGCTGCGCTGAGCTCGTCCTTAGTCCTCGGTTGAACAGATTTTGAGTATAAATTTTGCCAAATTAAAGAAGGCATATCGGGATATGTCAAAAGAATTTGGTGAAATTTATGCCAACCTATAGCTCATGAGCACCTTTAAAATTCAATAATTTTTGCGAATAAAAGCTGTCAAATTCCTCGAAAAAGTCCTGTTCAAGCCATCTTTTCACCAAAAATTCTTCAAAATAGCCCGCTATTTCTTCATAATTTTCAATAAAAATCTGTCCTAAACATAACTTTAGCTTCGTTGCGATGTACTGAGCTTTATGTCGAAGTGAGCTCACTATGGTCGGTTCTGTGTCTCTTATATTAAATCGAACCCAGGTTAATATATTTTCCTGTTATAGATTTTTTGCTTTTCAGGATATCTTCTGGAGTTCCACAAAATACTAGCTCACCACCTTTTTCACCACCTTCTGGCCCTAGGTCAATTAACCAATCGGCAAATTTTATAATTTCAGGATTATGTTCTATGATTATCAAAGTATGACCTTTTGCCCTGATTTTTTCAAACGACTGCAAAAGCTTACTAATATCGTGAAAATGCAAGCCAGTTGTAGGTTCATCAAACACAAAAACCATAGGTGACATTTTTTCTTTGCTTAGGAAACTTGCAAGTTTTATTCTCTGACTCTCACCACCACTTAAAGTATTTGATGACTGTCCAAGTTTAACATACCCTAAACCAACATCGAGATAGTTTTGCAATAAAGCAGCGATTTTCTTTTCTGTTTTTCCTGCCCCTTGGTTAAAAAAGTCAACAGCCTCACTAACAGGCATATCCAAAACATCAAATATATTTTTTTCGTTGTACTTTACATCTAAAATATCATCTTTAAAACGTTTGCCTCCACATTCTTCGCAAACAAGATGAACATCAGCCATAAACTGCATCTCTACGGTAATCTCACCTTCACCCTGACAAGTTTCGCATCTACCACCCGGAACATTAAAAGAAAAATGAGATGGCTTATACCCATTTGCTTTAGCATGCTTTTGAGCTGCAAAAAGTTTTCGAATCTCATCGTAAGCCTTGATATATGTAGCAGGATTAGATCGAGATGATTTTCCAATAGGATTCTGATCTACATATTCCATATCACTAATCATATGCAAATCTCCGGAAACAGAATCATGCTCACCGGTTTTATCAGCATACAAACCAAGAAGTTTTTTTGTCGCAGGGAATAATATGTTCTTGACCAATGTAGTTTTACCCGATCCACTAACACCTGTTACAACAGTTGCTACGCCTAAAGGAAATTTCACATCAATATTCTTAAGATTATGCTGACGCGCTCCTTTTACCTCTATATAATTACTCCACTTTTGTCTGAAATAAGAATCCTTGGTTTTTAATTTGGCATTTAAATATTGAGCAGTCAGGCTATCGCATTCCTTTAACATTTTTTCAATCGTACCTGCATAAACGACTTCACCACCAAAGTTTCCTGCTTTTGGACCAATATCAATAATATAGTCTGCAGATCTGATAATTTCTTCATCATGTTCAACAACTACAACTGTATTATCTCTATCTCGTAAGTTTTTTAAAACCTTAATAAGATTTTGTGTGTCAGCTGGATGCAAACCAATACTAGGTTCGTCAAGAATATATAAAGATCCAACCAAACCAGACCCAAATATTGTTGCCAAATTTATTCGTTGAGATTCTCCACCCGACAAAGTAGACGACAATCTATTTAATGTAAGATATCCTAAACCAACATCAATTATTGAATTAAGTCTCACTTTTATCTCATCAATTAATCGACCAGAAACTTCAGCTTCGTACTTAGTTAATTTAAGACTATCAAAGAATTTAATCAGGTTCCAAATCGAGATATCAATTAAATCCCCAATAGATTTTTCTTTAATTTTAACATATTGTGATTGTTTTTTTAGACGTTTCCCTTTACATTCCGGACATGTTGTTTTTCCACGATAACGTGAAATCATAACTCTGTATTGGATTTTCTGTTTCTTACTTTCCAAATATTCAAAAAAGTCATTTATTCCAGAAACCGAGTCATTACCATCCCAAAGTAAACTTTTTTCTTCTACAGATAATTCATGGTACGGACGATGGATTGGGAAAGAGTATTTTGATGAAGACTTAATAAAATCCTTCTTCCATTGTTGCATCACCTCTCCTCTCCAACAAACAACAGCATCATCGTACAAGCTCAAGCTTTTGTTCGGAACAACAAGGTCTTCGTCAACACCTAGAACTTTACCAAACCCCTCGCACAAGGGACAAGCTCCAATAGGATTATTAAAGCTAAACATGTGTTCTGTCGGAATTTCAAATTCGATTCCATCAGCTTCAAAGCGATTAGAAAAGAATAAACTTGATGATTTTTCTCCCTCGATTTTCAAAATGCAACACTCTCCTCTTCCTTCGTAAAAAGCAGTTTGAACAGAATCTGACAATCTTCCTGTTTGAGGATCATCTTTGTGTACACTTATTCTATCAAGTACAATCCTTATGTAGTTTTCTTTATAATTATCTACCTCTTGTTTAAAATCATCAATTCTAAAGATTTTCTCATCAATTACAATTCGGTTATAGCCTTGTTTTTGAATTAAATCTAACTGTTCGCTTTTTGAATGAACATTGTTAAATGTATATGTAAAACAAATTACGATTTTTGTTTTTTCTGCGCAAGAATGAATTACATCAACAACATCTGCAACACTATCTCTCTTAACAAGCTTACCCGAAACAGGAGAATAAGTATTCCCAATACGTGCAAATAATAATTTTAGATAATCATAAACTTCGGTTGATGTTCCAACTGTGGAACGAGGATTACGAGTATTAACCTTTTGTTGAATTGCGATTGCCGGTGGTATTCCATCAATAAAATCAACTTCGGGTTTGTTCATTCTTCCCAAAAACTGACGAGCGTATGATGACAGACTCTCTACATATCTCCTTTGACCTTCAGCAAAAAGAGTATCGAATGCTAAAGATGATTTTCCAGATCCGGATAAACCTGTGATAACGACTAATTTACCATGAGGAATATCAAGGTTAATATTTTTAAGATTATGTACCCTAACCCCTCTTAAACTTATACTGTCACTTTTTATCATTTCGAAAAATTTGAACTTGTAAAGTACGTACTTTTTTTGCAAACTAACAAGACTCTAAGTCTTTTGAGTTTTAATATTTAAAGTCCTGATTAAAAACCCCAATATTGCCTGTATTATCAACTACTACAACCTTAAGCTTATATTTATCTAAAATAGGCATTTCTGAATCAAAGTAGTAGCGTAGTTGTTTTTTACGTGGATCATACTTTCCTAGTACCCAGGTATCATTAATAAACATATCAAATTTGGCAATTCCAGAAAAATCATCTTCAATTTCAACCTCAATAAACGAAGAGGTTTTCATGTTTTTGTTTTTGTATATGTTTTGGGGAATAATTTTTGGAGGAATCGTATCAACCCATAAGTGAAAATTCCCAAAATAACTTGAAGATGCAGATATATATTGCTGTGAATATTCGGGTGTGATGTAACGATATTTCCCTTTTCGTTCTCTTACAATAAACATTTTATCGGCTAAATGTGTAAACTCATCTGGGATATAAAAACTTACTTTAAAATCTTTTTTCACAGGAATATTTTCTTCTCCAATCTTAAAAATTGGAGAATATTTACTTTCTTTCACTTTTTTCAATTCTATTTTTTGATCATGAAACAATACTGCAGAATCAATCTCTACTCTACACACATCTTCAATCAAAAAATTAGGTTCATCCCATCTTAATTTAGTATCTTCTATTGATTCCTCCAAAAAACAAACGTCATTACCAACCAAACTAAACTCAACAGTCGATTTATTTCCACTATAATCAATAATTTCGATTTTCACATTTCTATTTTCACCATCCGGAACATAAAATACGCCATCATTAACTAAATATCTAAATATTTTTAAATCATTATTTGGTTCAACATATAATTTATGAACATGTAATTTATCATTCAAAAAATAATCGTAATCAAAAACACTATTTTTGCATCTCTGTTTGTCAAAATCAATTTCATCCAAAACTGAATGATAAACAAGTTCGCCATTGACAAATAGCTTTACTGCTTCAGCTCCATATCTATTGTGAGTTCCTGTCATTCTATCTACGTAAGCAACACCAATACCAATTGGACCTCCAACTCCAATATTTGAGTCAATTGAATATTTCCCTTTAGATTGTTTTTTTAGTTTATAAGATCGTTTATAATTATCACCTCCAACAATAGACTTCTCTGACAAAGGATACACAATTACTTTTGAAACTTCCGGAGCAATATTATCTTTAACATGATAAACTGTTTCAAGAGGATTTACTGGATGTTCTGTGATTGTTTCTCTAATTTCAAAATGTAAATGAGGGCCTTCACTAAATCCAGTATTTCCACTATATGCAATTGTCTGACCACGTTTGAATACAAATTTATTTTCGGAAAGTGTGGTATCTATAGAAAACGATTGCTTTGAATATTGAATTTCCTTTACAAATTTTGCAATATCTGGAGTAAATTTACTTAAATGCCCATATACAGAAGTATAACCATTTGGATGAGTTACATAAAGAGCCATCCCATACCCCCAAGGAGACACAAGAACTCTGGAAACATAGCCATCAGCGATACTCACAACATCTTTACCATCTGAGTATGTTCTGTAATCCAAACCTGAATGAAAATGTCTACTACGTGGTTCACCAAAATTTCCAGACAAAGATTGTTCAATCCTCAAAGGTTTAACAAAGTCTTGTTTATAATTTCCAACTTGCCCATACAACCTGACAATCAGACAAATAGAAATCAGCATTGTAATAATAAACGTTTTATTCATGTATTTCTAATAAATATTTCACAAATCTAACATCTTAAAATTGCTTTTAAAAAAAAAATGCCTTATTTTTGTAATTAGATAATTCATATTAATGAACGAAGAATATAACAAAATATTAGGCACTTTAAATAAAAACATACAGGATGTAATTACTCTGTATAACAAAGAAAAAGCTTTTAATGATGAATTATCGAATGAGGTAGAAAATTTAAATAACGAACTTAATATATATAAAGACAAATATCAACAAATTGAACAAAAATATGAAAATTTGAAACTGGCCAAAGCATTGAATTCTGAGGATCCAGAAAACAGTGAAGCCAGAGTTAAATTGACTAAAATAATACGGGAAATTGATAATTGCATTGCCCTTTTGAACAAATAAGAGTTTAATGGACAACAAGTTAATAATAAATATAAATATTGGTGAACGAACATATCCTATCAGCATTAATCGTGGAGATACGAAACGAGAAGAGTTGATTAGAAAAGCTTCACAATCTATTAATGAGACTTTATTACAATATAAAAAGCGAGGCTACAAGAATAAAGATGACCAGGATTACCTTGCTATGACAGTAATAATGTTCGCAGTAAAAATGATGGAAAACGAAGAAAAAGAAGACATGGCACCAATTATTAACGAAATAAAAAAGATAAACTTTGCACTTGAAGAAGTGCTTTCAAAAGAGTAAACGTTCTTTTAAAATAAAATTAGGTAATTAAATATATTGCCCGTATTGATTCTTTATAAGTTGTGAAACTCAACACTAACAAAATTGGGACTTAGTCTCAGTTTATTGACAACAGGCCTTAATTAGCTTCGGCTAAATCGTTTATACGATCATTGGAAGTTGGATATTCGCTGGCGGTTCCACCCATGTTCATTCAGGGGTTTCTAAAACATTAGGGAATTAAATACGGGCTTTTTTTATAAACAAATATAATGTATGGAACCAATAGCTATAATAATTGCAGTTGCGGCCTTAATTGGCGGAGGGGTTATTTCTTATTTCTTATGGGATGTTGCCCTAAAAAATAAGAAACAAAAAATGATTGACGAGGCAAATTCTGAATCAGAAGTTGTAAGAAAAGAAAAAGAATTACAAGCAAAAGAAAGATTCTTACAACTCAAATCTGATCACGAAAAGCAAAGTAATGAACGTAATCAAAAGATTGCTGTTGCTGAAAACAGAATTAAACAACGTGAATCAAATTTGAATCAAAAAACAGAAGAAACTCAAAGAGTAAAGAAAGAAGTTGAAATTGTAAGAGAAAATCTTGACAAACAACTTGAACATGTTGAAAAAAGATCTGAAGAACTAGAAAAACTTCAAAGAGAACAAATTACTAAGCTGGAAACGATTTCAGGTTTATCTGCTGATGAAGCTAAAAAAGAGCTTCTTGAGTCTCTACAAGAAAGCGCTCGTTCTGAGTCTGTTGGTCTAATCAATGAAATTATTGATGAAGCTAAAATGACTGCTAATAAAGAAGCAAAAAAGATTGTTCTAGAAACAATTCAACGTGTAGCAACAGAAACTGCAATTGAAAATTCAGTTACTGTATTCCATATCGAAAGTGACGAACTTAAAGGTCGCATTATTGGACGTGAAGGTAGAAACATTAGAGCTCTTGAAGCTGCTACTGGTGTAGAAATAGTTGTTGACGATACTCCTGAAGCAATCTTATTATCTGCTTTTGATCCAGTACGTAGAGAAATTGCAAGATTATCACTTCACCAACTTGTAACAGATGGTAGAATTCACCCTGCAAGAATTGAAGAAGTTGTAAATAAAACACGTAAACAAATAGAAGAAGAGATTGTAGAAGTTGGAAAGCGTACAACTATCGATCTAGGGATTCACGGTCTTCATCCTGAATTAATCAGAATGATTGGTAAAATGAAATACAGATCATCTTACGGTCAAAACTTATTACAACACTCACGTGAGTGTGCTAACCTTTCTGCAATAATGGCTTCTGAGCTAGGCTTAAATCCAAAAATTGCTAAACGTGCAGGTCTTCTTCATGATATTGGGAAAGTTTCTGACGAAGAGCCAGAATTACCACACGCAGTTTATGGTATGAAACTAGCAGAGAAGTTCAAAGAAAAATCGGATGTTTGTAATGCAATTGGTGCTCACCACGACGAAGTAGAAATGACCAGTTTATACTCTCCTATCGTTCAGGTTTGTGATGCAATATCTGGTGCTCGTCCTGGTGCTAGACGCGAAATTGTTGAATCATACATCAAACGTTTGAAAGACCTTGAAGCACTTGCATTATCTTATCCTGGCGTATTAAAGACTTATGCTATTCAAGCTGGACGTGAACTTAGAGTTATTGTAGGTAGTGAAAAAGTAACAGACGCAGAATCAGAAAAACTAAGTTACGAAATAGCTAAGAAAGTTCAGGACGAAATGACATATCCTGGACAAGTGAAAATTACAGTTATTCGTGAAACTCGTTCTGTAAACTATGCAAAATAATATTACTAGAATAATAGAAAATTCAACTGTATTGGTAACCGGTGGAGCTGGCTTCATCGGTTCCAATATTATAGATAAACTAATCAATCAAAATAACAAAGTAATTTGTCTTGATAATTTGGCAACAGGCAAGATAAAGAACATTGTAAATCACCTGAATAAGAGCAACTTCCAATTCATCAATGGAGATATTAGAAATATAGAAGTATGTCAGAATGCTTGCAAAGGTGTTGATATTATTTTACATCAGGCTGCCTTGGGTTCTGTTCCGCGTTCAATCAATGATCCAATTACAACAAATAGCGTAAATATTGACGGTTTTTTAAACATGCTCACAGCAGCCAGAGATAATAGAGTTAAACGCTTTGTTTATGCAGCTAGCTCTTCAACTTATGGAGATTCAAAAAACCTCCCTAAAGTTGAGGATATTATTGGAAATCCACTATCTCCTTATGCAATTACAAAATATGTTAATGAACTTTATGCTAATGTATTTAGTGATTTATACGATATTGAAACCATAGGCTTAAGATATTTTAATGTTTTTGGTCGCAATCAGGATCCAGATGGAGCATATGCTGCAGTATTTCCAAAATTCATTAAATCATTCATAAAACACGAAGCTCCTATTATACATGGAGATGGCACTCAGTCACGTGACTTTACTTATATTGCTAATGTAATTCAAGCAAATGAATTAGCAGCTACAACATCAAATTCTGAAGCAATAAATACAGTTTTTAATGTGGCATATGGCGAAAGTAACAGCTTAAATGACTTAACTAACGAACTTATAGAAGGCTTATCCAAATTTGATTCTGAAATAGCAAATATTAAACCTCAATACGGGCCAGTAAGAGCTGGTGACATTAAAGACTCTCTTGCTTCGATTGAAAAAGCTCAGAAATTACTTGACTATAATCCAATATATAACGTACACGATGGATTAAAGCTTGCTATAGAGTGGTATTATGAGAATTTGAAGTAGCACATTAACTATACTGACTTTACAATTTCTGCATATACTTTATTCCATCCTTCCCATTCATTCACCATAAGGTTATTATTATGCCAAAGCATTACAAAATCTCCATTATATTTTTTGACAATATTAATAAGTGCTTTTGATTTTTCAATAAACATTTCTTTGTCATCATACCTTTTTCGCAACGCAGTATCCATTAACAATAAAGGACGTTCTCTTAAATTAAGCTTCTTCTTTGATATTACGTTAAATAAAGTGTATTCATTACAAATTCCTGCTCTAAATCCAATAGTATCATAAAAACCAATTGTAGAGTCAACATTTAAATTACAATCATTCCATATTTGCCAAGTTATAGGATTTGAGAATCTTAGAAAATGCTGTCGCCCCTCTTCTATCTCAGGATAAATATTGTTTAATAACTCTAATTCTTCTTTCAGAATTTTAACATTTGTGAATGAATTATAAGTTGGATGAATTCCAATAATATGCCCTCTATTTAAAATATGTTGTATCTTTACTTTTACTCTTGTATCATTAATATCAAATGTAACACCTCTTTCTCCTTTGGTTCCGGTCATAAAATAAAATCTGGACTTCACTGATTTTAATTCAGAAATATCCATTAAAAAATCAAAAGTGTCATAAACATCTTTCCCATTTCTAATTTTTACATTAAATATTCCTTTTAGGTTAGAAAAAAAATCACTAAGGTTCCTACGTTTAAATAAATCGCCGCCTAAAGTCTTACAAAACTTAAAAAAGCCATCATATTTTAAGAAAAAATCAACATCATGAGTTGGATAAAACTTAAACAGTTTTTCTTTTCGTTTGCCAGAGTATCCCATTTCCAATAAAACATTCCATAAAAACTCCACATATTCATTTACTATTGGTCTTTTATGAAATCTATGCTTTATTGATAACGAATTCTTCTCAATAAACCTTCCATGTTTATCCTTATCATGAATGGCTATTTCTTCCCATCTTGTAAGCATAAAAAAGGCACTTGCAATAAGGTCTCCTCCGACATAGGATCTTTGATTACTAATTGCGACATCGGCATCTCCATATAAGCAAATCATATCGCTTTCAGGAGAATACTCTGTTTTCACTTTGGTTATATTAGAAGGAATATTTTTTGAATCCTTATAATACAGTTCTAAATCACTCATCTCTGAAAAGAAACTATCTTTTATTACAATTTCTTTATTATTGAAACAAATTTTATATTCATCTATTTCATGAAAATTAATCGCATATTCTACACCTAAAATATCATTAAAAAAAACATCAAAAACATATCTTTTTTCTTCTTCAAATTTTTTATGATAAAAAACTTCTAACATTTGTCAATTTTAAATATAGCACAAACAAAATTACAAAATTAACTGGCAATTACATACGCAAAAAAATACTTTTTTAAGTATTAAAAAGATTATAGCATTTTTAATACCTTTGTTCCCTAAAAATTATAAAATTAGCTAAAAAAAATTATTTGATACAAATAAAAGAAATATTAAAAAACTCTATCCTTAAAAATGTTGCAACCTTAGTTTCAGGCACAGCGATAGCGCAATTAATTCTAATTGGATTTCAACTTATTTTAAGAAGGTTATATTCCCCAGAGGTTTTTGGAGCATTTGCAGTATACATGAGTATCGCAGGAATTCTTATAATTTTATCTACATTACGTTATGAATTTGCTGTTGTATTACCTGAAGAAGAAAGGAAAGCTAATAGTATAGTTGTAGGTGGAATTACAATATCTTTAATTATAAACATACTTGCATTATTAATAATTTTATTATTTAAAGATTGGATAATTAAAGTTTTTGTTTTTCCTGAAAAATATAGTTTTTGGTTATATTTCATCCCATTAAGCACTTTCCTTTTTAGCTCATATCAGATGTTAAACTTCTGGCTTACGAGAAAAGGGGCGTTTAAATCTATTGCAACAAATAAAGTATTCCGAAGAAGTTTTGAAGGGATAATACAATCTGGATTTGGTCTATTATCTTCAAATATTGGACTAATTCTTGGTGATATACTTGGTAGCTTTGCAAATATTATTTCTGGAATATATCAAGCTAAAAAGAATGGGTTTTCAATAAAAGTTATTTCTACAAAAAAAATAAAATCCTCTTTAAAACGCTATCGTGGTTTTCCAAAATATCAAGCATTACCTGCTATTCTTAACACTACCAGCATACTATTACCTGTTTTCTTAATAAACAAATACTTCAGCCCTGAAACTGTTGGCTTTTTTGATTTAAGCAGACAAATATTAGCTGTACCTATTGCATTTATTACAGCTTCATTATCACAAGTTCTATTAAAAGATTACAGTGATAAAGTCAAAAAAGGAAATCCTCTAATGAGAGGTGTTCTAAAAACAAGTTTATTGTTAACACTTGGGATGATTCCATTTGTTGTAGCGATTGTTTTTTGGGGTCAAGAGTTATTCAGTTTTGTTTTTTCCAGCACTTGGAAACAATCTGGAATATATTCAGCAATTTTAGTTCCAGCTTTTGCAATTCAGTTCATAGTATCACCATTAAGTATAAGTTTTACAGTCCTTGAAAAACTTAAAACTTTGGCTATCTGGCAAATACTTTACTTTGGATCCATATTAAGTTTAATATTATTCAAAGATCTAAGTATTGAAAAATTTTTATTACTTTACACTATTATAAACTTAAGTGCATATTTGATTTATTACTTTCTAATTTTATCAATTTGCAAAAAATATGATAATTCATTATAAAGCTAAAAATGTTAACAAAAATTCTTTCAAATAAAAACCTACATTTAATTGGCTTTTTGCTGTTTTACATAATATTGACTTATGAGTACTTTTCGTTTATAATTCCATATTTTGAAGAAAAAGGTTTTATATTAGATATTGTTTTTGAAAAAAGTGTTTTTGGTTTTATTGTCTTGGGAATTCTAATAATTAAGATTTTCTTTATAAAACAACCATCTGGATTCATCTACACATTAAGTATTTTTGTGGGGATGGGGTTTTGTATTCCTTCAATAATAATGTATCAATTTGCTGGGATTACAATATGGGTTCCTTTATTGTCAACTTTTTTTGTCATTATCTTAACAAGTAAATTCCTAAATTTCCCTCATATAAAGTCAATTAATTTGAAATTCAGTGATCAAAAATACATATTAATGGGACTTACGATAATAATGATAATCCCTTTCATTTCAACTTATGGATTAAATATTAATAAAAACGTTTTTTCATTTGGAAGTGAAATATATGATATTAGAGCTAGTGCTAAATCTCAAAGCACTATTCTCACATCATATTTTTTTGGCCAACTAACAAAAGTATTGCTTCCATCACTAATTGTTTATGGACTTTTGAGAAAAAATAAATTATTATGGATTACAGGTATAATACTGATGTTATACATATTTATGATTAACCCTCATAAATCTGTATTCCTTTCAATTTTCGTAGTACTTGCGTTTTTCTTATTTAAGAATTATTATTCAAAAGCTGGATTAATGATAAGTGGAATTATTGGAGTATTAATTCTAACATTTATTTTTACAAAAACTACTGGAAACATTTTACCTGAATCAATTTTTGTTAGAAGAATGTTCTTTCTCCCTGTATATATCAGCGATAATTATTTTACATTTTTTAATGATAATCATGTAATGCTGTCACATAGTATTTTATCTCCATTTTTTGATTACCCTTATGACCTTGACCCTGCTTTTTTAATGGGAGATTACATTTACAATAAACCAGGCACCAGTTGCAATACAGGCATTATTGGTGATGGATATATGAACTTTGGAATAATCGGAACTATAATATTTTCAATTATTGCAGCTATAATTTTAAGGTTTTTAGATTCGCTCAACATGCATCATTCATTTTTTGGAATATCATTTCTTTTTTTAGTTCTTTTCATGAATAGTGCATTATTTACAATTTTATTAACGCATGGAGGAATACTATTTATGATAATTGGATTATTCTTTTTTAAAAACACTAACAAGCTTAAAGTATGACAAGAATTTGCCATATAACCACTGCACATCCAAGATATGATGTAAGAATCTTTCATAAAGAATGTGTCTCTATTTCAAAAGTCTGGAATGACACTCATCTTATTGTTGCAGATGGTTTAGGAGATGAAATTAAAACTGGGATTTCGTTACATGATATAGGCAAGCCTTCTGGGCGTAAAGATAGGTTTCTTAATAAGTCCAAAGATGCTTTAAAAAAAGCAAAATCAATTAAAGCAGATATATACCATCTACATGATCCGGAATTATTAAGAATTGCTTTAAAATTAAAAAGACAAGGGGCCAAAGTAATATTTGATTCACACGAAGATTTACCGAGACAAATTACAAGCAAGCCCTATATTCCTAAAATAATTAGAAAACCTTTAGCTACTTTAGTTGAGATTTATGAAAATAGAGTTGCTCGAAGAATTGATGGGATAGTTACAGCAACACCTTTTATAAGAGACAGGTTTATAAAAATAAATTCAAATTGCAAAGACATTAACAACTTCCCATTAGAAAAAGAAATTGATATCAATACAACTCCACTACAAAAAGAAAACAAAGTATGTTATATTGGTGGAATTTCAAAAATAAGAGGTTTATCTCAAATTATCGATTCTTTGGAAAACACAAATATAAAATTGTTTTTGGCAGGCGAAATACCAAATGATTATAGAAATGAACTAATTAAGTCTAAAGGTTGGAAACAAGTCAATGAATTAGGTTTTATTGGTCGCGAAGAGTCTTTAAAAATTAAAAGTAAATCTATTGCTGGAATTGTTACATTTCTTGCTGTTCCAAATCACATAAACGCTCAACCAAACAAGATTTTTGAATATATGGCATCAGGCTTACCAGTTATTGGATCAAACTTTCCATTATGGAAAATAATAATCCAAGACAATAATTGTGGTATATGTGTTGACCCCACAAAACCAAATGATATTGCAAACGCAATAAATTACATTCAAAATAATCCTATAGAAGCTCAAAAAATGGGAGAAAATGGGAAAAGACTAGTAAAAGAAAAGTACAATTGGGGAGTAGAGGAAAAGAAATTGGTAGAGTTTTATAATAATTTAAGTAATCATTCATAAAAGATTCCATATACCTCTTTATTAAAAGAATCCAAAAGTAAAATAAATTCGTTAAATTAATAAATATTACCCCTAACGGGATTGTAATCTGAACTCTGTCCAATGATTTATAATTTCAATTTCAAAAATACTATTTTTTTTGTTAGCCTAGATTCAAGTTGCAAATGCATTTTTTTATGCAACCAATTCATAAAAGACTTTCACAGGCATTTCAAAGTTTAAATTTCTTCTAGGTCTTCTGTTAATTTTATATTGTACAAATTTAATATAATCCGGTTCAAAATCATCAAAACAAGATTTTTTAGGTATATATTGTCTAATTATTTTATTTGAATATTCACTTAGTCCTCTTTCCCAGGAAGCATAGGGATGAGCGAAGTAAAATTTACAATCGAGTTTTTTTGCTATCAATTTATGCATTGCAAACTCACTACCATTATCACTGGTAATAGATAACACATTGGTTTTATATGGAAGTAACATATCAATAACAATTTTAGCCAGTTCGTATGCATTTTTACCAAAAGGGAGTTTTCTAATCATAATCATAGCAGTTTGTCTTTCAACAATTGTAACCATTGCTCCTTTGTTGTCTTTACCAACGATTAAATCTATTTCCCAATCACCAAAACGCATCTTATTATTTATTACATCTGGACGCTCATCAATTGAAACTTTGTCTTTTATATTTTGATGTTTACCACCTCCTACAGGTCGTTTTCTATGCTTCAGTTGATGTCTCAATTGTTTATAGAGAACTCCTCCATGAGCCTTGTCCTCTCTTATATACTGATAAATGCGTTCAACACTAACCATTTCGATATTGTTTTTATCGCAATATCCTTTTATTTGCTCTGGGGACCACTGTTCTTCAAGTAATTTTTCATCAATAAAACGTTTTATGTTGACATCAAATTTTCTATTGCTCACAAATCGATCTTTGCGTTCACATGCAAGTTCTTGTGCATAATCAGGATTGTATTTTCCTGTTTTTGTACTATTGCGCTTTAATTCTCTGCGAATAGTTGTTTCATGTACAGATAATTGTACTGCTATAAATTTTATTTTCTTCCCACTTTCTAAATAGGCTTTAATGGCGTACCTTTGTTCTAGTTTTAAATGCTTCATAAATTGCTTTTTAGTCGAAGACAAATATGAGTATTTAAACTTTAGAGAGGAAATTCTTTGTGAATTTTCTCTCTTCC